>Ga0105099_10001057_pt1 | contig 17726 bp, 13 predicted proteins | sample PPLLak3cmMay2015_2_FD_79138 | JGI IMG/M metagenome (GOLD analysis project Ga0105099, IMG submission 79138) | Freshwater sediment microbial communities from Prairie Pothole Lake near Jamestown, North Dakota, USA - PPLs Lake P8 Core (1) Depth... | ecosystem: Environmental > Aquatic > Freshwater >... | reverse complement strand
ATTTTGCCGTCGCCGTTGATGTCGCCGATCCGGGTTTGAAGGTTGAATTTTGGGTCCGTATTAGATGGTCCCCATACATTACCGCTATAATTGCCATAAAATGGGTTGGGGGTATTGAAATTTCCCGAACTCACGTTCGACAGAATCATGATTTTATTCACCACGGGCTCAAACTGACCGTTTCCCAGACTCAAGCGATAGCTGACATTTAATTCGTCATTAGCAAATGGTAGCATCTTATTGGAAGCGTTAATAGAAACTAAATCGCTTAACCCATCTCCGTTAATATCAGCCATACTTGCTAAAAGAGATATCCCGTCCTGAATTAGAGGATCACTATACGTTTCCGGAGCACCGCCGTTTTGGTATTGAAAAAGGGTAGCCGGTAAAGCCGTGGTGTTGTCGCTGCCATATTGGGTTATGCTGCTCACCAGGCTGCGGTTGGTGGTTGCGCCGTAAATATAATCGATCACGTATTTGCGCGCTAAGGCGCTGCCGGCGTAGGTTTCAATGGTTTTGAGCCGTTTGGCGGTCACGACTTTGGATTCGATGGCATAACTGATGCGCACATCATCGCGGTCTTCCAAAACGAATTTGATACGATGGGCCGGTAAAAGCCCGGAACTATGGCCGGTGTATTTGATCTCATTGGGATAAAGCTCACCCTGGTCATTGATATAAGTGATCTCGAGGTAGTTGCCGTTGGTGTCCTCGATTTTATCCAGGCTCCATTTGTAAATATTATTTGCATCCTTGCCCTGCCTGGAGGAATCGCTTCGTCCGTAATAATATTTGGTGCCGTCTTTGGCTGTTGCGGTCCATCCGTCTGTGCCGTTACGAAAATATTTGGTAAATCCTTCTTCAATTTTGGCCCGATAATAATTGGCGCCCCAGGATACAGCCGAGATCAACTCTTCGGAAGAGCCGTTGGAATCAGCCACAAAATCATCGGCATTGTAATCGACTGAGCGCTTGGTGGAACGTCGGATGCACCCGAGATTCAAGTCCCAACCCATGCCGACCCAGGAAAGACCACGATAGCTGTTATAGGTCAAAGCCAGGGATGGCGCCAAACCATTGCGTCCGGGTGGGACCGCGATCGGAACTTTGTAACCGGCAGAGCCGGTAAAAACCAAAGCGTCGGGCACGGGAGCCGGTTGATATTTCGGGACTTCGGCGGCCGGGTTGTCCGGAGCAGCGGCAGACATGGTCTGGGCGGCTTGGGGGGCGGCAGCTTGTTTTTTGGCAGATGATTTCTTTTTTGAATTTTTGGCATCTGCCGGTTGTCCGTTTTCGTCGACCGGTTGTTCGGCTTCAGGCGCTGTGGGCGCTTGAACCTCTTCGGATTCTTGCGGGGTTTCCTCCTCTTCCGATCCGGATATCTGCACCGGAACGTTTTCATCTCCGGATGGAGTTTCTTGCGCTTGCAACAAAACAGGGGCAAAGCCCATTCCAAAAAATAGGGATAATATGCCGATCAATAATACATGACGGATAGATTTATGGCTGCTTCTCATGACAGGATGGCTCCTTTATGATTGTTCTGGACTGATTAAATCCTTTTCTTATTTGATGCGGATAATCTTCGTAACCCGGCCAATCGCATCGTATTTGTAATAGTTGCCCGCTTTGGGACGACTGGCTGCATCACAGGGATTAGTATTAAGTAAATATTCATCTAGGTTCGATATACCATCCCCGTCATAATCGCCGTTCGCGGTTTGACTTAAGTTGCCGAAAGTTAAAGACTCCCATCGGTCCAGCATGCCGTCATGGTCGCTGTCCAATTCATAATGGATGCTGGCATTAAAAATACTTCCGGCTTTGGCATGGAAACCGTCCCTTAAAATGATTTCATTGCTGGAGACAAAGGCAACGTCCCTGTTCTGATTAACGATGCAGGATACTCCGCTGATGACATTGCCTGCCGGCGCATAATAAAGACCGCTTTCAAGATTACCTTGCGGGTAGAGGTCTTGGCCAAACACCGGATGGCTGGTCAACAAAAAGCCGATGCTTAGCAATAGGGCCATATATATTTTCTGGATTTTCATAGCTTTATTCCTGTTTTTTGTTTTGAGACCATGGATATTCATAAAACCGCCCTATCTGTTCCTGTTCGTTCTTATTATGATTTATTGGGCCTGCTCAAGGGTGTTTAGACGGGTTTTCAGAATCTGGTTTTCCTGCTGGAGTTTAATAAGATATAAAGTCAATTCTTCTATTTTTTTCATTTGCAGGGTGAACATCTCGGTTACGGATAGGCCTTTTTGCGTTAATTGTTCGGTTGAGGGCATATCGGGTAAACGCCCGTTCTTCCGAATAAACGCTTCGAGCTCTTCAAGCGAACGCAGATTGTAGTCGTTGTTAAACACATAATCGGCCCAACCGCTCAGGCTAACCTGCACTTCCTTGGCCTTGATCGTGCCGTTCACTTCCAGGGCATTCTGGGGGTTCATGACGCCGATGCCGACTTTAGTGGCCACGGTAAAGGGGCCGGTGGTGGTGTAGCCGTTCAGGACTTTGACGGTGAGTTCTTTGTAAGCGGTTCCGCCCGGGCCGGTGGCGATCAGGGTATAGGTGGTCGGGGCGTTGGGGGAGAGGGTCAACGTGCCGCTTGGTATTTGAACGACCTGGTTGGTATTATTGTACTGCAGGGTGCAACCGGAAGCGTCAAGCGTGGTCCAGTTTAAAGTGACGGATTCACTGTTGTTGATCAGGTCTTTGCTGGCGGAGAAAGTAACCGTCGGCGTCGGAGCAGGAGGAGTGAAATTAGCGGTCCAGAGGGCTTGACCCTTGGTGATGCGGAATTCGTCAAGGTAACCTTTAAATGGAGTACCAGCCGTCCAATTTAGCTGCCCTATCCAAAACCCCGTGTTATTATTATGAAATGAACCGGCAAAATTAGCACTGGCTTTCTGTACGCCATTTTCATAGACTTTTGCCGTGTTACCTGATCTTACTACTGCAAAATGTATCCATTCACCAGGCAAGGCGTCTGAACGCCAATTAAGCTGAACATAGGAAGAAGGACCATTATATAAGAAAAACCCGCTATTTGCGCCATTATTCTTATCCCATATATAGAGATAGCCATAACCTATACAGAACACTTGGTGGGCTCCTAGTCGATCAATTTGTATCCAACTATCAATCGTCAAATCCCCACTCCCGAAATCCCAATCGGCACTGGCAGGTACAGTTAAATAATCCCCGCTGCCGTCAAAATAAATCGAACTATTCCCGAATTTTTTTTGGGTGGTGGAAATCATCGTATTTCCATTGATCGTAATCTGGTAATTCTTGCCGCTGGTGTCCTTGATGGTGGCGCCTTCACCCTGCAGATAAAGCACAGTGTTGTCGACAGCCAAGATGCTGTTCGCGGAAAAAAGCGCGGTTATGAAAAACATTGCAAGGATCGTTAGGGATAGTTTTTTGCTCATCATGGTTGGACTCCTTTAAGATAAAATTTAGGAATAAAATAAGTTTACGGTTCACAGTTCACGGTTAAAAAAAACCAGAAAGATGGAACCGGTTAAAAACATAATTGGATCTGAGTTTAAAGTTCACGGTTAGCTGTTAGAGCAATGAAAGCTGAACCGATGAAAATAATCTTTCGACAAGGTCTGTCCTATAACAAAGCACTCGGGGTGAACGGGTGGCATGCTTGCGAATCTGACTATCAATATAGTTATAAAAAAGCGTAGATATTTGGGAATATTCGGATTTATAGAAAGAACAGAATAATTCCCCTGCCGAAACGATCGGCCAACCTCCCCCTAGATGAAAAACAAGGTAGAACTTTTATATCGCAATATCAAGGCATTGAAAAAATGTCAAGTTTTTTAAGTTTTTTAAGAAATAATCAGTCGGCAGTGAATCAGCGGTCAGTTGTCAGCCATCAGACATCAGTCAACAGTCGTCAGGAGGCTGACGACATTGATTCGAGATTCAAGATTATCAGATTCAAGATTAGGAAAGCTTAAAAAAAATGGATTCCGACTCAATGATGATTTGGTTCCGCAAAATCATGAGATGATTTTGTTCTGCAAAATCATGGCTTGCCGGAATGACGGAAAAGGTTTTTTTAGAAGCTAAAAAAACCTATAACGCCCTACGGGCTATCTGAAATCTTTTTTACCGCCGATATCAGCGGTTATAAAAACGAAAACTTCGTCTCTTTGAGACGTTATGGTGCAGATCTCAATGTTCCGCGGGCGGTTCGCTCGACCCGCCTTCAAACGCTTCTTTGCTGCGGGTCGTGAGTTGTTTCAGCATCTCGATAATGGCCTGACGACGCTCCAGATCGAACTCTTCCCATTTTTCCATCAAAGCCAGAGCTGTTTCAATCGCCACAACCAGCGATTTGTTGATCTCTTTTAAGGCCCACAAGTATTTTGTCGTTTCCTGATCCATCATTATCCGCCTTATAAAACAATTCCCTCCGCTTGGCCGGTTGAGTCAACCGGTACAAGGGGAGGGAATTAAATTGGGGGGATGTTCCCCTGGGAGGTATCGGAATCGAATGAACTCCCCAAGGTCTCCATAGAGTTTTTCGATTTCGTCTAAATAATATTGCAATATCCGCGCCAATAGACATAATTATGCTTAAAAATTTTCACAGTCAAGCTAACTTGCTTAAATTACACGCTATTTTTTTTATTTTCGTATTGATTCATTAGGAATAGCAGGGTTGATTCACCATGAAGATTCAAAAAAACGTGCAAAAATGCACAGAAAAATGTGCATATTTCAGGTTTTTTTAGAAACTAAAAAAACCTATAACGCCCTACGGGCTATTTGAAAACTTTTTTAACCGCAGGTTTTTTTTGAAGCAAAAAAAACCTATAACGCCCTACGGGCTATTTCCAATAATTCTACCCTATTTCAACGGGTTTAAGACTTTGCTAAAAGCACTTTTTTGATCTCGTGCGATTTTTAGATCAAAAAATACAGAAACTCTTTTTCCCCGTCCCGCGTCGCAATGGCCCGAGATTGTAGGGGTTCAAAATTTTGAACCCCTACGACGTGACCTGATCGTTACCCATAAGTCAGTTACCGAACACAGGGGGTGGTTTAAAATGTCCATTTACGCAACCCAACCTCTGCCTCGCTTAGAGGATTTCTTATATCCGGCATATCAAGAATCAAAGGAATCCTGTAGCGATGACATGTTTTCCCCGCTCAGGTCGAGCGGGGAAAAGATTCAGTCTTGTCCGCAGGTTTTTTTTGAAACAAAAAAACCTATAACGCCCTACGGGCTATTTTCAATAAACCTATCATATATCATCGGGGTTAATGCCTTGCGAAGAGCATTCCTTTGGTCCTATGCAATTTCAAGATCAAAGAAATCCTGTAGCGATGACATTTTTTGTTTCGCCAAGTCGGCGGAACAAAAAAAATTCTTTTTCATCTGTGGCGATCCGACCGAAAGTAATTTCGTGAAGATTGAAATTACTGAAAAAAAGTAATTTTGTGAAGATTGAAATTACTGTTATCTGTGGTTAAAAGTTCTTTAAGCTTTTTAGCATCCGTGGCTGTCCGTGGTCAATGAACTTCGCGTTTTTCTTTTACGTTCGAATGGGACGGAATCAGGGTCTGAGTGCCGAGCACGCCCGGCAATTGACGCATATGGTTTTGCACGAAATTGCCGATCACCTCCGCGTCCGACGACAACAAATCCCGTTTCAAAACCACCTTGACCAGCACATCCACGGTGCCGTGCACGGCATGCACTTCGCGCACTTCTTCCAACCCGGCCAGCTTTTCGATGATCTTGCGCTCTTTGCGCGCCACCACGTTCATTAATATAAACGCGATGATTTCCCGCTCCATTTCGGGGTAATCGAATTCGCGGGTCGCGCCGATCTTGCGCCTGAATTCTTCCATGTTCCGGGAAATCACCTGTTCGATGCCGCTGCCGTAGCGCTCGGCCCAGCCCTTTTCCCATTGGTGCAGGGAAATATAGGCATATAAATCAGCCTCGGTACGGCCGGAAAAAGAACCCAGCAAATGACCTTTTTTAATAATGGTGATGAAGGGGTTGTAAATGGTTTTATACCAATCGCCGGCCGCTTCCCGGAACGGCACGTCTTTAGACTGCACCCGGTTTAAAAACCGCCGGTGCCGCGCGATCTGCTTGCCCAAATAAGCATACTGACCCGGCTCGGTGAAAACAATCGTATTCGGCAACCCGGTCCTTTCCATAAACTCGGCTTTCTCGCGGTAAATGATGTTCTCCATGGTGTTTTTGGAAGGGATGAATTCCACGATCTGGGCGTCGATCTCCCGGCGCCCGAGTTCTTTGGCCACGGCCACGCGATGGTTGCCGTCCAAAACATAATAATCGTCTTTGATTTGATAGAGTTTGATGGGCGGCAATTTTTTCCCCTGCCGCATCAGGCCTTTCAAAGTGACCAGCCGTTCATCGTCGATAAAGTGTTGTTTGGGCCGGAACTGACCGTCAAAATCCTGATAACGCCCCACGCTGCCCACAATCTTATCCAGAGGTATCCGGTGCAAGCCCAAATGACGGGTGTCAAAAGCCTCTTCTTTTTGCTGATAGGCTTTAAAGGATTTCGCATCCGGGTCTTCCGGACCCAGTCCCACCAAACGTTTAAAGCCGGTCCAGCCCTTACCCAGAATCGGTTTCAAAGATCCAATAGCCATAGCTGTTCACCACCTTGGTTTGATTGACGACCGTGATCCGCTCGGCCGGGTCGTTGAATTCGGTATGAATATGCCCGTGGATCAAATACCGGGGTTGATAATGATCGATCAGCCATTGAAAAACCTTAAAGCCGCGATGACACTCGTCTTCCGCGTCATGGATTTTCCGCGGCGGCGCATGGGTGATGATCACGTCCGGTTTACCGTGCCGCCAGATTTTAAACCGCAGCCGGCGCACCCTGGCGCGCATTTCCTGTTCTTTATACTGATGCGGCCCCCCATTATACCACCGGGAACCTTCAAAGCCCAAAAAAGAAATCCCTTTGTATTTAACGATCCGGCCGTTGAGGTCCAGGCATCCCGGCGGGGTTTTATAATCGTAGCGGATGTCGTGGTTGCCGAACACATAGTAAAGGGGCGCGTTTAAAGTTTTGGCTAAAAAGGCGAGGTATTCGGGCGGGAGGTCGCCGCAGGATAAAATTAGATCAATATGGTTAAAGGTTTGGGCGTCGAATTGTTGGTAGAGTTTCGGTTCGACATAATCGGATACGGTTAGGATTTTCATGCTTTTTTCACTGCAAATGGTCAAGATGGCTTTAGATATTTTATTTCAAATCCTTTTTAACCGCAGACTTCGGGCAGATTACCGCAGACAAAGATTTATCGTTCCGCGACTGCGGAACGATAACCTCTCACGCCCAAGGGGCGATTTGGTTCCGTTCTATTAACAACCTTCAAATTTCATATAACACCAATCGTAACTTTAGGGTATGATACCTAAATTCAAAACCGAATCCTCTGCCTGGCAAAGGATTTCTTTGAGCCTGTTATTTAGGATCAAAAAAATCCTGAAGCCATGACAGCTTTTTCCCCGCTCAGGTCGAGCGGGGAAAAAATTTCGTCTTCGTCCGCAGGTTTTTTTTGAAGCAAAAAAAACCTATAACGCCCTACGGGCTATTTCCAATAATTCTACCCTATTTCACCGGGCTTAAGGCTTTGCTAAAAGCACTTTTTTGATCCTATGCAATTTAGATCAAAGGAATACTGAAATACTTTTTCCCCCTCCCGCGTCGCAATGGACCGAGCTTGTCGGGATTCAAAATTTTGAACCCCTACGACGTGATAGGGGTGCAAATTCTTTGACAAGCTCAAGGCAGAGTATAAAAGTTTTTTTTAAACTCACAGGTTTTTTTTTATTTGGCCCTTCGCCAAATAAAAGAAAACCTTAATCTTCGTAAATCAAATCGCTGGCCGTAATATCGATAATATTCTCTTTCAAAAAATCGCTCGCCCCGATTTCAATAACCTGATCGGTTGGGCGATTCATTTGTGCGCTTTTCTCCAATTCGGGTTCGGAATTCTGATTCTCTTTTGATTTAAATTCCAATCTTTGCCCTCCTTTTTTTATCTCCGGCACTGCATTCAATCGATTTCCGAATGACTTAACTGCGCTATTTATATGATAAATTTTCGTTTTCGTCAAGGAGAAACTAGGGGAGTTTTAACCGCAGACTTTAGGACAGATGGCCGCGGATGAAGATTTATCGTTCCGCGACCGCGGAACGATAACCTATCACGCCCTGCGGGGCTTGTTTCGTACTTCAAACAATGCCAGGTTATTGTTTTCATCGGACATTCCTTTTATTATCATCTTAAACGTCGCATTTTGTTTCCCACCTGTGCTCTTGCTACAGAGGACAGTTCCGCTTGGCAAAGAAGATTTCGTTAATCTGGTGAATTCTGTGATCAAAGAAATCCTGAAACCATGACAGTCTTTTCCCCGCTCAAGTCGAGCGGGGAAAAGGCTTCGTCTTGTCTGCGGCCGTCTGTCCAAAGTCTGCGGTTAAAAAAAAATTCCCGGAAAATACATCCTGCTAATCCTGTCAAAATTTTGGATTCCGGCTCAATGATGATTTTGTTCCGCAAAATCATGATTTGCCGGAATGACGGAGGGACGCGCTTCATCCGTATCAATGATATTGATAATAACTCCAGGTTCTGATAAATGAATTTAAAAATCTTGTTAAAAATCCTTCGGAGGATTCTGTACATGCTCAAAAAATGGAAGTTATATTGGATAGTCACAGTTATTTTCATGCTCTTAAGCGGGTGCGTCACACCCCCTTCGCAAACCCAGACCGGCTCCATGCCGGACGCTGTTTCATCCGCCATTCTGCATCCTCAAAACCTGAGCGCCGGCGACCGCTACACTCCGGAACTGGGTAATTCGGGCTATGATATTCAACATTATATCTTGAAATTAGACCTGATTCCGGGCCGCCGGTCTCTAAACGGAGAAGTGACCATCGCTGCCGTCGCCACCATGGAGGAACTGAAACAGATTTCATTGGATTTTATCGGTTTTGACGTCCAAACTGTCGCAATCGACGGGCTGCCCGCTCCCTTCTTTCGCAATAAGACCAAATTGATCATCAATTTACCCGGGTCTTTTTCGACAAATCAAGCCTTTCAGATTGCCGTTCAATACCGGGGCGCGCCGCCCAAAGACCGTTCCAAGTATCAGGACTATCTCGATTATCTGGGTTTGCAAGCGACCGGAGATTTGCTGTATGTCGCTTCCGAACCGGACGGCGCCCGGAACTGGTTCCCTTGTAACGACCATCCCCGCGATAAAGCGACCTTTCGGTTCGAACTGACCGTTCCCGAAGGCTATACCGGAATCGCCAACGGCGCCCTGAGCGAAGCCCGCATCGGCTCGACTCCCGATCGACCCGAAAGCAAAACCACCGACTTCTTTGTTTGGGAACACCGCTTCCCCATGGCCACTTATTTGGCCACGATCGCGGCCGGTAAATACGTGCGCCTCGAAACCGTTTCACCCAAGGGTGTTTTATTGCGCCATTATATCTGGGACAAATACCGCAAAGATTTTGAGACCAACAGCGCGTCTATTGGGGAAGCCCTGGACTGGATGAGCGAAAAATTCGGGGCTTATCCTTTCGAAGAATTCGGCTACACCTTGATCAAGGCCAAGAAAAAATGGGCGCTCGAAACCCAGGCCAATGTGCTCGTGGACCGCGAATTTATTCGTGAAAAAGTTTTGGTGCATGAGATGGCCCATATGTGGTTCGGCGATTGGGTCAGCCTCGATTCCTGGCAGGAAATGTGGCGCAACGAAGGCTTTGCGACCTACGTGCAATTGCTCTGGGAATATCGCGACAAGCCGGCCGCCCTGGATAAAGAAATGGAAACGGAAATCAAATATCCGCCTAAAGGATTTTTCCCGCTCGGCGAACCGCCTCATAAATACCTTTTCGATCGTTTTGTGTATAACAAGGGCACGTTGTTTGTCCATGATCTGCGCAAAACCATGGGCGATGAGGCTTTTTTTAGAGGTTTGCGTCTGTACTTTAAACGGTTCGGCGGCCGAACGGCCACGGACGCCGATTTCCGGATCGTGATGGAAGAAGCAGCCGGAATATCGTTGGAGGATCTTTTCAAAAAATGGTTGAAATGAATTTCTACCACCAAGACTCTAAGACACGAAGTTTTTAGGACTTTTTCACCGCAAAGGCGCAAAGGACGCTGAGATTATTATTTAAGGCATGCTTCAATGATTCTAAAATTGAACATTCAAAATAAAACCAAGCCAGCCGCCCGCAGGGCCGGTTGGCTTTTCCTTTTGGGTATCTCTACCAAAAGGAAAAAATAAAAACCTCTGCGAACTCTGCGTCTTTGCGGTGAAATAATCTGCGGCCATCTGACCTAAGTCTGCGGTAAAAAAGATTTCAAATAGCCCGTAGGGCGTTATAGGTTTTTTTTGCTTCAAAAAAAACCTTAATCGACCAGCACCGGTTCGCGCAAGATCAACCCGACCGCCTCGCGCGCCCGCGCAGCCAGGTCCGGGTGCGTGGCCTTTAAATTGGCCACCTGGCGCAAATGATCGGCCGTACGGATGATCATGGAAGCCAAATCGCCTTCATCGATCGGGATCAGCAGCAGAAGCTCTTTCCAGGTCAGGCCTTTGGCCCAGGCATAGAGCGCAATCGTGGGCCAGAAGAAAATCTGCGGGTTTTCAAAACCCCGCATACCCAGCATCTCCCGGATCTGCTCCATTTGGGCCAGGATCTGTTTGAACACGGCGATCATCTCCTGATAATCCACGGTCCAGGCCGGCGCAAAATCGACCTCTTGGGCCCGATCCCAGACAAAAGGCGCGATGCCGCCGGCAATGAATTCCGGAGCCAGGTTCCGGAAACCCTCTTTGCGAATAGCTTCGGCGATCAGGAGCGGATGGTCCAGACGCAATTGCGAAGCCCAAATCCCGTCCGGGGTCAGGCGATCCGATTCATCCACAAAGCCGCATTCGCGCAAAAACCGCAGGTGTCTTTTAAAACTGAGCCACAGTCCGCCGGGCATATGTTCCAACTGCGCGGTCAGGGATTGAAATTCGCGCAACCCCTTCCTTAACTCGCTTTTTTCTTTGCCGTGACAAATTTTGAAATGCCCGCACGCCCGGCAGGGAATCTCCTGAAGTTTTTGTTCGATAGGGTCGAGACGATCCCGGCCCGGCCGGTCTTCCGGAGTCTCAAGGGGCAGCGGATTTAAATCCCGCGGCACGGTCTGAAACAGGTCTTGAATTTTTTCGATCGAATCGGCTCCGGAAATATCGAGCACTAAATCGTAAACACCGTCTATTTTTTGAAGGTCCACCCTTTTGCCGTGCAGGCGACCTTTGCGAAAACGCGGGGTTTTTTCAATATCATGGGCTCGGTAAAGCAGGCGATTCTTTTCCCGGCTGACATGCAAAACGAGATAAATACCCCGATTGCGGTGCAAAAAAAGGCGGCCCGGCGTCAAAAGCGTCTTCAAAGTATTCAGCGCCGCCGCGGACCGGGTCGGCCGATCGGAGCGCCGGCCCGCATGATTCAACTCGTTGCGCAGCCGGATATATTCGAGGATTTCATAGGGGTCGCCGTGATCGCAGCACGCCTCGGGCAGCAGGAGTTTGAGCCGGCTCAGTAAATTCTCCCAATACTCGCGGTAGGGGGCCGGATACCTTTTTTCCTGAAAACCGGCGAAAGAGCGTTCCAACAGCCCGTGCACCTCATTGGGCCGGTGCGAAAGGAGCAGATTCAGGGTCATGGAAAAATTGATGCGGATCTGGCTGCGCACCGGCTCGGGCGGCGAATCTTTGAGCTCGTGGATCAGTTGCGGATCCTGATGGCGGCCGGGCAACACCAGCGCAAAGCCGACATTGTCCTTGCCGCGCCTTCCGGCCCGGCCGGTCATCTGGTGCAGTTCCGTGGCGGTCAGGTCGGCGAACTGCCGGCCGTTGAACCGGTCGCTCTGCACCAGCACCACGGTGCGGGCCGGAAAATTCACGCCCGCCGCCACCGTGGAAGTCGAAAAAATAGCTTCGAGATAACCTTTATTCATCATGGATTCGATCAGCACTTTCCAATAAGGAAGCTGACCGGCATGATGCGCTCCCACCAAGCTCTCCTGCAAGGCGCGCATTTGACGATGGCCTTTCAGATGGGGGTACCGTTCCAAAAACAGACGGACCTCGCCGCGCAGCCGTTCCCGGGTCTGTTCCGAGTTCCGGAGCGGCCGGCAGCTCAACAAAGCCTTGTCGCAATCCAATCGCGATTTCAGAAAGAAAATAGCGGGAAGCAGATTAAATTCGCGCAGGCGGTCGATAATATCGCCGTAGTGCGGCCTGGAGGACTCCCGGTCGGATTTCGCCGCGTGCGAGTAAATAAACTTCTTCACCCGCGGAGTCAACCCTTTGGCGCCCGATAAAGGCGTAATCGATCCGTCCGGAAAAAGAAAAAGCATTTCGAGCGGCACCGGGCGTTGATCGGCCCAAACCACCCGGGCCGGAACCCCGCGATTTTGCGTCAGCCAGTCGCTCACTTCGTGGGCATTGGAAATCGTGGCGGAAAGCAAAAGCAAGCGCACCCGGGGCGGTAAGTAAATCAGGGTCTCTTCCCAAACCACGCCCCGGTCCGGATCGCTCAGATAATGGGCTTCATCCAGAACCACCAGATCGGCCGGGAGGTCGGTTCCGGCTTGCATGGCGTCATAGAGTTGATTGCGCAGGATTTCGGTCGTGCCCACCACAATGGGCGCATCCGGATTTTCCTTGCGGTCGCCGGTCAGGATGCCGCAGGATTCGGAGCCGAAAATCCGGTTGAACTCCCGGTAAATGGAATTGGAAAGGGCTTTCAAGGGCGATGCATACCAAGCCCGCAACCCCTTGGCCAAATACATTTGAATCGCCTGGGAAGCAATCCAGGTTTTGCCCGCGCCGGTGGGCGCGCTCACGATTACATCGTGCCGCTCAAGCCGGTGCAGGGCTTCCAATTGAAAAGGATCGGGCTGAAAAGACCGGGCCGCGGGCACGCCGATTCGGTTGAAGATTTTCTTGAGTTGCGGATCGAGCCGTGAATCGTCAGGACTCTTTTTAGGGTGCACTTTTTTACGGCTCTGAAACCGTTTGCCGGTCCGGCGCCGATGCCCCGGTTTGCTTGGCCTGCGATCGTCACTCAATAATTTTGCTCCCTAACCGACATCGGACGACAACCGATTGCCGATGGAATAAAAGAGGATGAGACAGGATTAACAAGATTAATCCCGTGAAACATGAGATCAACAGAAAATTTATTAACCGCAGACTCCGGACAGATGGCCGCAGATAAAGATTTATCGTTCCGCGACTGCGGAACGATAACCTATCGCGCCCAAAGGGCGAGTTTGCGCTATTTTCCTTACAAATTTCAGCATTCGTATTCCACCGACTGGAACTTCAACACGGCGCGTTAATAAATAAATCATTTCTGTTTTACGCAGAGGATATTTTTTCCCCGCTCAAGTCGAGCGGGGAAAAGATTCATCTTCGTCTGCGGCTATCGGATCAAGGTCAGCGGTTAAATATTCTTTTCCTGTGCTAACAGCCTATAGCCTTCAGCCTAAACTGCTTTTATCTCACCAATTCCGCGGCAATGAGATCCATATCCTTAATAGGCTCCCCGACGCCGACCTCCATCTTGAGGCCTCTGATTTTAGCGGACGACGCGGCCATATCGCCGGCATGGTTCTGAAGAATCTTGAGACCGTGCAGGTAAATCTTGCCCATGGCTTCATTGGCGAACAAACGCGCCGCGGCCGAAAGAAATTCCGGAGAACGCTCGCCGGCCGGCTTCAGCGCGGCTTTACGGCAAAGGGTATCCGCGACTTCGCACCAGGTCATCAATTCCGCCAACAGGAACATCACATATTGCGCTTTGGTCAACTTGACCTTGCGCACATCCAGAATCAGATCGTTGAGCGCCCGGATCCCGGTTGCCAGCCAAGGGCCGCCGGTCTCTTCGGCCAAGGCTTCCAGAGCGCCGGCCATGTCGGTGTAATACCCCCCTTTGGAACGCACCGTGTCGCGCAGACGGAAAGTGGAAATAATGCTCTGCTGAATCTCGCTGGTGCCCTCGAAAATAGTCGTGATTTTGACGTCGCGCTTGATTTTCTCCACTTCATATTCCCGGATATACCCGTAGCCGCCCAACCCCTGAATGGCGTCATTGGCCATGACATCCCCGGCTTCGGTCGCGAAATACTTGGCAATCGAACCCTCCACTTCCAGGCCGGCCTCGCCCGAATCGATTCGATCGCCCACATGTTCCACATAGGCCCGCGCCGCTTCCAGGCGCACCGCATTGGGGACAAGCAGTTTATGCGTATAACCCTGTTTTTCGGTCAAGGGCGTTCCGAATTGCACCCGCTGCTTGGCATAGGCAATAGTTTTTTCCAGAGCGGCCATGCCGGCCCCCAAGCCGAAAGTGGCCACCATCAAACGGGTATAGCCGAAGACTTCATTGGCCTGCTTGAGCCCCTGGCCTTCCACGCCGCTCACCAAATTTTCAACCGGCACATAGAGATCTTCAAGAGTCAGGGGGCAAGTGTTCGAGGCCCGAATCCCGTGCTTGTCTTCATGCTTGCCGGGGATCAACCCCGGAGCTCCGGCTTCCACGATAAAAAAGGAAGGCCCCTCGGGCGTATTGGCCAAAATGGTGTAGAGGTCGGCCAATCCGCCATTGGTGATAAACTGCTTTTGGCCGTTGAGCCGGTACCCCTTCACTTTGCCGCTTTCATCCAGCACTCTTTCGGCTTTGGTCTTGAGCGATTGGACATTGGAACCGGCTTCCGGTTCAGTGACGCCGTAAGCCAGGATAAAACCTTTTTCAGCCACCATCGTGATATATTTTTCTTTTTGCGCCGGCGTGGATCCGACCCGAATCGGGTCCATGCCCAGGCAACTGGCCAAAAAAGAAGTGGCAATACCCAAATCGATCTTGGCCATTTTTTCGGAAACAACGGCGATCTCGCGCGCGCCCGCTCCCAGGCCGCCGTATTCGGCCGGGATAAAGATGAGATGCAAAGCCACTTCCGGCCCCAACATAAAACGAGCCAGCTCCATGGGGAATTCGCCTTTTTGGTCCAACTCCAGTTTTGTGGTGACGGTCAATTTTTCTTTTTCCAGTTTGGTCAGCGTATCCAAGATCATGGATAGGGTTTCCGGATCCATTTTAGATTGCACAGACATAGTCACATTCTCCTTACATAAATTTACCGCAGCTAATCGCAAAAAACCGCGGATTCTTTGTTCACCACCAAGACACTAAGACACAAAGTTCTTTAAAATGGCAATCTTAGTGTCTTAGCGTCTTGGTGTCTTAGTGGTGTTAAAACTCGATCCCCTTTTGCGCCCGAATGCCTTTTCGATAGGGATGCTTGATCTCCTTCATTTCCGTGACCAGATCGGCCAGTTCCACGATCTCGGGCTTGGCGTTCCGGCCGGTTAAAATCAAATGAAGACGCGCGGGCTTGTTTTTCAATGCGTCCACGACTTCTTGAACGGGCAGTAATCGATAATCGAGCACATAATTGATTTCATCCAAAATAATCAGATCATAACGGCCCGATTGCATCTGCGCCATAAAAAAATCCCAAGTCTCCCGGACCGCCTGAATATCCTCGGGCGTGGGGCCGCCTTGATCGAAACGGATGAACCCCTTGCCCATGGGAATGATCTCAAAATAAGGTTGCAGCTTTTTTATTGCTTCCAATTCCCCATAGGCCCAAGACCCCTTGATAAACTGGATCATCAGGCATTTGAGTTGGTGCCCGGCGGCTCTGAGCGCCAGGCCCATGGCGGCGGTGGTTTTGCCCTTGCCGTCGCCGGTATGAATCATGATCAAACCTTGTGAAGGCATACGATTGACAATCCTTTGTTGTATTTCCGTGACTACTTAAGTTCTCAAGTTCACGGTTCACAGTTCACGGTTTACGGATCACGGTTAATGGATCATGTCTTGCTCTCCAACTTTGAACCGTGAACCTTGAACCCCGGAACCCTAATTACTCCTTCACCTTCTTCTGCCGGTACTGATAATAGGCGTCCCGCAGGGCGATATAAGGATCCAGCGCGGAATCTTTGAGTGCGTCATATTCATCGAGCAGAAAACCGGCTCCGTTGATCCCTTTGAGCGCTCTGACATACAGTCGGTTTCTGGATCTGATTTTCGCATATTTCAGCGGATCCAAAAATGAATCGCCTGCCGCGCCGATCGAATCGGTCAGACTGGAAGGCCCCAAAATAGGCCAATCGATATAGAACCCGTTACCGAAACCGTAAAACTGGAGGGTCTGCCCGAAATCCTCGTCATAATGCTTATACTGACAACTCTCGGTGGCCACATCCATGACGCCGCCCAGGCCGATGGTTGAATTGACGATAAAACGGCCGAATTCCATGCCGGCCCCTTCGCCTTTAAACTGCAAAAGGCAATTGACAAAGCGGACCGGAAATCCCAGATTGTAAAAAAAATTTTTAATGCCGGTCCGGGCTTTTTGAGGAGTCACTTTTTTATAGACCTTCGTGACCGGCTTTAACAACCAAGCATAGAATTTATCGTTAAAGGCGAAAAAGGCCCGGTTCATCGGCTCCAAAGGGTCGGCAATGGTATCGATCGGTTCTTCGACATAAAGATCTTCTTCATCTTCCTGACCCAGGGCGGCCATGTCGATCTCCTCCGGCCACGGTTCATCGGCATAAGCCAAACGGCCCGCTGTGGCGGGAACCTCCTCAAAAGCCATGAAATCGGACCGGTCCGTCAAGGACATCTCCGAATAACCGATTCCCGCTTCCGAATCCTCTGCAGAAGCCGTCTGATTCCAAACCGGATCGGTTGCTTCGACTCGATCCCGTCCGTTGTCATTGGCCGCGGCGAAAAAAACCGGCCAAACCAAAAAAGAGACCATCCAAATAAGAATCGCTTTATTTTTCATAAATCCATCCTTACTTCGGCGGTGGCGATACTTGCGGCTGAGCTATTTTCTCTTCCATTTTCCTGATCAACACGGCATAAGGGGATTGGGCCAAAATGGAATTGAATTGCACCCGATAGTTATTCACCAGGCTCACGCCTTCCGCCACAATGTCATAGATGAACCAATCGTCTGCTTTATTCTTCATTTTATAACTGACCGCGATTTCCTGGCCTTTGTCGGTCACGATCTTGACGTCGATCACGCTGTATTTGCCGTCGATGCTTTCGCCCGCGTAATGAACTTTCTCGCCCGAATAGCCCTGGACTTTGTCCAGGTAACTCCGTTCCAACAAAGTGATAAAAAGCGGCACAAAGGTCTTCTTCTCTTCAGGCGTACGCTCGTTCCAGTATTTGCCGAGGGTGCGCTTGGCCATCTCTTCCCAGTCAAAACGCTCATCGGCCGCTTCCCGCAATTTTTTGTTCCTGGCCTGGGTCTTGGCCGGGCCCTGCAGCTGGGGGTCTTTTAAAATCGCGATGATTTTTTCCGTGGTTTGCTTGATTTTATCCGTGGGCGCCCCGGCCCAAGCCGGCAGCTGCAGAACCAGGAAAAAAACAATCGCAAGGCTGATCCCAAAAGTTTTTTTAAGATTCCACATAAGAAGAACTCTCCTCCTCCGTGCTTAGACTTTTTTTTTAAAATAGGGACGAAAAATTATAGATAAAACCAAAACCTTTTCTCGCGCAAAGACGCCAAGACGCCAAGAAAAT
>Ga0105099_10001056_pt1 | contig 17733 bp, 10 predicted proteins | sample PPLLak3cmMay2015_2_FD_79138 | JGI IMG/M metagenome (GOLD analysis project Ga0105099, IMG submission 79138) | Freshwater sediment microbial communities from Prairie Pothole Lake near Jamestown, North Dakota, USA - PPLs Lake P8 Core (1) Depth... | ecosystem: Environmental > Aquatic > Freshwater >... | reverse complement strand
TGTAGATGGAAGTTTCAATGGATGACGGATCAGCTTCGCATTTGCTCCTGAATTCATCTGCCGTCAGCGCCCTGAACATTACTTCAGATCCGTCGGAAAGTATAACATCAGTTTCAAGTATATGGTCTCTTACGCTGCCGTAGATTATGGAATGAAGTCCGCAGGAGTTATTTCCGAGCATTCCTGCCATGCAGCATCTGTCAGCTGTTGATGTCTCCGGCCCGAAAAGAAGTCCGTAGGGTTGAAGAAATTTATTCAGCTCAGCCAGAACCACACCCGGTTCAACAACCACCCACTTCTCATCAGGATTGAACTCAATGATGTGATTCATGTATTTTGACACATCCACAACGATTCCCGGACCGACCACCTGCCCGGCAAGGGAGGTACCGGCACCCCTGGGGATAACAGAGCTTTTCATTGAAGCAGCAGAACGTATGATATTCCTGATATCATCCTTGTCTTTTGGCCTTGTCACAGCAAAGGGCAGTTCCCTGTACGATGATGCGTCAGTAGCATACAGAATCCTGTTCATTTCATCAGTAAACAGATCTCCTTTCAGGAAGTTTCGCAGGGAATCCAGTTTCATTTTCAGGCCTCTTTTTTCTTGATCCCGAATAACGGATTGATCTTCAGGAACCTGATCGATATCAGTCCCGGGATCGCGCAGATCATGACATATATAAAGAAATTCTGGTAACCAAGCATCTCTTTCACTGAGCCTGAGATCATGCCCGGCAGCATCATTCCAAGCGCCATCAGTGAAGTAGCTATCGCATATTCAGCTGTCTTGTACTTGCTTTCTCCAACATAATGAAGCATATACAGCATATAGGCAGTGAATCCGAAGCCGTATCCGTACTGTTCGATCGCTATTGCAACTGAGATTAAAATATTATCAGGCATAGGCTGGTTCACGGCGAGATAAATATATACTGCGATCGGAACGTTCATGGCAAATGCCATAAACCAGATCAGTTTCTTAAGTCCAAGCTTCGCTGCGGTAATGCCTCCGGTGATCCCTCCGAGTGTGAGGCAAATAACTCCGACCGTACCGTATACAATTCCATACTGTGCAGCGGTCATTCCTATTCCCCCCGATGATCTTGAATCGATGAGGAAAGGAGTGGCTATCTTGAACAGCTGAGCCTCTCCGAACCTGTAAAGCAGGAAGAACAGCAGGGCGGGGATAACTCCCGGTTTTGTAAAGAACGATACAAACACATCACGGTAAACTGCCCAGCTAATCTTTTCCTTATCCGTATTCTCAATGGGATGCGGCATCATGAATTTATTGTAGAATCCCAGTGCAAGAAGTATCAGTCCCATGGTACCCAGCGAAGTAACCCAGCTGAATGCCACATTCCCGGCTGTAACCTGGAAATCAGAAGTTGTAACCCTGTCGAGGTTGTGATTCACCTTTATTGAAAGAGGTACAGGTTTGTTCCAGTTTCCGGATGTGAATTCAAACCTCCCTGTCTGTGATCTTGAAATGTCAATATCTTTGCTTCCCGATTTTCTTATAACGTTGGCAACGACAGTCTCGCCCTCTTCGGGAGGAGATGAGAGAGCCAGGTACATCACCGCTGAATCAGGGCCTGAAACACCTGCCCTGTACATCGGCACCGTCAGCACATCTGGAAAGACCAGCAGGTCAGGTTTGCCCCCAGACGGGGTTATTCTGATGGTTGAAGGATCAAATGGAACATATTCAGAAGATGCCACTGATTCTGCCGTGAAGTTTACAGGTTTAAGCCCGGTGTTTATAAGCACAACTCCCGCGACAACCGGAAGAAGGCCAAGTGCGGTAAGCTTGGCCAGCCGGTAAAAGGTGCTTCTTATACCTACAAAAAAAGCCTGATTGTGCTGATCCAGAGCATACATATAAAATCCGTCAGCAGCTATATCGTGGCTCGCCGATGAAAAGGCAATTATTCCGAATATTATCAGTGTTACCGGATAGAAGAACGGCAGAGGCATCGAAAATCCAAGTGCCAGAAATGCCACTCCGAGAATGATCTGTGTCCATACAACCCAATTGCGCTTTGTCGAAACAACATCGATATACGGACTCCAGAGTGGCTTTATGGTCCAGGGCAGATAAAGCAGACTTGTCCAGAATGCAAATGATGCAATTTCAATCCCCATGGTCTTGTAAATGACACCTGAGGTTATCATCACTACACTGTATGGTATACCCTCGAAAAAATAGAGGGTAGGAATCCATGCCCACGGGGAGCTTTCTTTGCGCTGACTCATAAATTATATTCTATAACCTGTTAAATTTATATCCTTTTAATGAAAAATAAGTTATTATATCTTCAAGCTTACTGTAAAATTTGTCGGTCCTGCCGGGATGCGTTCCCAGGTGGATAAGAACTATCGCACCGTTCAATCCGTTGGGATCAGCTGATTCAAAATCCTTCAGCTTCCTCAGTAACTCTTCAGATGACCTGTATCCTGGCATATCAGGAGTCGTATAATCGGCATTGGTTCCCGTTCCCGGAGTAAAATTTATCAGCTTTGCTCCCATATCCCCGGTCCAGGATGCAATAGCGGAATTATACCATTCATAAGGAGGAAGATAGTATTTTGTACCCGGCAGAGAGGCCTTCCTTTTCTGAAGTTCCCGGTAGTTTGCCCTGAGGTCTGAAATGAATTCTTCCTTTGTGACAAGCAGCGAATCCCTCTTTTCCCAGGATGCATATAAAAGATGCTTATCGGAATGAGGACCGATGAAGTGGCCTTCTGTAAATATCCTCTTCACTAATCCTGAAAATCCAGGATTCCTTAAGAAATTGCCCGTCAGGAAAAATGAACCATGTGCATTGTTTTCTTTAAGAGTATTAAGAATATGTTCAGCTCCCTCTCCGTACTCATCAGCTGAAAAAATGAGGTAAATCACTTTTTCGTTCACGTTCACGTTCATCCTCACAAGTGCCCCATTATCGTCAATGACTTTTGCCTGCTCCCGTGAAGCCTGCCTGATGCCCTCTGATTCAAGGGATGAGAGACAGTAGGACAGGCTGGCAGTTCCGTCCATGGTCGGCTCATTGGTGCTGTAATCGCCTATATCGTCATGATAAACCACCTTTCCGACCTGAAAGGGAGCATATTCATCAGGGCGCAGCAGGGTGACACCAATCAGATTGTTATAGATTCTTGCATAAACAGGTCCGTCAATGAGCCCTCCTTCCGGGATCTTTTTCAGTATTGATGTTAGGGCGGCATGTGGATATAACGGATAATCTCCCCCTGCAGGCAGGCCGCTGATCATTGATGTTCCCCACGGATTGCAGCCGAAGAGCCAGTCGCGAAGCGCTGCTCCAGTCTCCCTGAAGCTATTGTCTCGCGAAGCTTCAGCATAAAGCATATGCTGGGTAAGAGCAGCAGCTACGTAATTGTTTGAACACCAGATGAATGGAACGTTAACTTTAAACGGATCTCCCTTTCTCCTCTCCTCCATGAGGGATAATCCCTTCTTCATGAAGCCGATATATTTATCAGAGTATTTTGTTCCTGACTGCCCCATAAGGGCATGGCCGAGGTTGACAAAAGGGTAAAACTGATAATGCCTCGCAGTATCTTTTTCTATCCATGGCGTCACAGGTTCAAGTGTTCCCCAGTAATCAGCCCTGTCCAGGTATGAGGAGTCGCCTGTAAGGCTGAAGAGCGCAAAGGCACCAAGTTCAAGGTCATCCACCCAGTTATCCTCTTCATAGAAATATGGTGATACGGTACATGCAGTCTGGGTATTTCCCAGGTCGGTGAGCCCAAACTCCCATGCATCAACAGCTTTTAATGCCAGTTTTTCAGATAATTCAGGATAATAATCTTTCAGAATCTCTGAGCCAAATGCAAATGTTGAAGCGTATTTCCCTGCTACTGATGAGACACCGGTGTTTGTGTTCTTGTAAATGGGAAGACCCTGGGATTTGCCTGTTACAAAATAAACCGGGCGATAGAGCCCCTTTCCGTAAGAAACCTGATCTGTTGTTGGTATCCTGAATCCCCTGTGGTCGCGGTCGTCAGCCAGCTGGTTGAACATAACCCCGCTGTCGGGATTCATCTTTACGAGCCAGTCAATGCCCCATTTTGCCTCATCAAGTATATCAGGTATGCCGTTGCTTCCCGGATCGCCATTTGCATCATAATGGTCTTTGTAAATGCCGGGATTCTCTGACCATGCGAAGAGCATCTGGTATACTGCATTTGCCGAAGTGGTCACATACTGCAGGTAATCGCTTGCATCGTGCCAGCCACCCGTGGCATCAATGATTTCTCCGGTCCGGGTGGGATGATCCACGATGAAACCATCATGGGTATGACATGAGTCTGCATAATATGGATTGTATCCGCATCTCTGCTGGCGCATATAACGCAGAATATAATCGGCAGTTCCTTCATAGACATCTGCTGCGATCCTGAATGGTTCCGATCTGACTCCGTTTGCAATTATGTAATAGCCTCCGGGGGATTCAACCTTTGAGAAATCGAGCCGTGCCGCTGACCGCATTCCCCATTCTTTGCCGCTGTACTGAACTGCGCTGCCCTTAAAAGCGACCTTGCCGGTTATCGCATCGCAGAGCGTGAAGCTCTTCAGCGCTGCCGGGTCGGTGGAGATGTAGACTGCAACCTTGACCGAAACAGGGAGATACCCGAGCTGGTTTACCCTTATCCAGCTTTGCCCTGACAGTGAAGTCAGAATAAGGAACAAAGATGAAAGCGTGATAACTGTTTTTTTCATTTGGCAATTAATATTTCCTTTCCAACTGCGAACCCGGGAAGTAATGACCAAGTATTTCTGAATATGAATAACCCCTGTATCCCATAACAGCTGCACCTATCTGGCATAAACCGACCCCATGCCCCCATCCGGCGCCGTGCAGCGTAAACACCGTATCGCCGGCGTTACCTTTCTTCTCTACAATGAAGCAGGAACTGTAAAGATGTGATTTTGAAAGAGATTTTCTTATTTCCAGCTCCTTGCCGATTATCATAGTTTTGAGCGTGCCTTCAATTTTTAATCTGATTATTCTGCCTGAAACGCCTCTTTCAAGCGGGACAATGTCAATAATGTTCCCGAAATCTATCCCAGTCCTTTCTTTAACCAGGTCACTCAGCTCCTTCCGGGTATATGTTACCTTCCACCTGAAGAAATCATTGGTCTCCAGGTCATAATCGTTGAGCACCTGTGAAAGGATCTTTTTATCGGATGTGTTGCAGAAAGCGTCAGGTTTTCCGAGGATCCACTTTCTGGCATTATCCTCATTATCCATATCAAGATTGTAACCATGCGGCGGAGCAGGATTATCTATAACCCCTTGAAGATAACGATGATTAACAGGTTCCCATACATTCTCAAAAAGCTCCGTAACTCCTCCGCAGCACTTGTAAAACCGTGCGTCGCATATAGCACCTTCATAAACAAGCACTTCACCGAATGTCTCACTGATAACCTTCGAAACTTCAGGAGTGAAAGCACGTGTAATGCCCTGGTATCTCTGGCAATGGTCATCGGCGCACACATCATAATTAGTGTGATCCTCCCTGTCGTACCAGCGGATCACCTCCTCATCTTTATATGTATGTGAGTTGAATTTCTTCCCCTCTCTTTTGATATTCCTGCTCTTTTCAATCTGAGCCAGGAGCCAGCTCCTTGAGATCACTGCATGTGCTTTAAGAAATTCCTCTGAAGAGGTTGCCTTCATCTCCGAGGAGATAACGCTTGTAAGGTATTCCTCAACCGATATTACATTAACAGCAGTTATCTTATCTCCCTCAGTTATCAGTTTCAGGCTGCCCCTGAAGACCTGGTCCTCCTTCCTCTGCCAGTGGAAATCGACCCCGATAGTGACGGCATGCAGCGTAAATGATGAATTCATGGCATCATCAGGCTGAAGCAGTATGAAAGTATCCGACACAGTTTCCCAGCCATCTCTGATCAGAACAATCCTGCCCTCTTTTATCCCCGCAATACATTTTCCGCTGAAAGAGGTTCCGTTTTTTTCGAGTATAAAAGGAGCATTCAGCGTGAAGGATATCTCCTCTCCCGAACATATTCCCACCTGAAGTTCCGGTGCTTTCCTGTCCGTTTTCATAGAATTGTATTTATGATACATAACAGTTCATCATCGCTGTAGCAAACCTGACCAAAAATATCTTCAACATCGGCTTTGGTGATCTTTCTGAAATCCTCCTCACGCGGAGTAATGATAACGCCGCCAAGGTCGACTGCTGCCGGGCTTACCAGTATCTGGTCCTTTCCTTCAATGAAGAATTGTGAAGGACGGTGTTTTTTCCTGGGTATTACATGGACTGCCCATCCTTCTTCAGAGAAAGCAGCGAGAATATTCAGCATTGGTTCCGGCTTTTCAGGATGAGTATCAGAGAATTTATCAAATAGCTGTGTAAAAGCCCCGGAAAGGCTGTTTCTGTCGTTGCCGGCCAGGGTAATAATTCCCCGCTTATATCCTGTCCAGAGCCATATTCCCAGACCTTCTCTGCCTGAGACAAGCTTTGCATGTTTTCCGGAAAGAAAATCCTTTTCCAGAGGTATGAATCCCCTGCTGCCTGCCTGGAAATGGAAATGATCGGGCGCCGAAGCACCACATTCAGGACCATTATAGAAAACGGTAAATGAAGGAAGTTTTTCAGCAAGCGACAGCATGGTTTCAAAGTTGTTTCTAATCCGCTGATCAGTATGCTTTTCCGACGGGATTGTCAGATGTCTTTTAAATATCGGGAAAGGATTTACGAGAGCAGTAAGGCTGTTGCCAAAAGAGACTCCCCTCTGCTCAGGCGGCCTGTTCTTTTCGCACAGGAAGCAGGGACGTTCACCAATGGATTTTGCATCAACCTTTGCAGAAGAGGATTTTATCCGTTCAGGATTGAACTGGATGAAGACATCAAATGTGCCAAAATCTATCTTCCTGGTCCTGACTTTTTCAAGCAGGGCATAGTTGACCCTTGCCAGCTCCCATTCCCTGAGCTGGGTGGTGAATAACTCATTTGTTTTTTCTTCTAGCACCAATCTTTTTTTCAGGTATATACCCCCTTTCAGTTTCCCCCAAGGGGGAAAAGCCGCGCACCTGCCCCCCTGGGGGAAGGCCGGGAAGGGGGTTTTGTCATTTATTCAATTTCTTCCTTGCCAGAATTTCAATCGTCCTCAGCCTGTCTTTATACAGATTATGCGCGTTCACCTTTACAACATCAAGCGCTGCATCAGTATTTCCTTCCCACCTGCGGCAGAGATAGAGAGGCTCATATATCCTGCCGATCTGGTATTGGCGGCTTATGGCAAGCCCGACTGCATAATCCTCACCGTAGCTTACATTGGGTACTGTTATATCTCTGAGAACAGGAGTATAGAAAGCCCTGGGTGCACCTAATCCATTGATCCTCAGTGCATTATTCCTTCCGTTCTCAGGTGTCCACTCCCTGTGATCTATAATTCCGGGAGGCAGATCATCAAGATTAAAGCTGACCATCTTATATGATCCTATAATCATTGCGCATTTCTGTATGTAGAATTCACTTACGATCCTGGCAATTACATTTTTATCAATATAGAGGTCGTCGCTGTCAAGCTGAATAGCGAATTTACCGCACTTTTCATGAAAAATCCCCTCATTCCAGCAGCCGCCTATGCCAAGGTCTCTCCTTTCGGGGATTATATGTATAACACGCTGGTCGCTTGCGGTAAAAGCGCTGACCACCCCGGTGGTCCCATCAGTCGAGTGGTTATCAATAACAATGAGGTTATACTTGAATTCAGCCTCCTGGCTGAGCACTGATTTTATGGCATCGCCGATAGTCTTTGCCCTGTTTTTAACGGGTATTATCACTGATGCTTCATATTCAAATAATGATGCATCAAAGAAAATTTCCCTGAACGACGGTTTAAGCCAGCCGTTTATCTTCTTAAGATGATCGGTGCAGGCTGCCTCCATCTCCATCTGTACCACCCTGTTCCTCGGGTCTACATAATCGAATTGCTTTTCTCCTGATCGGCGTATATCAGTTTCGGTCCCGGTATACAGAAACTCCGGTATATGAATTAATAAGTGTTTCTGATACACTTTTAATCTCAGGTCGTAAAGACCGGCGAATTTATAATCCTGGTCCATGCTTTTACAGGCTTTCCTGAACGCAGACGCCCTGTATAGCATCAGTGAGCCAAAATCAAAATCATCCCTCAGGCTGCCCTCCTGGTAATCAATCACAGGATGAGCCGTAAGTTGTCCGTCTTTATTCTCAAAATGATCAGAATAGACCATTCCTGCGTTTGCATCTTCGCAAACCCGGATCATTCTTTGCAGTGCAAATCTCCCGAGGTCCAGCGGGTATGGCTTGGTATAAACAAGAACAAATCCGCTGCCTGCCTTTTTAGCCATTATCAGGAGCGAAGCTGTAGCAGCAAAACCTTCAGCCTCGAGAAATGAAACCTGACGGTCGCGGCTTTTCTGAGCTGATCCCGGAGGTGCAACCAGGTATATTTTTTTAACAATACCTGATCGTTTCAATGATTGAATAGAAACCTCTGCGGCATCGTTGCCTGAAAAAGGCATAAAACATACTATCTTATTATCCATGTGCCGAAATTATTTTTCAAAAAAGTTCAATATCTGTTTCATCATTACCGCTCTCTGCTCCTCGCTGACAATTGTCTCAAAGGGGAATCCCAGTATCAACGTTTTGTAATTCCCCCAGAATAACACACCTGCCGATGCATTATTCTCAGTGTACCGGAAGGCGGATATTGCACCTCTGCCTGAAGGTTCAATGGCATCAGGCGCCTCAGCTGAATAGAGCACCGGTGAGTATCCGGTATTGAAGCTGTATCTGCCCGACAAATCTTTCCTGGCGTAATCAGTGGAATATACCTCTCCAGTCCTGACCGCATGACCGGTGCGGTGAGTGAAGTGAAGCACCGCATCCGCGAATTTTATTGCACTCGAATCAACCGGCATATAAAGATCTGATCCCACATAGGAACCTGACATAAAGATATTCCTGCCGGCTGAGGCAAGTTCATTTATCTTCTTTATGAATTCAGGTGTATATATCCTGAAATCGCATTTTAATGTGTCATTGAAAAAGGGAGTTGTTTTCTCCTCTCCGAAGATCAGGTCAATATGTTTAAAGGCTGACAAGTCTGAAACCGGTGATTCGAAGTACTCATCAGACACGGAGCAGAATGAAAATCCTGCATCCATAACAGCTTTCCCGTGGACAAAAGAAAAATCGAAGCTGTTTCCGGGATTTATTTTTCCGGCCATATCTGAATATGACGCCCCCCAGCCGGGGGAATCATCATCATTCCATGTATTCTTCCTCATGAAATCATACTGGTCGCCGAGCGTAATAATATCATAGTGATCAGCCACGCCGCGGTCGTTCCACCACTCTATTCCTGCCATATTGCCTGTATCGAACCATGCCGGTCCCGAAATACGGTCAAACCCGTTGACCACAAGAACATTCCCGGAGCTTTGTGAACGGATTCCTGCCGGGAGTATTTCCGAATCGAAGCTCTCTCCTCCATTATTGAGTGCTGTCACCTTGAAACTGTAAATGGCGTCATATTCAGCCAGCTCAATTTCGGCTGATGTCGCTTCAACTACAAAACCATTATCGAAGCCATCATCCCCTTTCCTGGTATATATTTTATATTTATCCGGTGCTGACGAAGGCTCACCATCTTCAGTTACCGGCACCCATGAGAGCCTGACTGACTTTCCCCCGAGAGGAGTTATGGCAAAACCGGAAACCGGCAGCGGCTGAACTGCATAATCCCTTCTGCCGGCATAAGCTAGGTATTTCAGTATACCTTTATATATAGATCTGCTGACAGCAAACCTGAACCTGGGATCAATGCCGAATTCCATATCGGCAAGGTTCTGATGCGACAGGAGCTCAAGGAGCATTGATGGCACATTCGGACGCCGCGCCTCGGAATAAGGGCGGTCCCATAAACCTCTCCTTGTCCATTCAGGGTTGAAGTTTTTTCTAATATCATCAACGATCTGCGTCTGGATAACGTCACAAAGATCGCGGGAGGCCATTCTTGATGTCCCGTCGGGGAATTTTCCGCTGTCGGCTGATGTAAAACATATCGCAAGAGTCCCGATGATTGAGTCGTTGGGTGTTATTCCTGCATCGGTATGAAAGGCAAGCGACAGATCTACCGGCAGTCCGAGCCCTTTTGGCTGAAGTTCGGATCCCTGTGACCAGGCATCACCCATGAGGTAGTTCACCCAGAATCCTCTTGACTGGTAATCGTCATTATAGTCATTTTTATAGTTGTTCGGACTGTATACAAGCGTATCAGGCATGCCTGCATACTGGAGCCAGTAACGTGCCGCTTCAAGGAACCTGGGTTTTCCACTCAGCTTCCAGCTGAAATCCTCAACATTCAGAAGTTCCTGGCTGGCCGTGTCAGCACTGTTCTCCCTTACTGATTGCTGGTTAGCCAGGATTTCCCCTGATGGCCGCCTGGCCACATTTCCCATTCCTCCTCCGAATTTTACAGCATCGACAGCTATCCTGCCGCCACCCGGTTCTGACCCTTTTACTGTAACTGAACCACGGTCAGGAAACTTCCCTTTTTCAAACCTGAAAGTCCCAAGATATATCCACGTTCCGCCGCCTATTGTCTGGTTTACAATATACTCTGTCTTCCCTCCTGTATGGTTTATTATATAACTGACTGACTGGTTATTATCTCTCAGCAGAGGGTAGGAAACATAAACTGCATAATCGCCTTTTTCAGGAATTTCAGGAATAAAACATACTGAATCTGCATCTATCCTGAGAGAGGTCCCGTGCAGAAAAGGATTATAACCCGAAAAAAGCGTATCAGTAACCAGAAATCCCTTATGCTCTTCCCTAAGGTCGTTTGCAAGGTGTAGTACAACTTCTGAATTTCCTGTTGACCTGTCATTATCAACAATAACTTCATTAAGCTGAATATCCCGCTCCCTGGGAAGATAGACTATCGCTCCTGCATTTTCAAGCATCCTGGTAAGGTAAGGGATTACAAATCCGGTAATGGAAATGTCCTCCACTGTACCGAAAAGCTTTGCCCTCTGGTATTCCCACCTGTCGAGGTTCATTTCGAAATAGTAGCCATGGCTGTTCCAGAGCGCGGCTGAATTGCCCGACAGCCCCTTATTAAATACCAGGGCATCCTTTTCCCTGACAACCAATGGTTTATCGATCGCCTGCACAGGGAATCTTGCAGAATCAACTGGAAGCTCTTTCCTGAAATGATTCGGGATGAGCTGATCGAGGGTATAATTATTGGTAAACACATCAATCCTGTATTTTCTGAATTTCCTCCCGAGCGGCTTGCTGAACGACTGAAGAAACAGGTCACGGCTATCTTCCCTGAAAGGATAATATGAAAGTTCCGGCTTGAAGAAAAGAGATATAACAGCGGGATTCTCCGTAATGTATATCGAATCAATTTCGGGTTTTGCGATATGCTCCCATGCAGTCAGCGGATTCTTCCAGTCCTCAAGCCTCTCCCTGACCGACAGCACCAGCTTATCACTGCCCTGTGCATCCAGAACCTGAAATCCTGCACTGACAATAATCAGGAACAGAAGAATATTTCTCTTGAGATTGTTGCTCATCCGGTGGTTTATGAAGGTGATTTTTTGGTACAATTGTCAAATTTATAAAGTTCTTAAATTTACCATACATCTTTCAAATTTTCGCTTACTTTTGTGTGAAGAGGTGAAATAAATGATCCTGATAGCCGACAGCGGTTCCACAAAGACCGAATGGAAAACAATAAATGATGGTATCCCGGGAGAGTCAAAGTTCTCTGCAGGCATTAATCCCTATTTTCTTTCATCTGACGAAATATACCGGCTGCTGGAAAACGAGCTGGCGGATCTGTCGGGACAATCATTTGAAAGGATATTTTTTTATGGAACAGGCTGCAACAGTGAAACGAAGAACGAGGTTGTCAGGGGAGCTGTCGGAAGGTTCTGCAGGGCCGGAGAAATATTGATCGCGACTGACCTTCTGGGTGCTGCAAGGTCGTTGTGCCAGAAAAAGCCCGGTATCGCATGCATCATGGGAACAGGCTCAAATTCATGCTATTATGACGGCATGAGGATTGCCGCGAATGTCTCACCCCTGGGTTATATCCTGGGCGACGAAGGAGGAGGCGCTGTCCTTGGCAGAAAACTGGTATCTGCGGTCCTCAAGAAACAGGTGCCGGAAGATGTCATTGAGCGGTTCTTTGATACATATAAGATCACACCATCAGAGATTCTGGAGAAGGTTTATATGAAACCTTTTCCCAACAGGTTCCTGGGCCAGTTTGCAAAATTCATCTCAAACAATATCCATATAAGGGAATTGCAGAATATTGTCACCTCCAGCTTTGACGAATTCATAATCCGGAACATTCTTCAGTATCCTGAATCGGGAAGACTGCCTGTACATTTCACCGGGAGCATTGCAATTCATTTCAGGAGCTTCCTTGAAGGTTCGCTTATGAGGTACAACCTGAAACCGGGAAAAATAACGCTTTCGCCCATGGCTGACCTGATAACATATCATATTAACAATCCAGACACTTCTGTTACATAATGGTAAAAAAGACGGACATACAATCCAAAATCAGCATAACAGAATCTTCCTCCAATTTCGATAATCTCGAAAAGATGAGTGTCGGCGAATTGCTCGGGAATATCAATCATGAAGATGCCAGGGTACATCTGGCTGTAAGGAAGGTTCTTCCCCTGATCGGGAAACTAGTCAAAAAAATTGTTACCAGGATGAAGAGAGGAGGCCGTATATTCTACCTGGGAGCAGGTACAAGCGGAAGGCTGGGAGTCCTTGATGCTTCAGAAATACCGCCAACATTCGGTGTTCCTCCAACGATGGTGATCGGCCTGATAGCAGGAGGGGAAACAGCGTTACGCAGGGCAGTGGAATCTGCCGAAGATGATCCTGAGAAAGCCTGGAAAGAACTCGAAATATTCAAAATAAACAAAAACGATACAGTCATAGGAATTGCTGCATCAGGTTCTACGCCCTATGTTCTCGGTGGCATCAGGAAAGCACGTGAAAACGGGATACTTACAGGGTGCATCACCTGTAATCCCGGCAGCCTCCTTGCACATACAGCTGAGATACCGATCGTGGCTGTTGTGGGACCCGAGTTCGTCACTGGAAGCACACGGATGAAGGCAGGAACAGCACAGAAGCTGATACTGAACATGATAACCACCACAACGATGATCAAGCTGGGCAGGGTGAAAGGAAACAAGATGGTGAACATGCAGCTTACAAACAGAAAGCTCATTGAGCGCGGGACAAGAATGATCGTTGAAGAACTGAACATCCAGAGAGAAGCTGCAAGAATACTGCTCCTTCAGCACGGTTCAGTAAAGAAGGCTCTCGAATCATACAGAAAACCTGCCGCCACCCCTTCTGAAAAATAATCGCTCATGGATACAATAATTCATTGTAAAAAAGCAATATATATTCTTTTACTTTTACTGTTTTGTTCCTTTACCTCCCTGAATGCCCAACAGACTGACGACTCCTCAAAAGCCATTATCAGGGAGCTTTACGCCAATACCCTCACCCTGCTGAAAAATGAAAATAATATCCTGCCGCTGAAAAACCTCGATAAGCTAAAAATCGCTACTGTTGCCATCTGTAAAAACAAAACCACCATTTTCCAGTACAGGATCTCAAAGTATATGCCTTCAGATAATTACTTCATTGATCCCACTGACAGTATAAAAGCGGATGATCTTCTGAAGAAGCTTTCGGGATACGATATTGTTATTGCAGGCGTATATGGATTGAATGAAGACACTCTGTCCGACTACGGAATTGAACCTGAAACGGCAGATTTACTGGACAGTCTCATTGCAAATAGACGGACAGTAGTAACATGGTTCGGTAATCCTTACCCGATAAGAAAGATACCTTCCCTGAGAGAAGCAGAGGCTCTTTTGCTGGCTTATGAGGAGAATGAATTCACTGAAGATCTCTCAGCACAGCTGATTTTCGGAGGCATAGGTGCAAGAGGTTCGCTTCCGGTTACATTAAATGAATTATGGACCTGTGATTTCGGGCTGATTACGCCAGGGAATATCAGGATGGCTTACGGATACCCTGAAAATGCGGGTATATCATCAGAAATGCTTGAGAGCAGGATCGATTCAATAGTAAATATAGGGCTGACAGCAGGGGCATACCCTGGCTGTGAAGTTGTTGTTGCAAGGAAAGGAATGGTTGTCTTCAGCAAGACATACGGATATCACAACTACGATGGCAGGATTGCAGTGCTTGAAGATGACCTGTACGATCTGGCATCAGTGACAAAGGTTTCTTCAACGCTTGCAGGACTGATGCTTCTCGATAGTGAAGGGAAATTCAGCCCTGACGAAACCCTCGGGCATTATCTCCCCTTCTACAGGAACTCGAATAAGGAGGGTCTTCTTATGGCGGATATTCTGACACACCAGGCGGGGTTGATTTCGTGGATCCCCTTCTGGATGGAGACCGTTAAAAAGAATGGGGAGTTCAAAAGGAACATTTTCAGTTTCAGCTACCAGCCATCTGAGAAATACCCGGTTGAAGTTGCCCGATGGATTTTTATAAATGAGAACTACAGAAAAAAGATATTCAGAGAGATAAAGAGATCGCCGCTCGGCGAAAAGAAATATCTGTATTCAGACCTTGCATTCATCATCTCACCCGATATAATTGAGACGCTTACAGGTGAAAAATGGTATGAGTATGTCACAAGAAACGTCTGGCACAAGCTTGGAGGTTATGATATCTGCTTCAATCCGTGGATGAAGTACCCGCTGAGCAGAATTGTCCCGACCGAATATGATTCCCTCTTCAGGAAACAGCATCTTCATGGCACGGTCCACGACGAGGGTGCAGCCATGCTGGGCGGGATCTCGGGGCATGCAGGTCTGTTTGCCACCGGCAACGACCTGATGAAGCTCATGGAACTTTACCGCAGGATGGGATCTTACGGTGGCGAGCAGATAATCGGGCGAGAGGTACTTGAAAAATATACCAGGGTTCAGTATCCTGAAAATGAGAACAAACGTGGACTGGGATTTGACAAGCCTTCTCTGAACAATGCTGAATTACCTGCAGAAGAAGCCTATCCTGCAAAAGGCGCCTCACTTGCAAGTTTTGGTCACTCTGGATACACAGGCACTTTTGTCTGGATGGATCCGGAGCATGAAATAAGCTACGTTTTTCTGAGCAATCGTGTTAATCCGACAAGAAACAATAACCTGATATCTGAGCTGACCATAAGAGGTAAAATCCTGCAGGCGATCTACGATTCTATTATAAGAGAATAACCCCCTTTCTTATTTCCCCCACGGGGAGGGCCGAGCGTTAAGAACCAGCCCGGTGGGCTGGTTCAGCGAAGGAGCCAGCTTGCCGCGGTGGCTCCTCCCCTGGGGGGAGGCTGGGTAGGGGGTAAAATGGTGATAACCTTACAATCTGCCTTTCTTGAGGTATCGTTTCGACATCCTGTCATCAGGATATTTCTTCGAAAAGGCAATCCAGTAATCTGCAATTGTTGTCTTGATCTCCTTCCGGAGTATCCACAATCCTATCAGATTCGGAACTGTCATGAACGCGATAGTAAGATAGGAGAGCGACCAGATTATCGTTGTATCGGTGAAGGATGCAATGAAGAAGGCTATTACGTATAATATCCTGTAATATATTACGTATTGGGGGCCCAGGAGAAATGTAAGAGCCCTGTCGCCATAGTATGACCAGGAGATGGCAGTGGAAAAGGCAAAGAGCAGTATCCCGATCGACACAATATATTGTCCCCATTTACCCAGAATGCTTCTGCTGAAGGCTTCAGTTGTCAGAGGGGCACTGTGAATAAGCGATTTCCCTTCAACATATAATGAGGAAGTACCTGGTTTCCATTTGCCGTTTTCAACATTTATCTTCCCGGTAAAGGATACCTTATTATTAAAGAAAGCAAAATCCTCTGCAACTGACCGGGAAGCAATAAGGCTGATTTCATTGGTCATTTTGCCATCTACAATATCAAGCTCCCCGCTGAAAAGAGGTAATGCCTTTCCGTTTTTTACAAAATCTATGATCGTCTGCCTCTGGTCGGGTATATTCTCGTCGTATTTCTGGTTCAGGAAGGTCATGTCGGCGCTCTGAAACTGGTTCTGGAGCTTTTCTGTCCACACGCCGGAAGAGAGTACAACCATTCCGGTAAGGAAACATATTATAATTGTATCAATAAACGGTTCAAGTATTGCTACCATCCCTTCAGAAACCGGCTCGGGGGCACGTGCAGCAGAGTGGGCAATAGGTGCTGATCCCTGGCCTGACTCATTGGAAAAAAGCCCCCTGTTCACACCCCGGTTGATAGCAAATGCAACTGTTGCACCAAGGAACCCGCCGGTAGCAGCTGTACCAGTAAATACTGTGGAGAAAAGAGCTCCCAGTGAGGGAAGAATGTTCTGGTAATTTGTGCCTATAACAAGCAGTGCGCCCAGGAAATAGAATATCGCCATGAACGGTGTCAGAATCTCCGTTACTTTGGCAATTCTCTTAATGCCGCCGATAATAATAAGTGCAAGCATTACGGACAGAATTGCTCCTGTGATGATCTGCTTTATGCCGAATGTTGTGAAGACGGAATTTGAAATACTGTTGATCTGGGGAAGACTGCCGGTTCCGAATGATGAGAGCACCGTTGCAGCAGCAAAGAATCCGCCGATGATCACCCCTGTCTTGATTATTTTGCCGCTTTTGGTTGTGATGTTCAGCCGCTTTTTCATATAGTACATGGGACCGCCCGACACCGATCCGTCAGGAAGAACATCCCTGTATTTATGAGAGATGGCCACCTCGACAAACTTTGTGCACATCCCTATCGCGGCAGTGACCATCATCCAGAAGAGTGCAGCTGGTCCGCCGAGATGAATAGCCAGAGCTACTCCGGCAATGTTACCGGTGCCTACCGTTCCCGAAAGGGCAGTTGCAAGTGCCTGAAAATGAGACGTGTCTCCAACATCAAGATGATGATCATATTTCCCCTTGACAACATCGATGGCATGCCGGAAATACCGGAATTGCGGAAACCTGAGATAAAGTGTAAAGAATATTCCTGTCCCGAGGAGCAGGATCACGAACCAGGGATGCCCTCCAATGCAGCCATCGAGCATCACAAGAAAATCATTTACTTTTTGCATGTCGGAATTTTCAGATAAACAACGTCGCCTGACAAATGTAATAATTTACTTCAGAGGAAAAAGTGATGGCAGAATAAAATGAAAAAGCCAGACTGAATTTTTCAATCTGGCTTCTCATGGTGCCCAGAACAAGACTCGAACTTGCACACCGTTACCGGCACCAGCCCCTCAAGCTGGCGTGTCTACCAATTTCACCATCTGGGCAGAGAATCAAAGACCAAAGATAAAAGATACAAGACCCAAGATACAAGACCCAAGAAACAAGACCCAAGATAAAAGATACAAGACCCAAGTGCAAAGATCGTAAAACAGTTTTCTTTCTTGTTTCTTTTGTCTTTTGTCTTTTGTCTTTTGTCTTTTGTCTTTTGTCTTTTGTCTTTTGTCTTTTATCTTCTTCCGTGCCCAGAACAGGACTCGAACCTGCACATCATTACTGACACTAGTCCCTGAAACTAGCGCGTCTACCAATTTCGCCATCTGGGCGGCAAAATCC
>Ga0105099_10001055_pt1 | contig 17738 bp, 24 predicted proteins | sample PPLLak3cmMay2015_2_FD_79138 | JGI IMG/M metagenome (GOLD analysis project Ga0105099, IMG submission 79138) | Freshwater sediment microbial communities from Prairie Pothole Lake near Jamestown, North Dakota, USA - PPLs Lake P8 Core (1) Depth... | ecosystem: Environmental > Aquatic > Freshwater >... | reverse complement strand
CCCCACCGTAGTCAAAAGCTATTACTTTTATCATATTACTTTAATTTTTCATCTAAAAAGTTTTTTAACCCTTCTAAATCTTTTTTATCGTTATCATAATAGTAACTATCTATCCCGACAGACTGAGCACTTTTTACTGCTTCCATACTATGTTCAAAATATATTACTTCGTCTTTAGTTAAATTAAATTCCCTTAATAAAGTTTTATAATATCCTGGATCAGTCTTTTCTGGATTATGCTTCAAGGTAAATACTTCATATGGCATATTATCTAATCCAAATAATTCTCTCTTGTCATCACTTGCACTTGTTAGGATAATCTTTTTATTTGGATATGTTTCAAGTAACTTATACATATCTTCAAATATAATAAATTTACCTTCTTCCTTTTCTATTATAAAGCAATATACTGCATCAACTAAAATTGTTTTCATATAATTTATTATACTATAATCTCCATTGTTTACAAAAAACATTTTTTCTGTAATAATTACAAACATCTAACAAATATGCCTTGTTATGCTGTTTTGGTAAATAACAGAATGTATGGTAAGTAGTTTGTTATAGATTTAAAAAATAAAATATGCCCTGTTAGCTCAGCTGGTAGAGCAGCTCCCTCTTAAGGAGATGGTCGGGGGTTCGATTCCCTCACGGGGCACAAATTTTTGCGAAGCACAAAATTTGTGATTTTTAAACATATCTAAATATATGTTTAAAAAAATCGAAAGACGGAGGCTGACAAGCCGAGTCGGGGTCGCACAAATTTTCACCAGAAAATTATGAGTGACCGAACATGTACTCATGGTTCCCTCACGGGGCACAATAATAAAAACCGTTTTTTAAAACGGTTTTTATTATTGTGTTTAATTCCCCACTTTATAATTCATTTGGTAAAGAGTACTCACACATTGATCAAACGAATCTTGAATTGTAGCTAAATCTGAAGATGTAGGATTTTCTAACCTTGCGTAAAATGCATATTTATTACTATTATTTAAATTAAAACATCCAGACATATAATCCTTACGCCAATATTGATAACCGAGTACACCGTTACCCCCAGGATCATCAGATATTTTGCTTATATATGTAGGAGTAAGACTTGTATCAAGTCCACCATGATTAGCATTTGTAAACCAACCAGCAGTAGCAGGATAATTTCCATCTGTACTAAATCTAATTTCAACTGCAGTCATAAGTTGTTTTAGGTCAAGCCTTCTTCTTGCATCCCTTGATCGTGAACGAGCACTATTTAGACTAGACAAAACAACAGAAGATAATACTCCAATAATAGCGATAACTACTAAAAGTTCTATTAAGGTAAAACCTTTTGTATTTTTATGTAATGTATTTTTTACAAAAATAAACATACATTTGTATTATAACACTTAAAAAATAAATACTACTAATTTTTATTTTCTCAATAATTTTACAAGATCATCGATTAACTTTTTCACAGAGGCATCGTCATATAAGGAAAGAGTAAAAACTGGTTTACCTAACTTTTCAAAATCTTTCTTAACTTTCTCAAAACTTTTTTTAGTAGTCGGACTACTAAAATCTAGAACATCGGTTTTTGTAAGAATTATAACTTCATTTTTTTCTAAGAGTTCCTTGTCGTAAGCACCAAGCTCTTTACGAATCTCTTTGTATACAGCCATTGGTTTTTCATTCTCAAGAGAGACAAGGTGTGCGAGCATTTTGGTTCTCTTAATATGCTTCAAGAATTTAATTCCCAATCCTTTACCACTTGAAGCTCCTTCTATAAGCCCTGGAATATCGGCAATTGTAAAACCAAAAAAGTCGCCAAGATTTGGGTCAAGTGTTGTGAATTGATAACTACCTATTTTTGCCGATGCATTTGTTATTGCATTTAATAAAGAAGACTTCCCTGCATTTGGTAACCCCACAAGCCCCACATCAGCAAAAAGTTCAAGCTCTATTTTGAAATTCCCTTGTTCTCCAATCTTTCCCTTTGTCGCTTTTGTCGGAGTAGTATTGATAGAAGTTTTAAATTGTTCATTACCATAACCACCAACACCTCCTTTCAAAAGTAATTCTTTTTGTCCTACTTTATCAAGAGAAACAACTCCACCACTCTCTACACTTGTAATAACAGAACCTACTGGGAATTCTATAATTAAATCTTTCCCGGATTTCCCATGACGACTTCCCCCTGCTCCCTCTTCGCCATCATTTCCGACAAATTGTTTTTTGTGTTTGTATTTCGAAAGTAGATGAATATCTTGAACTGCAACAGCATATATATCGCCACCCTTTCCGCCGTCTCCACCATTTGGCCCGCCCTTATCTATAAACTTCTCTCGACGCCAGCGAACAACCCCGTCTCCACCACGGCCAGCTTTTGCATAAAATTTTATTTCATCTATGAACATATAAATTAGCTATTAGGAGCTAGCAACTAGATACTAGCTATATACAATAATTAAGATTCTAATTTTTTAATTAATGAATTTAACATTTTCATAATCTCTGAAAGCTTTAAATCTAATTCTTTATAACTTATTTCTGATAAAAATCCTAATCTTCTTGAAATTTCAAGATGAGTTTCTAACTCCCCACCAGAGCCAAAAGCAATAAATAAAAAATGTTTAAATTCATTATTTCCTCCTCTTAATCTACCTTCTGATATATTTGCAGGTATAGAAACAGCAGCTCTTCTTATCTGAGAAACAAGACCGTATATTTCATCTTTTGGAAATTTACTAGTAACTACATAAATATCTTTTACAAGATTCATTGATTTTTCCCATACTTGAAGTTTTTTATAATCTCCTATCATATTTGCTAGTTGCTAGCTATCTAGTCCCTAGTTGCTAATGAGTGCCTTTTCAGCAAGTTTTATCGCTCCTTCTTTTGATTCAACTGCTATATAAAAACCATTCTGATGACAGAAAACAATATCGGGTACTCCAGTTATATCTTTCAATTTTTGATCGCCATTAGTAAAACCACGCCATGTTTCAGGAAAATATTTTCTACTTTCCATTGTTTCAGGCGATTTCTTGATTGCTTCAACCTTCCATGAATTACCCTTAGAACTTGGATATACTAAATATATTGGTTCTGGTAATTTAGAAAGTGTATTTTGTAAAAGATACCTAGGAAAATCCGATTCTGCTATTACGATTCTTTTATCTTCTGATTTATTATAATAACCCAAAAGAGCATTAATCCCATCGATGTCATCCTTAGCTATTTTAATTTCTCTTTGAAGTAATTCAACTACTTTCTTAACTTGATTATTGAAAATTTTATCTATATCTTTAAATTCTTCTTTCCATGTAGGGATAACAGAAAGCAATAAACTTTCAGCAGAATAAGGAAATACATTTTTAATTTTTGGAGTTACAAGGTCAAACCCCTCATCTACAGCATCTACAGATTGAACTATTTTTCTGTCTATATAGTCTGCCACTTCTTTACTTCCGCAAAGTTGCTCGCCGTAAGTTTTCCAAACTAAACCAAAAGATGCATAAGGTATACCATTTTCTCTTTTCCCTCCACCCCCTTTTTGATGATGGTCAAACCTATTCCTTTCTGGAATATTTTCTCCCCCCACATCATAAACATAATCCCCTTTCGTAAACATTTTTGGATCACGAGTGCGGATGATTTTTATATTTCCTTTATTTAAAATAGATAATGTTGCTGTCGCAAAAAGATCATCAGCATGAAAAGTGCCATTATGGGTAATTAATATTTTCTTTTTTTTAAAAATGTTTTTAAGAAATGACATAATTATATTTTTTTATCTTGTGTTTCAAATAATTCAATAACAAATGCAATAACTTTCTCCAACACAAAAAACATAATGAAGAATATAAGTATTATACCAAGAAATTTACGAATATCACGACTTATTGAAAGTGCAGTATAGCTGAAGAAGTAACCAATAGAAAGCATAACTATAGACCAAGCGACAAGTGACACGATTTCTGCTTTAATAAAAGTACGCAACTTCACCTTTTTATAACCTGCAAACACAAGGGCAAACGAATGCATTCCGAGAATTAAAAACCGAGCGAGAAATAAAGAAAGGAATGGTTTGTGTATAAAATTGGGTAAGAAATAATTTATGCGACCTTCGGTTTGATGTAAAAACATTTTATTGGAATGATGCTTCTGTAAATAATGTCCGATACTATACCCGATCAATGATTTAACCCCACCTCCTATAATAATAAACAAAGCAATATAGAAAAATTTAAGTGACCCAAGATGTGCAAAAATCCCCGCGATAACAACTACTATCTCCCCTTCGATAACCATCCCAAGAACAATTAGTAAATATGCAATACTCGCATTATCAGCCGCAAAATGTCTAATGAAATTGATAGTCAGCATAATTAAATATCAAAATGGAATACTTTATTTAATATCCAATTAATGATTGCGACAAGTAATGCTCCGACAAAAGCCGCTGTAAATGTGGCTACAGAAAAGCCTTTAATGAGAGTTCCTAAATACCAGAAAACTGCACCATTTATTACAAGAGAAAATAATCCGAGGGTTACCATATTTATAGGTAGAGTTAGTATATTTATGATTGGTTTAATGAACATACTAAACAAAGTCAAACACGCACCAACAATAAGGACTATATATAATGGGTCTATAATTATGCCATCAATAATTTTCGACGTTGCAAAAACTGAAACAGAAAGAATAATCCAATGTAAAATAATTTTCATAATAAAAAATAAAATTAAACGAATAATTTATCTACAATTTCCTTGACGAGAGCTCCATCGGCCTTACCTTTCAAATCTTTCATGACTGATGCCATGAACATCCCTTTCTTCGTAGAATCTTTGACTTCCATTTCAGATAATTTACTTTTTACAATTTCTTCTATTTCATTTTCACTCATTAATTTTGGAAGGAATTCTTCTAGTATTGCAAGCTGGGCTTTTTCTACATCCACCAAATCAGTACGCCCACCTTTTGTGAACTGCTCTATGGAATCTTTCCTTTGCTTAGATGCACGAGTAATTACTTTCACAGCTTCTTCGTCTGTAAGCATATTTTGAGGGGTTTTACCTGTGGCGACGAGTTCATTAGTAAACGCCGTGACAAGCCCGCGCATAACTTCGAGGCGAACTTTGTCCCCTGCTTTCATACTTTCCTTTATATTATTTTTAATTTGTTCATGTAATGACATATGTTTGTATTATATCAAAGAAAAGATAACATAACCAGATTAGATAATTTAAAAATCACGAGTAGGTGTGGGCGCGCCGGAGCGAGCTTGCGAGCGGAGAGGGATAAGCGAGTGATTTTTGAATTATCTAATCTGGTGGTAGAATACAATCATGAAAAAAATTATATTTTTAGATACGGAAACTACAGGAAATGAACCAAAAAAAGATTTCTTGTGTCAGCTTGCTTTTAAAAGTAAGGATGAAACTTTTTGTGAATTATTCAAACCACCAATCTCTATTCCCCCTGAAGCAAGTGCGATAACTCATATTACCAATAAAATGGTGGCGGATAAAAAATCATTCAAAGAAAGTAGTAATTATGGTGCTATCAAACTCATGCTTGAATCAAAAGAAAATGTATTGGTCGCGCACAATGCAAAGTTTGATGTCGCAATATTAAACAACGAAGACATTATCCCCGAGAATATTATTTGCACTCTCCGTGTGGCTCGTGCACTTGATAAGAACAATGTCATTCCTCAATATCGCCTCCAATATTTGCGATACTATCTCGACATAGACATAGAAGCCGAAGCGCACGATGCTCTCGGTGATGTACTTGTACTTGAAAAACTTTTTGAGAGACTTCTCGATAAAATAATAAAGGGAGACGGAGTGACAGAAGAGAAAGCAATAGAAAAAATGATAGAAATTTCTTCAAAGCCTTCACTTATGAATATGTTTAACTTTGGAAAATATAACGGCAAAACAGTAGAAGAAGTCGCAAAAATGGATCGTGGATATTTGGAGTGGATGCTTAATCAAAAAGAATTGAATAATGCAGAAAATGAAGAAGATTGGATTTATACACTTAAGTATTATTTAGGGAAATTGGTATAATATAAAATATGGAAACTTTAATTATTATTTTTCTTGGAATACTCATTGCCTTAGTAGTAGGATTATTTTTCTTTTTAAAAAAGAAGCCTGAAGAAAAAGCTGATAACTCTGTGCAACTTTTACTCAATCAAATAAATGAACTATCAAGGAATATTGATAGTAAACTTGGCGAATCGCAAAAAGAGATCAATCAATCCATGCGTTTCCAATCCACAGAGACTTCACGCATTATTGCCGACATTACAGAAAAAATCACAAGACTAGACGAGACCAACAAACAAGTCGTTTCATTTGCCGACCAGCTCAAAAATTTACAAGACATTTTGAAAAATCCAAAACAACGTGGAGTTCTAGGAGAATATTATCTAGAAACACTTCTTAAAAATGTCATGCCTCCAGGAAGTTACCAAATGCAGTACCCTTTCCCCGATGGAAATATTGTGGATGCAGTAGTATTTGTAAAAGATAAAATAATCCCAATTGATTCTAAATTCTCACTTGAGAATTATAATAGAATATCTGAAACAAATGATAAGACAGAGAAAGATAGATTAGAAAAAATATTTGTAAATGATTTAAAAAATCGTATAGTGGAGACTTCAAAATATATTCAGCCAGAGCAAAACACAATGGACTTCGCTTTTATGTTCATCCCTCACGAAGCGATATATTATGATTTGCTTATAAACAAAATCGGAGCTATCACAGAAGACACCGAGAACCTCATTCAGCGTGCTGCGAGTAAATACAAAGTCATTATTGTGTCCCCTACATCATTCCTCGCATATTTGCAGACTGTCCTCCAAGGACTCAAAGCTATGCAGATAGAAGAAGGAGCAAAAGATATTGTGAAAAGAGTCGGAGAGCTTGGTAAACACCTACAAAGCTACGATGAAACACATCAGAAACTCGGCAACGCCATCTCGACAGTTGTGAACCATTTCAATAAATCCAGCAATGAATTTAAAAAAATAGACAAAGATGTAATGCGAATTACAGGAGAAACTTTAAACATTGAAACTCTCTCAATAGAAAAACCTCAAGAGGAATAAGAAAAGAATAGAAATAAATTTTTATGAGTCGCGTCGGAGCCCTTTAGGGTAAAGCGCGAATAAAAATTTATTTCTATTCTTTTAAAAAACTTTACTAGCATCCGTATCCGTAACAACTTTCATTGTTGTCATACTCATAGTCATAATTACCATAATTAGTATTGTGGTTCATATTGTAATTATTGTATGGATAAGCCACATCACTTGTCCTGTATACTTGGGCATTGTAGAAATTATAATTATAGTTGTAATTATAATTATATGTATTCTTTGAATAAGTAGCTTGGTAAGATTTATAAGACTTTGGGGTAATATAATTATTGTCTACGGGGTAATAAGAATTCCGATAACCATGATAGCCAGGATAGTCTGTACTATAAGATGGGATATCATAATATGGTTGATAATAGCTTCCATAATAAGCATCTGCTTTGCTTGGAGCCAAAAATACTCCAAAGCCAATAAATAATAAGAATCCTAAAATTAAAATATATGAATTTTTCATAGGCTTTTTATACACTTTCTACTTGAACTTGTAAACATTGACGATATATGGCAATAGATGTAATATGTTTAAAACATTAAAACATAAAACTATGAAGAAAAATGTATTTGTGATCGGATTCCCATCCGATTTAAAATTAACACCAGAAATTGTTGGGCAAATTTGTCCACTAATCTTGAGGAATATTACATCCATTGGCAATGGATGTAATATAAACATAATCTCGGTAAGCGATCTAAATATTGAAACACTCGCCGAGATGATAAAAAATCTTTTTAGACTGAATCACGATGTAAAGATTTTCAACACTCCAAAAAAAGACAACTTACTGGAGAAAAATTTCTATTCAAAAGAATGGGTTGAAATAGTTAAAGAAAATACAAAAGGATTCGATAATCTGATTGTATTTTACAAAAAAGATCATTGGAAATATCACCACGAACAAGATAAGTTCGAATTTCAAGAGATTGTATACAAAATATAATCACAATATAATCTTCAAAAAGATAAAAAGCTGAACATAATACATAAGTATATGTTCAGCTTTTTTAAAATTTTTACTTTCTTTTCCAAATCTGAATCTGAGGTACGATAAGAATACCTATCGTCAAGGATTCATTCCCTTTGAAATCAATACCTCCCTCATAGAACAAAAAGAAACTTACACTATTGGCTTGAAGCATTTTTTCTATTCCAAGACCTAGATAATTTTGACCAGAGTTCAGTGACCTTGAATATACTGTATATACATCCAAATTTCTTGGGAGAAAATATCCAGAAAGAGACTTCAAGGAATTATCGAATCCATACATCAGATTGTGATAAGTCCACGGAGTGACAGCAGTCACATTTGCCATGAGACAATATCCGAGATCAAAAGGTTTCTCTATGTCGGTAAAGAGGGTTGTCCCAGATACTCCAGCTATCATACCTGTCTGAACTTTTTGGAAAAATTTCTTTGAATCTTGTCCAAAAATAGTTGCTGTTAATAGCATTAACGCAACACAAAAAACTATTTTTTTCATTTGTATAGGTTTATAATGATTTAGTACAAATTATCATTAAATTCACTATTTGTCAAATAAATAGTGAATTATTTGACATAATCTATATATAGATGTAGGATTAAACAAACAAAAAAATAAAATATGATAAAGCTTAGTGAAATTTTTGATGTAATCGAAAAAGCCAATAGAGCAATTGAAAACCATCCTTCAAAAAAGGAATGGTTTGAAAAAGATTTTCCAAAAAGATTAAGTCCGCTTTATACAGCAATCTGTACAGAGAAAAAAATCCCTATGGGAGAATTAAACTCCCTTCCCCCAGAGACTGAATTCGATAGTATAAATGTAAAAGTTTACTACGAAAGTATCTGGGAATGGTTAAAAGAAACCATTGAAATATTATAGAAAAATAGAAAAAAGCTGATTCGATAATTGTCGAATCAGCTTTTTATTTGAATTTTACTTTTATAAAAATATATTCCCAACATGAACCCAATCTCTTACTCTATTGAATTCTTTTTCTGAAAGCTATAGATTATTTCTTAACAATCGCAGTTACTTCGATTTCAATCTTCGCCCCTTTACGTGTCATTGCGTTAACCTCAATTAAAGTACTTACTGGCTTACTCTCAGCAAACCACTTATCTCGAATAGCTGAAATTTTTGAAAAGTCATTTATATCAGTTAGAAATATTTGAGCTTTAACAACATCTTTCATTGAAGCACCAGCAGACTTTAATATTTTTTCAATTGCTTGAAATACAAATTCAGTTTGCTCTTCAATATTGTCTGTTATTGCTTCATTATTTTTATTTTTACCAACTTGCTGACCAGACACATATATCATATAAAAAATACCCATATCAATCTTTTTTGCTGGTGAATAAACACCTCGTGTTTGTTGCCAATCTTCTGGATAAATATTTTCTATCATAAAATGATTATATCATTTTTTTATTTTATTAAAAATGACGAGTCTTGAATGAACTTAATTAATTATTAATGGAATTAAATTTCTTGGTATTTTTCTAACTTTAATGATTTTATTACCTTCAATTACAAGACGGCATAATCTATGTAAACCATCTAATACTTCTAATTTCCCATTTATATTTTCAATTAAATCAATAGGATAATTAGTATCTGAGTTTAGTATTCTTTCTTTTTGTTTAGGATATAATTCTATATTATTTAAAACCATTCGAGGGGAAATACTATATTTTTTATTATCATAATGCCAAAAAGGAAGATCTAATTGCCATTCAATTTCAGAAATATTAATATCTTCAACTGGTATGTCGTTTAACTCCCAAAGTTTATTCTTGTTCCAATTAAAATCTAATCCCTCATTTACAATAAAATCTGGTTTTGAAGTATTATTTTTCATACCTTAAGTGTAGCACAAAAAATATAGCAATTATTTAAAGTATCAAAAGTCTAATCAAAAAACTGCAGAGCGAATCATGCAGTTAGTTTTAAATGCTAATTAATTTTTAATGGCCATTCGTGAAGTTTCAACTCTGCTGGTGATATATGTATAAGTTTTTTGGTAATAAACCAAGCAAAGCGTGGCCATTTGTCAATAATAAATGCTGTGATTAACGCAAATGGTAATTCGATTAATTCCAATACAACAAAGATTATAACTACAAGCATAAATAAAATGCTTATTACAACATTTAAAAATTTTTTTCTAAACATTTTTTATCCTCCCGATTTTTTATATAATAAAACTACAATTTTTTATTTATGTGGAGTATATCATATTTATATAAAAAGTCAATACCTAGGGACTAGGACCGTGATTACACTTATCGAACCTTACAGGTTCAGTACATCTTTTCCGTTCGTAAACTCACAAGGAAAAGATCTTCGCTTCCTAGACGCAAGTAAAGCAGTTTACTTGCTTCTCCACAGCAAATAAGCCGAAGCTTATTTGCTGGGAGACTAGGAATCGAACCTAGATTAAAGGCTTCAAAGGCCTCTGTCCTACCGTTAGACGATCTCCCAATGGGTGAAAATTTAAAACAATATAAGAATACCTCAAAAACGTTTATTTTTCAACTACCTAATTATGAGTTATACTTACCTTATGTCTTTACTTGCAAAAACTCGTAGTTGGTACGGTCGCTTTGAGCGACCAATATCATCGATCTCTCTTGTTTCTGGATTTATATTTGATGCACTTACATTAAAAAGAGTAGACACGCTTTGGGAGAATTTATGGATTTTGGGGCATTTACTTATTATTGGTATTTTTATTATATTAATTCATTTAAAAGAAATTGAAGCTGGGGACGAAAAGAACCCAAGTAAAGCTCATTTTTGGTTTGTAAATATATTGCAATTCGTATTCGGAGGGACACTTTCCACATTCTTGGTTTTTTATTTTAGAAGTACAGATATTTTAAATACTTGGCCATTCTTACTTATACTTACTTTTGCTTTCATCGCCAATGAATCTTTTAAAAAGCACTATGTCCGACTCAGTTTTCAGATAAGTTTATTTTTTATTTCTATTTATTCATTTGCGATTTTTCTTGTGCCAGTTGTCTTGCACAAAATAGGTAAAGAAGTATTCATCATATCCGGTATTCTTAGTCTTGCTTTTATCACAATTTTTCTTAAAATTTTATTTCACTTTATAAAAGATAAATTTAAAGAAAGTAAAAAACTTGTCTTTCTTTTAATAATCGGTATCTTTTCTTTAATAAATATTCTTTATTTTTCAAATCTTATTCCACCGATTCCGCTTTCTTTAAAAGAAGCTGAGGTGTATCATTCTATTTTTAAAAATGGAAGCGGTGATTATAATGTGACTTATGAAAATAATGGATGGAAAAAATATTTTAAGTTATACCCAGATTTTAACAAAACTGAAAGCTCCCCTGTCTATGCTTATAGTGCAATATTTTCTCCTAGTAATCTTAATCTAAACATTGTTCATGAATGGCAATATTATGATGAAATAAAAAGTGAGTGGATAACACAAGGAATAGTAAACTTGCATGTCGTTGGTGGTCGTGATGGTGGTTTCCGCACTTATTCGAAGAAGACAAACCTTACTCCAGGTAAATGGCAAGTGGTGATTAAAACCGAGCAAGGTCAGACGATAGGACATTTGAGATGGAATCTATTATATGCTGATAAAGAGCCTGATCTTACAAGTGATATTAAAAAATAATTAATTACTTATACAAATCAAATAAATCAAACCAAAAAGGACTGGCACCCATATAGGCCACAAGATAGCTATCATCATATAAAAATTATCTTTTTCTTCGTCTTTTGAATTCATTTTAAAAAAATAAAATCTCCCCCAAAAGGAAGACTTTAAAACTTGTATTTATTTAGCCTAAGTAGTATAGCAAAATATCTCCCATTTAGAGTCTAGCCATATAACAAAATTCTTGTTACAATATATTCATGGAATTAACTTCAACTGAAAAATATTTTTTGTTTATATTATTATTATTAACGATAGTAGTAACTGTTTTAATTTTTTATCCATTCTTAACCATGTTCATATTGTCCGCAGCTTTTGCTGTCGTCCTTGAGCCAGCTTACTTGTGGATCAAAAAACATATTGTTTGGAATATTTCTTGGCTCGCCTCACTTATAACTGTGATAATATTTATCATTTGTTTGTGCGTCCCACTATTCTTCATAGGAAAGGCCGTCTTCAATCAAACACAAGATATTTACAATAATCTAATAACTTCTGGCGGTTCTAGCCACATATTAGAATCAATCAATTCTTCTGTAAACAAATTATTACCAGCTGGTTTTAATTTTGATTCACATTCTAAAATAGCAGAATTAATGTCTTCCCTATCAAGTAATTTGGCTAAATTATTCTCATCAACAGTAAACACATTCTTGATGTTAACCTTGGTAGTATTCTCTCTTTTTTATTTATTAAAAGATGGTAAAAAATGGAAAGATGGATTTGTAAATATTTTTCCTCTCAAAAATGAAGACACTCATGAAATACTTGTAAATCTTAAAAAAGCAGTTAATAGAATTTTCAGAGGATCATTCATTATAGCCATCGCTCAAGGAGTGCTTGCTTATGCTGGATTTATGATTTTCGGTGTACCAAATGCCATCATCTGGGCTGTTGTTGCAGCTATCGCTTCATTCGTTCCAACAATAGGGACTTCAATCGTTGCGATACCCGCAATTCTATTCTTATTCTTTACAGGAATGGAACTTCAAGCTCTCGGGCTTCTTATCTGGTCTATCATATTAGTGGGCACAATAGACAATATTCTAAACCCATACATAATATCAAGAGATACAGAGATACCATCTCTATTTATTCTATTTTCTATTTTGGGAGCAATATCATTAATGGGGCCACTCGGAATACTTATCGGCCCACTTGTATTGAGCTTACTATACAGTCTTATTTCTATTTATAAAAAAGAAGTGAAAAATTAAGCAGACAAACCTGCAATATATCCAGTCGTCCAACAAATCTGAAGCGAGTACCCGCCAGAGTTGCGGTTTAAATGCAGTAAGTCACCTGTCACAAACAAATTAGGAAATAGTTTTGAACGCATAGTTTTCATATCTATTTCAGAAAGTAAAACTCCCCCATCTGCAACAACAGATCTCTCATAGCCCATCAAATTCGTAACAGTTACTGGAAGTGATTTTAATAATTTCACAATTTTCTTTCTGTCTTCTTTTGTCACACTGTGAACTTTCATATCAAAGTCGATAGTTTTGTCTATCATTTCAATTGCTTTTGCTGTGCCATCGGGAGCAATATCTTTAAAAACTGTTCGGAGAATTTTATTCTTATTTACATCAAATATTTTTATTATTGATTCTTCAAGTTTTCCTTCGTTTGTGTCTGGAAATGCATCTATACGAGCTTCCACTTTTCCTGATTGTAATAAATCGGAAACTTTTCGAGAACTATTTAAGATAAGCGGACCTGAAAGACCAAAATGAGTAAAGAGTATTTTACCTGTTTTAGAAAATTGTTTTTGCCCTTCCAAGAAAAAAGTGATCTTCATAAAAGAAAAAGAAACTCCGGCGAGGGTTTTCACCCAAGCATCACTAACTGCAAGTGGCACAATATCTGGACTTGGGTCTTTCACTGTGTGCCCCAAGTCTTTGAGCCATTTGAACCCATCACCTGTTGAACCAGTCTCTGGATGCGACATTCCGCCAGTAGCAAGGATAAATGATTTTGCATAAAATTGCCCTTGATTTGTATTTACATTTATTATTTTATTCTCTTTATGAATAAACCCATTTGCAGTGCAATTTGTTTTTATAGCAACATTATTTTTTATTAATTCTTTATATAAAATATTATAAACATCAACAGCTTTTTCTGTAACTGGGAAAACACGATTTCGAGCTTGAGTAACAAGTGGCAAACCACGAGATTCAAAATATTTAAATGTATCTTTTACTCCAAAAATAGAAAATGGTGAATACAAAAAAGGTGCCCCTTCGCCATAAATTTTTAAAAATTTATGGATATCTGGTTCATTATTTGTAACATTACATCTGCCACCACCGGTGATTTTTAATTTTTCTCCAAGATTTTTATTCTTATCTATAAGAAGTACAGATTTACCAAGAGAAGAAGCCACAGCAGAAGCCATCATTCCTGATGCTCCACCACCTATGATCACGACATCCCAAATTTTATTCTGATTATTATTTTTGAGCATTTAAAATTTTTACTAATGCTAACTCAAGAGGAAGCTCACTTATCACAGATGTACGGAGTTCTTGATAAGCAACAAGCAAGATATCTAAGGTCCTAGATGATATATGTTCTGGCTTTTCAGATATGAGTTTAGAAATAAAATTTATATCTCGTTCACTTAAAATTTGTTCAATATCTTTCTTTGAAGATGGTGCATAGCGAAGCATAAGAGCATAACGAAGACGAGCAAGTATCATTTTAAGATACACATTCATTTCAATATTCTGACCACTTGCTTTTTGTATACAAGAATAACCAGCTTCTATATTTTTATCTGCAATCGCAACCAAAAAATCATCTACTAAAGTAGTATTCGGAGCACCTGTAATTTCTTCTATTTCTTCTATATTTATAATTTTGTCTTTTGAAAATGAAATGACTTTTTGCAAAGTTCCAAGAGCGTCACGAAAAGCTCCATCAGCAAGAAGAGCAATAAGCTCTGCTCCACCTTCGGCGAGCTTATATCCTTCTTTCTTTGCAATATTTGTCACGACTTGGGAAAGAATTGCATCTGTCGGCTTTTTAAAAACAAAACTCTGACAACGAGAAACAATTGTCTCGGGAATCTTCTCAAGCTCTGTCGTCGCAAGAATAAATATGACATGTTCTGGTGGTTCTTCAATAGTTTTCAAAAGTGCATTCCATGCATCTTTGGTGAACATGTGAACTTCATCTAAAATATAAATCTTATATTTTGAATCAAAAGGAAGAGTGCGAACATTCTCACGGATATCACGAACATCATCAATACCGCGGTTCGAAGCAGCATCCATCTCATATATATCATTTACAGATGAGCCAAGCTCCCGTGCAATAATACGAGCAATAGTCGTCTTCCCCGTCCCACGAGGTCCACAAAGAAGATAAGCGTGAGCTACTTTGCCAGCCTTCAGACTTCCAGAAATAGCCTTTACTATGTGATCTTGACCGATAACTTCATCAAAATTCTCTGGGCGGTATTTTCTATATAGTGCAATATTTGAATCCTTCATATGTGTAAGTATACCAAATTAATGATTTTTGAGAAAATATTTAATTTAAAATTGACTTTTATAAAAAAAATATATAATATATATTTAAATATAAATACATACAATTATGAAATATTTTTGGGCTATTTTAAGTGCTTTATTAATAAGCACAAGTACTATTCAAGATAACAAAGCAAGAATATTTGTATTTTCCTTATTGGGAATAATTTGTCTTTGTGCTTTTATCGAGGAATCAATTAATCAAAAAAAGGGTAACGCATAAGCGACCCTTTTTTATTTTACCTAATATTCGGAAGTCGGACTTCCGAATATTATTCCAAGTTTACCTCCAGAATAAATAACTCATTAAAACTTCTTAGCCATTCCATATTTTCTTTTTTAAATTTTTCTTCACTCCCTATTCTAGACAATATAAAATCTTTATTAATTATTGATGGAAAATTTTTCTGTCCTGTATAATCCATATAACTACTCCATCTATAAGAATCGAGAAAATCTACAGCTTCTTTATAATTTTTAATCTTTTTATCTCTCCAACCATGAAATTTAAAATCAAGAGGATTTAAGTGTATATACATAGGTAGATACATTAAGTGTGCATTACTTTTAATACACACAGATTTAAATTTGCCTTGAAAAAGAGAACCGGATCTTTCATATTTTTTATTAAAATAATTTGTATAACCAGTTCCAAGTTTTCTCATAAATTCAGTAATTCCATTTTCAGCTTTCTGCCTAACTATCATATGAAAATGATTATCCATTAAACAATAAGCTAATATTTCAACTAAATTTTTTCTTGGATCTCGTTTAATATTAGGAAGTCCGACTTCCGAATTATTATCAGATAAAAAATAATCTAACTTTATAGTTGGATTGCTATCATTAAATTCATACAGATCATGAAGAAAACGAATTCGATCTTCATCATACATAAATATATCTCGTTTATCTACTCCCCTGTTATAAATATGATAAATTTCTTCAGAAACTAAATTATCTTTTCTTTTAGACATCACTTTATTATATCTCCTTTTTATAATATTCGGAAGTCGGACTTCCGAATATTTAATGCTTTTTGAGAAAATTTTTAACTATTTTTTCTACTTCTTTTGCGTTTTTTGTTTCCATGAGTTCTACTCGTAATTCTTTCGCTCCATCAAAACCATTTACATACGCTTTAAAATGTTTTTTCATTACCGCGAAATTCTTGTGCCCACTCAAAAGCTTTTCAAAGAGTTTTGTGTGCTCTAGCATAACTTTCAATTTTTCTTTTACAGTGGGGCTTTTTTCGCCAGAAAAAAGCCAAGGATTTCCAAATATTCCCCTGCCAATCATTACACCATCACAACCTGTTTCTTTTGCTAATATTTTTCCTTGCTTCAAATCTTTGACGTCACCATTACCGATAATTTTTGTCTTCAATCCCATCTTATTCCTGATCTCTACGACTTCTCTAACATGTTCCCATCGAGCTGGCACATCGGACATCTCTTTACGAGTTCTTGCGTGAATAGTAAGAGCAGAAATTCCCTGCAATAGAAGAAACGGAATCCATTCTTCTATTTGGTTCTTGTTGTAACCAATGCGAGTCTTCACAGATACAGGAATATCTTTTTTTGCATCTTTGATACCATCTTTTACAGCTTGGATTATCTCACCAGCTTTTTTCATATCTTTCATCATCGCTGCTCCTGCTCCTTGCTTCTCTACTGACTTATCTGGGCAACCCATATTGATATCTATACCATCAAAACCAAGTGAAGCGACGTATGCTGAAGCTATGCGCATCTCACTCGGATGTGAAGAAAAAAGCTGAGCAACTATTGGATGCTCTTTTTTAGAATAGATTAAATTGTTTTTCAAAACTTCTCGCCCGACAGATGCGAGTCCATCGGCAGAGACAAACTCTGTCCATAGGACATCTGGCTTGCCGTACTTTGTGATAATACTTCGAAAAGGAGCATCCGTGACATCAGCCATCGGTGCTAGACAAAAAAAAGGTTTTGGTAATTTTTCCCAGAAAGTTTTCATATTTTTATATTAATTTAAATCTAATTAAATAAGTGAAGCAGGATTGTTGAAATTTTTATCCGTGTAGGGCCCCTCTGGGGTAAAGCGGGAAAAATTTTAATAATCCTGCGGAACTATCTTATCTATTGAAACTTATACAAAACCTTATTTTCAAATCGTAGATCTATGTATAGGAGCGTATTATACTTAGAATTTATCTCATCGGCAAATTCTTTTTTACGCATAGCAACAGAGAGATTATCTTGTATTACACTCCAATTATCATCATTTTTAAAAATAATTTTTGGAGAAGTTCCATTTGTCACATGATTCAAATATAAATAATTTGTATTATCTTTATCTTTTAATATAT
>Ga0105099_10001054_pt1 | contig 17771 bp, 14 predicted proteins | sample PPLLak3cmMay2015_2_FD_79138 | JGI IMG/M metagenome (GOLD analysis project Ga0105099, IMG submission 79138) | Freshwater sediment microbial communities from Prairie Pothole Lake near Jamestown, North Dakota, USA - PPLs Lake P8 Core (1) Depth... | ecosystem: Environmental > Aquatic > Freshwater >... | reverse complement strand
TTTGATATCAAATCTCACTTTTATTTTATCCCTGCCCATAAAGGAGAGGTTGATGCAGAATATGATATATATGACAATAAAGTAGGAGAGGTTATAAATAAAATTCTTGAACGGGGTCATATTGTTGGATTGCATGGAAGTATCAGGAGTAATTTTAATAGTGACTTTTTTCAGGAGGAAGCTGCCAGGCTAAGAAGTAAAGCACTAATTATTAATGAGGGTAGGCAACATTACCTGCGATTCGAAAATCCATATACATGGCAGACTTGGAATGACAACGGGTTTGCGTGTGATAGCACATTAGGGATTGAAGACGATATGGGTTTCAGATGTGGTACATGCTATGAGTACACAGTTTTCAATATATTAACTAGAAAGAAGCTCAAACTGAAGGAATTTCCATTAATAGCATTCGAGGGTACATTGAAAATTAAATATCCTGATCCCCAGGAATTTTATAATCATTGTATAAAAATATCGCAGGAAGTAAGGAGATATAATGGAACTTTCGTATTCTTATGGCACAATAATAATATAAACCACCCTGATTGGGAAATGTACTTTCAATTATATCGAGATATAATCAAGCATATTTCTAGTTGACTGATAGTTGTGAGAATTCTTCTCACTCCTTCTAAACCCTGCAATAATTAATTGATATTTATGCAATAGAATAGTAACATGATCTATTTTATCTCAAAGACAAGGCTTAGAATTGACAATATATCTATACTGGTATCTGGAATTTTGTTCCTTATGTATTTTGTATTGATGTTCTATTATCAGACTTTTACATGTGAAGAATATTCTTATCTGGGTTTTGAAAATAATCCTGATATTATACGATTTATTTTTTCTTTTATTTTATTCATTTTTTTCATTGGCCTCTCTTTTATTGTATACAGGAATGGAGAATTTTATTATACAATATATACTCTAATTCTATTACTCTTTTTTATTCCAGCTTCTATAGTTTTTACTGGATTAAGGTTGCCGTATAACTTATTCATTCTTTACATTATCCTTCAGTTTACACTTTTCCTATCATCATTTATTAAATTCAAACTTACTATAACAAGAATAAATGAATTCCAGGAAAAAAGGCTTTTATTCTTAATCCTGATAATCTTCGGATTACCATTTTACTTGAATATCCCTAATTATGACATCAATTTCAATGTTTTATTGTTTAAAGATATTTACGAGACACGATATAGTTTTAGTTCAAATTCAACACCATTAGTTAACTACTCATACTTCTGGTTGATTAAAATTCTGGCACCTGTAACATTTATTTATGGTCTTATTAAGAAGAAATATCTATACTCCCTAATCGCCTTTCTTATCCTGACATTTATATATCTTGTTTCTGGCCATAAATCTGTTTATTTTGCTTTGTTGCTTTTACTTATATTTTATAAGCTTAAGGATACCATCGCTGAAAAAAATACTTTGCTCTTGTTCACGATACTATTTTCAGCAATATTGCTGGTTCCATTGCTTGATTTTCTTATTGCATCAAATACTTTTAAATTCATGATGTATGAGAGGGTATTCTTCGATCAGGCGCTTCTTACCTCATATTATTATGATTTTTTCCATTATAGGCCGATTTACTTTTCAGAAAGCATGTTCTTTGATAAAATTATTAATTACCCTTATGATATGCCATCCCAGAATCTTATTGCATTGGAATACTTCCATTCAAAATTTCAGAATGCAAACACAGGTTTGATTGGTGATGCATTTATGAACCTGGGAACCTGGGGAGTAATCATCATTTCTTCCCTGTTCAGTCTGATAATCTCTTATTTCAATTCACTTGAAATTGATGAGAGATATTTTGGCCTGTTCGTCATGTATGTATTCGACTTTCAGAATTCAAGCTTTTTGTCAATTTTGTTTTCAGGAGGGTTGTTTTTCCTGATGATATTTGCTCTGACTCTTATGAAAAAGCCTATTAAAAATGAAGCATAGAATATGTCACTTCCTTTCTGTCCATCCGAGATTCGATACAAGAATTTTTCTCAAAGAATGTAAAACTCTCTCCAACTCAGGTTATAATGTGACAATAGTTGTTGCAGACGACAAACCGGATGAAATAAAGGACGGAATTTCAATAATTAATGTAAATCCGAAAAGAGATGACCGTTTTACAAGGATTTTTTTAACCTCATGGATGGTTTACAGAAAGGCCAGAGAATTAGACGCGGACGTTTATCATTTCCATGATCCCGAACTATTACCTTATGCGTTATTATTGATGCTTAAAAAGAAAAAAGTGATATATGATGTCCATGAAGATTTCCCCAGAGATATTTATTCTAAATACTGGATATGGAAACCGCTCAGATCATGCGTTTCATTTTTAACGGAGGTACTGGAGAACTTCGTTTCACGAAGATTGTCCTTCATCATTGCTGCAACTCCGCATATTGAAAAGCGGTTTTTAAAGATCAACAGGAATACAATTAATATTAATAACTATCCGCTGCCTGAAGAACTCTTTAGCGCAAATGATTGGAGTTCAAAGGATAAAAGCGTTTGTTATATCGGCAATATAAACGTCGAGAGAGGTATTTATGAAGTTGTGGAAAGTCTTAGTTCGCTTGATTACATATCCCTTGAACTGGGAGGGACTTTTGAGTCTGACAAAATCGAAGAAACAGCCAAGGCATATGAAGGATGGAAAAAGGTAAATTATCACGGATATGTTAACAGGGACAAAGCAAAAGAAATTATGGCAAAATGCGTCGCCGGATTAGTAATTTTTCATCCTCATCCTAACCATATTTACGCCCAGCCCAATAAGATATTTGAGTACATGTCGGCAGGTCTGCCTGTAATAGGTTCTGATTTCCCCTTATGGCAGAAGATCATCAAGGGGAATGGATGCGGCTTATGCGTAAATCCATTGAGCCCGCCTGAAATCTCGGAGGCTATCAGGTTTATTGCAGATAATCCTCAAACAGCCAGGAAGATGGGGGAAAAAGGCCGTCAAATGGTTGAAAATGAGTATAGCTGGGATTTTGAAAAAATCAAACTACTGAATATATATTCGGAACTTTTAAACTAATAAATAATTGATATTATGCTTCTTTCAGTTATTATTCCCTGCAGGAACGAAGAAAGACTTATAGAAAAATGTATTTTCAGTATTCAGCATTTTGAGGTTCCCGATGGATTGCAAATCGAAATTCTTATCATCGATGGACTGTCAGATGACAACACCCGGAAAATACTTGGAAACATAATTAAAGTCGATTCAAGAATAAGGTTGGTTGATAATCCGCGGAAATTTTCAGTGTATGCTTTTAACCTCGGAATCGCTGAAGCTAAGGGTGAACTCATTATGAGGTTGGATGCTCATTCAATTTACCCGCCGAATTATCTGAAGGATCTGTACACAACATGGTGCGACATCAAGGCTGATTGCGTTGGAGGTGTTATTGAGACACTTCCGGGTGATGAGTCATTTTCGGCAAAACTGGTCCAGGGAATTACAACACATCAATTCGGCGTCGGCAATTCTTCTTTCAGAACAACCGGAGAACACGGCTATAAAGACACCGTTCCATTTGGATTCTTCCACAGGGAAGTATTCAGAAAATTTGGCAAGTACAACGAGTTGCTTAAACGTGGTGAGGATTATGAGTTCAGTTCAAGAATCCGTAATGGTGGAGGGAAAATATGGCAAAACGGGAATGTGATTATTAAATATTTTAATCAGCCATCATTATTCACCTTTTATAAAAAGCAGTTTACTCAGGAGGCGCCATACAATGTTTATATGTGGTACCTGGCTCCATACACATTTGCATTCCGCCATTCATTCCCGGGCTTGTTTGCTGCAGGAGTACTGGGCGGAATTATTGTATCATTCTTTTTTAAAATTCTCTTCCTTATTTTTATTTCAGTAATGGCATTATATGGACTGATGGCATTATTTTCAGCAGTTCAGCAAGCACTTCGCTATAGAACGGTACTTTTCATTCCGATACTGCCATTTTGCTTTCTCGGGTTCCATCTTGCTTATGGTTTTGGAATAATTACCGGATTGATTAAGATACTATTGCACATTTCTCCCGTTCAGAAAAAGCAATAGGTATTTTTATGCTATTTTTTTTACCTTTGAGGACTTAAAAATTTTATTTACTGTAACATGCAATATACCAAAGATTTATTATTTAATCTTTACCGTACTATGCTGCGGATCAGGCTGGCTGAAGAGAGTCTGGTAGATCCAATCCTGAAAGGCGAAATCAGATGTCCGGTTCATCTGTATTCAGGAGAAGAGGCCGTAGCTACGGGCATATGTGCAAACCTGGAAAAGACTGATTACATTTTTGGAAATCACAGATCTCACGGACACTATCTTGCAAAGGGCGGTGACATGGGACAGATGATAGCTGAAATTTATGGTAAAGAATCCGGTTGCTCCCGTGGCCGCGGCGGATCAATGCATCTGATTGATCCTGAAAACGGAGTTATGGGCATTGTTCCTATTGTTGCAGGTACGATTTCGCTTGCACTGGGAGCCGCACTTGCGTCAAAGATCAGAAATGACAGACGCGTCACTGTGACTTTCTTTGGCGACGGAGCAACAGGTGAAGGCGTTCTCTACGAATCCATGAACTTCGCAGCTCTTAAGAAACTGCCGATAATTTTTGCCTGTGAAAACAACCTTTATTCTACTCATTTGCCGATCAGGGAAATACGGGTCAATAATAATATTTCAGAAACTGCATCTCCGTTTAAAATCCCGGGAATAAGGGTTGAAGGAAACAAAGTACTCGAAGTTTACGACGCAGCAAAGAAAGCTGTGGAGCATTGCCGGAGAGGTGATGGCCCTGTTTTCTTTGAGTTTCTTACCTACCGTTTCCGCGGACATGTAGGCCCGGATGATAACATTCAGGGCTCCCATGTCGATATCAGGCCAGAAGAGGAAATTGAAGAATGGCGTAGAAAAGATCCGATCGATGATCTCAAAAAGTATCTGCTGACCAGTAAAATATGCGCGGATAGCGAAATATCCGTAATTTATGATGAAGTCACTGATGAGGTTAATAGAGCAACTGACTTTGCATTGAAAAGTGACTATCCGAAACCATCTGATCTATTGAATTATGTCTACAAAAGCTAGAAAACTGACTTATAGCCTGGCGATAAATGAAGCCCTGAAACAAATTATGAAAACTGATGATTCGGTTTTCATAATCGGACAGGGAGTTAAGAGCCCATGGTATGTTGGCAATACATGCAAGGACCTGATAAGCCTGTATGGGGAGGAAAGAGTTATAGATACACCAATATCTGAGAATGCAATGACCGGTGCCGGAGTTGGCGCATCGCTGGCTGGCATGAAAGCGGTAGTAATGCACCCGCGTGTCGATTTTTCCCTTTATGCTTTTGACCCCATAATTAATCAGGCCGCCAACTGGTCATACATGAATGGTGGGAGAGCATCAGTGCCTGTAGTTTTCTGGCTCGCTGTGAACAGGGGAGGAGAACAGGCGGCACAGCACTCACAGGATCTTCATTCTCTTTTTTCACATATTCCGGGATTAAAAATCATCTCACCCTCCAATGCTTTTGATGTAAAAGGATTGCTCATTTCGGCAATTAAGGATCCTGATCCTGTTGTATTCATCGACGACCGATGGTTGTACAATAAAGAAGATGTTGTGCCTGAGGAAATATATGAGATACCTCTTGGACAAGGAGTTATCAGAGTGACTGGAGACGATGTGACTGTCGTTGCGTCATCTTTTCTTGTGAATGAATCTGTTATTGCTGCCGGAGTCTTGAAAGGAGAGGGTATTAAAGCTGAATTGATAGATCTAAGAAGTATTAAACCTCTTGATTTTGAATTAATTATTAAATCGGTTGCTAAAACCGGCCGGCTTGTTATTGTTGACGGATCATGGGCGACCAGCAACATAGCCTCTGAAATTTCAGCCACAATAAATGAAAAGCTGTTTGGAAAACTGAAATCTTCTGTTGTCCGGTTATCTCTTCCCGACTCTCCTGCTCCGGCAAGCAAAACCCTGGAAGCTGTATATTATATTAAAAGTGGCCAGATAATTCAAGCCATCCGGAATGTTGTAAATTCATGATGTTGAGTTTAATATGAAAATGTTACTTGATTTCTTTGTCGCACTTTCAGGACTTATAATTTGTTCTCCTGTGCTTATACCTATTTTAATACTTGTATGGCTTCAGGATTTCCATTCTCCTTTTTATATTGCAAAAAGGGTTGGACGGGGAGAGAGAATATTCAGTATGATAAAGCTCAGATCCATGGTGATTAACGCTGATAAGACAGGAGTAGATTCTACCTCGGCAAATGACCGGCGTATTACAGGAGTCGGCAGATTTATCAGAAAATATAAGCTTGATGAATTATCACAGCTTTTCAATGTTCTTTTCGGAGATATGAGCCTTGTAGGGCCCCGTCCAAATGTAAAAAGGGAAACCGACCTGTATACAAAAGAAGAAAAAAAACTCCTCACCGCTAAGCCCGGCATCACAGATTTCTCCTCAATTGTCTTTTCCGATGAGGGTGATATTCTGAAAGATCAGGATGATCCTGATATTGCTTACAACCAGCTGATCAGACCATGGAAAAGCAGGTTGGGAATATTTTATATTGAAAACAGAAGTTTTGTCACTGATATTAAACTCATTTATTATACCGGATTGGCAATCTTAGGCCGGGGAAAAGCATTACATAAAGTCTCCGGATTATTGCAGAAGCTTAATGCAACTGATGACCTTGTCAGAATTGCCCTGAGAATTGACAAACTGGTTCCGGTTCCTCCTCCAGGCTCAACAAGTATCGTTACAAACAGGGAAGGAAGAGTGGACGAATAACCTGTTTCCACTGATCAAAAGATTCACTTTAAATTATCAGATATGCGCAATGTACCATTTTTCAATTATCCTTATTTATTTAAATCACGGGAAGCTGACTTTCAGGGTATTTTTACCGATGTAGGCAGGAGAGGAGCTTACATCCTGCAGAAAGATCTTTCTGAATTTGAACAAAACCTTGCAAAATTCACGGGTAACAGATATGCTGTCGGAGTTGCCAATGGGACAGATGCCATATGGCTGGCGCTTATGGCAGCCGGTATTGGGAAAGGAGATGAGGTGATCTTTCCTTCACACACTTATATTGCAACAGCAGCAGCTATACATTTTGTCGGGGCGACGCCTGTACCTGCCGACTGCCGCAATGACCATATGATCGATCCGGAGTCAGTAAAGAAACTGGTTACGAAGAGGACAAAAGCAATACTTCCAACTCAGCTTAACGGGAGATGCTGTGATATGGACGCTCTTATGGGAATTGCACGGGAATATAACCTAATGATAATTGAAGATGCTGCACAGGGGCTGGGAGCGAAATTCGGTGGCAAAGGAATAGGTACTTTTGACAAGGGCGCAACAATTAGCTTTTATCCTGCCAAGAACCTTGGAAGCTTCGGTGATGCAGGAGGATTTGTGACAAGTGACAAGGATATGTATGAACAGGTTCTGCTCCTGAGAGATCATGGCAGGAATGATGATGGACTATTTGTCAGATGGGGGTTCAACTCAAGACTGGATAATCTACAGGCAGCAATACTAAACTATAAGCTAAGCTATTATGAGGAGGAGATTGAGAAGCGCAGGAATATCGCATCATTTTACCAGGAACATCTCGGCGACCTGGAAGAATTGCTGCTTCCTCCTTCCCCCGAATCAGACGAAAGATACTTCGACGTGTATCAGAATTATGAGATAGAAGCTGAACGCAGGGATGAACTTAAAGTCTTCCTGAAGGAAAATGGAATCGGATCCCTGATCCAGTGGAACGGACAACCGGTACACTCACTTACAAGTCTGGGTTTTACGGGGAATGGACTACCATATACAGAAGCAATGTTCAGGAAATGTCTGATGATCCCAATGAACACTTCTCTTCAGACAGAAGATCTCGACTATGTCTGTACAGCGATCAGGCGGTTTTATGGAAAATAAAACTTATTCGGTCAGTAGAATAACCATACAGATATGTTAATCCTGAAGAACGAAATATTGAGATATAAGATACAAATCTATATCTTATGTCTTATTATTCTGTTTTTTATTTTCAGGGCTTCTAATCCGCTTTTCAAGTACCCGTTTATTTTGCTTTATATTTCAATCCTGCCTGCATTAATATTAAGAATAAAGGAGCAGAGGGGATTGTCTCTTAAACCTTTAGTCAGGGAATTTATTCCGGTCTTTCTCTTTTTTCTCGTATTTTTTCTCGCATTTCTTTTCTCCAATAAGCTTTATTTGATTGTCTTTAAAGAGATAGTAAGTATTTTACTTTTATTCTCCTTTCTTCTATTCATTAACATCCTTGTATCGTCAAAAAATGATCTGTTGCTTTTTCTTCAGGCTCTGATAAAGCTTATTGTAATATTTTCAGTTTTTATTGCTGCTGCCGGAATTCTTGATCTGTTTGGGATACTGTCATACATGGATTATTTTCTGGTTGAAAAGAGCTTCTTTCGATCTATCCCGTATGACACAAATTTCAGTCTTTTACCTTTGGTTTTTTCGATAATCGCTATTGTCTTTTATATTTTAAATAAAGAATATCCGATTCTTAGGATCTTTCTTTTTGAACTGCTACTCCTCTTCTTTTCATTTTACATATTTTTATCAGGATCACGAAGAGGGATATTAGCACTCTTGATCATAACCTGTATTGTATTGCTGGTGTTGATATTTTCATTTATAAGAAAGAAAACCATGTCAATAAAAGCAAAAACAGCTAGCGGAATCTTTGTTTTAATAGTATGCTTTCAACTGACAGGATTTTATTTTTTTGTGACAAAAGTCCCATTCCTGACTAAGAACAATTTCCTGAACTTCATTGGAACTAAAGACCTGACTTATACAAAAGAGAAAATAAGTAATAATATTTTTAAAATATATAAAATTGTTGGCAACAAACTAAGTCTAAGGGATTTGCACGAGAAGACATGGTCAATGCGTTTCAATCCTTTTGATCCGGATTTGGGCTGGGGTGGAATGGGCATCCATAAAACTGTTTTCCCTCTGACTGGCACAAACAGTGAAATTGTTCCAGCCGGCTCCAAAGGATATCTGATCGATAGCACATTTGAAGCAAGCACCTGGGATGGAGATGCTTATTCAATTACAATGCTAGGCAGACTAAAGGGTGAAGAAAGTATAAAAGTCAGAACTTCATTATATTGCTATGTTTCTCATGACTATAATAGTGACTGGTTAAAATTGATTCTGCTAAACACCAAAAAGAGGGAATTGCATTGTGATTATGATCTTAACCATAAAGGCACCTGGCAACTACTCAGTTTAGAAGATACTTGTTCAGCCGAGTACTGCGAAGCCAGATTTCAGTTTGCTAATTTTGGTACGGAAGATCTGACTTCAATGAATGGATTTGTGATCATTGCTTTCCCTCAATTTGAGAAATTCGATGAAAAAGGTCTTATTGAATCCTTTTATGAAAAGAATCCGGTTGATTCTTCATTTTTATATCAGCACCAGTATTCTTCGCCAGATACAATTATAAAACTATCCTTATTCGATTTATCAGAATTAAACAGAAGATTGATGGTGGAGGATCCGCTAAGAAAATGGATTAAAAAGGTTTTTGCTGAAGACACAACATATACAGGATTCAAGACCAAACTCATTCCCGATTCAGTGAATCTGCCCCTTCCTGATAACCGCACAACCCGATGGAAGATCGCATTACGAATATATTCAGGTGAATATAATATGCTGGAGAAGATTACAGGCGGTGGATTTAAGCATCTTAACTGGTATGGATATATCTTTTTGAAAAACAAGACTATCTCTGACTGGCCGCATAACCCGTTTCTGTCAGTGTTATTATATTCAGGCCTTATTGGGCTGATTTTATACATTTTTATATTGTATAAAACAATTTTATATTATGTCAGGTATATCAGGATTATGCCACTGCCTTTTATCTTCTTTATTGTAACATTCATCTTCTCATTTGTAAGCGGAGACAGTCCGTTTGATCCACCGATTATGGGATTCTTCATTCTCTTGCCTTTTCTTATTCATAATATTCACAAGAATGATCCTGTGAAGGGAAAAGCTGAATTCAGGTAAATGCCAAGAATCCTAATAACAGGAGCTAATAGTTTTATTGGGAGAAGTTTTATTCGCTCTTCGAAATTTAAAATCATTGAAGAGGTTTCTCTTCTTCAAACCACTCCCCCGGAGATTGATTTCAGCAGATATGATGTAATACTTCATCTTGCAGCAATTGTTCATCAATCCCGCCGTATAGAGAAGAATGAGTACTTCAGGATCAACAGGGATCTTTGTATTGATATTGCTAATAAAGCAAAAGAAGCCGGTGTAAAGCAATTTATATTCCTGAGCACAGTCAAGGTATATGGTGAATTCGGGAACAGGAAAGAACCGTGGAATGAGAGATCTCATTGTAATCCAACTGATTACTACGGGCAAAGCAAACTTGAAGCTGAAAACAGATTGACAACCATTGAATCACCTGACTTCATTGTATCTATTGTGCGGTCACCGGTTGTTTATGGTGAAGGTGTAAAAGCTAAAATATTAAGCCTTGTTAAACTGGTGGAAAGATTCCCTGTGCTGCCTCTCGGAAAGATTAAAAACCTCCGCAACTTTACTTACGTGGAAAACATGGTGGCATTCATAGACCGGGTAATTGAAAAGAAAGTGGCAGGAACTTTCATTGTGATGGATGACACTCCTTTGTCAACATCAGAGTTTGTTAAGCAAATAGCAGACGGACTTGGTAGAAAAAGAGTTTTCTTTAAGCTCCCGGAACTGATTATTAACCTGGGAAAGACGCTCATGCCCCAATACTTTGAGCGTATTTATGGATCGTTACTGCTTGATAACCAGGTAACAAAAGACAAGTTGAATTTCACTCCTCCGTATTCAATTGAGACGGGATTGAAAAAAATGCTGGATTCATATAAAAAGGACTTGATCTTTAATCAGAAGAGATAAAAGCTGAATTATATTTAAATAAGATACGTTGCTTAAACTAGTTGTACTGATAATTCTGCTGGCCTTTTTATCCTTCATGCTTACTTATGTCATAAGACAATATGCCTTGCGAAAGAATATATTTGTCATTCCCAATGCGAGGAGCATGCATGAGAAACCTACTCCCAGCGGGGGAGGTTTATCATTCGTGATTGCATGGTATATCGGGATCACAGTGCTTTACTTTTCGGGTCTGCTGGAGAAGGATCTCTTTTTTGCTTTACTTTGCGGGATCCTGCTGGCAGCAGTAAGCCTTATTGATGACATACTTGATCTCAGTGCTCTCATCAGGCTTATAGTTCAGTTCATTACTTCAATAGCGGCTTTCTGGTTCCTGGGAGGACTCCGTCCGGTAATAATTCCTGAGATTGAGGTTAATTATACTTTTATTATCTATCCGCTGGCTGTTATCGGGATCGTATGGTTTATCAATCTGTTCAACTTCATGGATGGTGTTGATGGCTTTGCATCAGTCCAGGCTATAATAATCTGTCTGGTTTTCTACTTTTTCACCTGGAATCTGATTGCTCTGCTCCTGGCTGTTACAGTTGCCGGGTTCCTTTACTGGAACTGGCCAAAGGCAAGGATATTCATGGGAGATGTGGGCAGCACTCAACTCGGGTTTATTTTGATCATACTGGGTATTTATTTTCATAATGTAAAGGATTTCTCAATACTGAACTGGATAATGATCGCCTCCCCATTCTGGTTTGATGCCACACTAACCCTGTTCCGAAGGTGGAGAAACAGGGAAAAACTGAGTGAAGCTCACCGGAAACATGTATATCAGAGAATAGTCCAGGCTGGTTATTCACATGTTAAAATGATTGGTTTTCTTGTACTGGTAAATATTATCAACATCATATTCATTCTGATATACCGCGAAATCAAGTTCCTGCAGATTCCACTCTTTGTTCTGACTCTCATAATATACTACCTGATCACACGCCAGGTTGACAGAATGGTCCCTTTCCGGAATGATCATGCCGTTAAGCCAACATGAAAGAACGCAGGACAATTAAATATTTTGCCCGGAAAATACTCGAATCCGAACTGATAAGAAATACAACTGTTCTTATTTCAGGAACTCTGTTTGCACAGCTGATCTCGATCCTTTTACAACCTTTCTTACGCCGTTATTTTTCACCTGAAGCATTCGGCACCTATTCTGTCTATATAAGCCTTGTTTCAATTCTTGCTGTTGTTACACCTCTCCGTTACAATGATGCAGTTGTTCTCCCAAAAAAGGATTCAGATTCTGCCAATGTCCTTATACTTTCATTGATACTGAATTTTCTGATCAGTCTTGCGTTACTGATCATCATTATTATTTTCGGAAACAGGCTGATAGCTGTCCTTAACATGCCATCTGAATTTCCGGTTGCTTTGTTATACCTCGTACCGCTGAGCGTTTTCCTGCTGAATACATACCAGAGTTTTAACTACTGGCTCATCAGACAGAAGAAATACTTTGCAGTGACAACCAATAAACTCGTCAGAAGGGGGGCTGAAGGTGTTGCTCAGGTTATATACGCAATAATGAAGTATCCGAAAGGACTGATTTACAGTGATATCATCGGGCAGGTTGCAAATGTTGCCGTGACAACCTGGACCAGTTTCAAAGCCGGATTCAGTTTGAGTTATTTGAACAGGGAGTCACTTAAATTTGTAATAAGAGAATACTCAGATTTCCCCAGGTATAACCTTATTCCCGGAGTGATGAGTGCCTGCAGCTATTACCTTCCGGCTATTTTTATAAACAGGCTCTACAACCCTGAATTCACAGGATATTTCGATCTGTCAAAGCTGTTATTGTCAATTCCCCTTGCATTCATTGCCACATCAGTCTCAAATGTATTACTGCAGCGGACCTCTGAAAAATTCCGTAAATCAGAAAGTATTATTGACGACCTTAAACCAATCTTTTATATGGTCGTTGCGATCTGCATTATTGAAATTGCTGCAATAATGATGTTCAGCCAGGAAATATTTGATATAGCGTTTGGTAAAAACTGGAGGGTATCGGCCGGGATATCTAAAATCCTGGTGTGGTCATTTGCCCTGAATTTCTTCGTGTCGTCATTCTCCTGCATTTTCATTTCAATGCAGAAGATCAGGATTTACAGTATCTGGCAGACTATTTACTTTGTTTCCATTGTGGTTTTATTGTTTTTCAGAAATCTTGGCTTTAATGACTTCATTAAACTCTATGTTGCAATTGAGGTAGTCTGTTATTTGATATTAACAGTTATCATGGCATGGATGGTAAACAGTTATGAAACAGACAATCGCATAAGTTCTGGGGATATGAACAATAAATTTCTGTAAAATTGAAATTCCGCCTTTTGTTGATAAGCTCAATGTACAGTGGATATCTCGAATCCTTCTACCGGAAACATCCTGATACAAAGGACCTTGATTACGATAATCACTACAATTCATTATTGTGTGATTCAACTGAATTTGTTGCCTCCTATGTCAATACGTTTAATAAACTTGGTATAAATGCTGAATGTATCATTGCAAATGATGCCAGCCTCCAGAAAAAATGGGCCAGGCAGGCAGGAATTAAACAGGTATCCGGCCAGGATACTATTCTGGAACAGATTAAATCCATCAGTCCGGATGTTTTATGGATAGATGATTTTCACAGAGTTGAGAGGGGCCTTTTATCCAGGGTAAGATCGGAGGTTCCCTCCATCAGGCTGATAATCGGATTTCATTGCAGTCCCTATGATTCAGGAGTTCTGGAAAAAATGAGGTTGACCAGTTTCCTGTTTACATGCACTCCGGGGATGAAAACTGAATTTGAGAACTCCGGGTATAAGTGCTATCATTTGTACCATGCCTTTGATACTGATCTGCTGTCACGACTTGAGAACATATCTTCTGACCCTGAGAACCGCTTTATATTTTCAGGATCTCTTCTGCAGGGAAGAGGATCTCATAATGTAAGAATTCAGCTCATAGAAAAACTGTTGAACGAGAATGTGGGACTCACAACATATCTTAACTTTGAACCCTGGTACAAGATTAAAGCTAAACAGTCGGTATACCTTGCAAACCGAATCATTACGGCGCTTAACCTGAATATCCTGAAAAAGCTGTTTCCTGTTTTTGAGTACATAAATTCACCAGTCATAGACTATCCGTCATACCTGACTGCAAACAACAGAAAGCCGGTTTTCGGGATAGAAATGTACAGGCTGTTTGCTTCTGCAGGCATTGTACTGAATATTCATGGTGAGGCAACAGCAATGTATTGCGGGAACATGAGGATGTTCGAAGCTACAGGTGCCGGAGCATGCCTGCTGACAGAGAATATGATCAACATAAGGGAGGTATTTGAGCCTGGCATGGAGATAATAGTATATGAGAATCCCGACGATTGTATTGAAAAGGTAATTTGGCTTCTTGAAAATGAATCAGCTAGGAAATCAATAGCTGATGCAGGACAGAGAAGAACACTGAAAGATCATACAGTTGAGAAAAGATGTTCGCAAATGATTGAAATTATAGAACACGAATTAAAGAAAAGGTAGAATCATTATAAGCTCAATGTTTTCCCGATCAGTTATAAAAAAAACATTACCGGAGCCGATAAGACGTTTTTTAACAGGAATATATTATGGATGGCATGGCAATTATGCTTCCTGGGAAGATGCGGCTAAGAAATGCTCAGGTTACAATTCAACTGCTATCCTGGAGAAGGTTAAGGATACTGCATCAAAAGTCAGGGATGACCTTGCAGCATATGAAAGGGATTCTGTAATTTTCGATAAGATACAGTACTCATATCCTCTGTTATCAGGACTCTTGTGGGCAGCAGCCAGGAAAAGCGCCAGGCTGAACGTCCTGGATTTCGGCGGTTCACTTGGCAGCACCTACTACCAAAACAAGCTGTTCCTTGATTCCCTTGCTGGGTTAAACTGGTGCATTGTCGAGCAGCCTGAGTTTGTCAGAGAGGGGAAGGCATCCTTTTCAAATAACCGGCTGCATTTCTTTGATTCTGTTGAAGAGTGTTTTGAATCATTCAGGATCGATCTGGTTTTGTTTTCAAGCGTCCTTCAGTACCTTGAAAAACCACATGAATTGCTTGAACAGATTATAAAAGAAGGACCGGAAGTGATCATTATTGACAGAACGCCTTTTGTTACCGGTAAAGACCGGCTTACTGTACAAAAGGTAAATCCATCCATCTATAAGGCAAGTTATCCCTGCTGGTTTTTTAACAAAGAAAAATTCCTTGGGATGTTTGGTGACTCTTACAATTTAATGCTTGAGTTTGAGGCGCTTGACAGGGCTAACATTAAATCTGAATTCCTTGGATTCATTTTTCAGAAGATTAATAATCAGACTAATACCCTGTAATCAATGAGAAGGAAAGAATATAAGGTTTCGGTGATAGTACCTGTCTTCAATGAGGAAGGGTGTGTGAAGCCATTAACTGAAAGGGTTTTGCACGTGATAAAGAATTATTCGGATTATGAAATTCTCTTTATTGACGATGGCAGCGGGGATAGTACCCTGAACATGCTCAAGGAACTTCATTCGGATGATAAAAAAATTAATTATTTGTCATTTTCCCGTAATTTCGGCCATCAGAACGCCCTCAGGGCAGGTACAAAATACGCTAACGGAGATTGTATTGTTTCACTTGACGGCGACCTTCAGCATCCTCCTGAAATTATACCTGAACTGATAAAAAAGTGGGAGGAGGGATACGATATTGTATATACGATCCGCAAGGACATTAATAGACTGCCTTTTGTTAAAAGGATAACCTCCAGGCTGTTTTACAGGATCATGAACAGCATTTCCGATATTGATTTCAAATTCGGCGAAGCTGATTTCAGGCTTCTTGACAGAAAGGTAGCTGATGAGGTAAATAACCTCGGTGAAGATGCTGTTTTTTTACGCGGGATGATAAAATGGCTTGGCTTTAAGCAGACTGGGGTGGAGTACACACCTGATAAAAGAATATGGGGATCAACACAATATTCCGGAAAGAAAATGTTCAGTCTTGCTATGTCGGGTATCACCGGGTTCAGTACCAAACCATTGCGTATTTCCACAATGATTGGCATTATAATAGCTTTATTATCATTAGTTTACGGTGTATATGCCTTATATGTAAAACTTTTTACTGACAACGCCATTGAGGGTTGGACATCAGTATTTTTCATGGTCTCCTTAATTGGAGGCATTCAGCTGATTATGATCGGGATCCTGGGCGAGTACCTGGGAAAAACTTTCATGGAGACCAAAAAACGGCCACATTTTATTATAAGCGAAAACAGTCTTGCAAAGTAAGCCTAAAATCAGATCCGGCAATGAAAACTGAAAACGATCGATACGTTCTATTCTGCATAGTTCTTTTCGTCTTTCTTTTCCTGTCTGTTACACAGACACTGACATCAGGATTCCATTTTGTGGATGACCATGAGATAGTAAGGATAAAATATGATCTCAGAGAAAGTTCGTTGAGCGAAGTAACCGGAAACTGGATTAAGGAGGACATGAATTCAACTGCGAGATTCAGGCCTCTCTATTTCGCCAACAGGGTTTTCATGACATGGATATTCGGTTCCGATTTCTTTTTCTGGTCATTATACAATGGACTGTTGTGGTGCATCACCATGATATTTTTTTACCTGGGGGCCAGAAACCTGATGTTTAACATATTTGAATCAGTTATCTTCCTTGTAATATCTTTTATCGGACCGCAAAGCGAGATATGGTGGAGACTCGGACCACAGGAGAGCCTGGGGGTTACATTTCTGAGTATTGCTTTCTTTGTCATGTCCTTGTCAATCCATAGGAAGAGGTATCAGCTTAATAATCTGATTTTTGCTTTGTTCCTGGTTCTTGCATCCCTGGTAAAGGAGAGCTTCATCCTGGTAATGCCTGCTTTTATCTTTCTGAAGGTCATTACTGAAAAGACTATCCATAAGGGCAATCTAAAAGAACTGATCTTCAGAAACACACTACTCCTGATTCCGCTTGGTGTGGGTTTACTCGAGCTTTTATTAATCAAATACAGGATCGGAACTTCATATTCCGGAATCGCCGGTGATCCGGGAGCCGTTCTCAGCAACCTTTTTAATGCATGCCTTGATTTCCTGCAAACGTACCTGAACCTTATTATTGCCGGAATAATTCTGTTGACTGGAGGTATTTTTATGAAAAAACGGATATTCTGGTTTGACCCGGCAGGATTTATCTTTTTCATTTTGATATTTATCCCGAATATCCTGCTATATGCGCGAACCGGCCTTATGGAACGTTATCTGCTGCCGACATCCATTGGTCTTGCATTTTTCATTGTCTCATGCCTGAAAGATGTAGCCGACAACTCCCTCTTATACAGAAAAGCCTCATATATACTAATTCTGTTTTCATTCCTCCCGTATATAATTCAGGTGACCAATGATGCATCAGCCTTTGCCACAGAAGGCAGGGAGACTGACAAACTGCTTGATGCAATTGCACTTAATCATGAAGAAGGCAGTCAGGTTTTAGCAGTGGTTGATCCGATGATGTCTTATGAAAAATCGGTTTCGCTTAAAACATACCTGTTCTGTGAAAATGGATTGGACCTTTACGGCTATCCGGTTATGCCTGATAGTGACAATGTTGAAATGCAGGGATATCTGGATGGATGGGAGTCTTAT
>Ga0105099_10001053_pt1 | contig 17774 bp, 4 predicted proteins | sample PPLLak3cmMay2015_2_FD_79138 | JGI IMG/M metagenome (GOLD analysis project Ga0105099, IMG submission 79138) | Freshwater sediment microbial communities from Prairie Pothole Lake near Jamestown, North Dakota, USA - PPLs Lake P8 Core (1) Depth... | ecosystem: Environmental > Aquatic > Freshwater >... | reverse complement strand
CTGCTATGCTATACCGGTGCTGCTCACATTCAGTTTTGAGGCTCATAACATATTGATCATCAGCGCTGCAGCGGTCATGATAGGAACTGTTTTGCAGATCATCATCGGAAACAGGTTCAGACTGGCAGCAGGTAGGGAGCAGGAGGTCAAGGAGACTGTAAAAAAGAAAAGCCCGGTACTTGCCCTGGTACGTTCAGATTCCTATATAAGGGTTATGGCAATTTTCATAGCCCTCTCGGTGATGACAGCCTTCTTTGTACAATACTCGTTCATGGCTGTCACCAGGGAGCAATATCCTTCAGAAGCTGATATGGCCAGGTTCCTTGGCCTATTCACTGGCAGCATGATGATCTTCACACTGCTAATCAAGCTTCTTGTGTTTTCTTACCTGATAAGGAACTATGGCTTAAGGACATGCCTTGCAATATCGCCTGTGCTGGTTGCTGCGTTCACGCTTATCGCAATACTCCTGGGGATGCTGATGGGATTCACACCGGCTACAAGCGGGTTCATGCTCTTCTTTATGCTTCTTGCATTAAGCCGTCTCTTCTCCAAGTCACTTAAGGATTCAATCGAATCACCTTCATTCAAGGTAATATACCAGACCATTGACGAAAGAATCCGCTACGAGGTTCAGTCGGTAATGGACGGGACCGTGAACGAAATTGCAGCCCTGACTTCGGGGCTGATACTCGCAGGACTTGGAATACTGAGCTTTATTAGACTCATTCATTTCTCCTGGGTGCTCTTTATAATAACCATCATCTGGATATTCTTTGCAATAAGGCTGTATACTGAATACAGGAAATCCATAAGAAAAGCCCTCGAATCAGGCAGAGACGGAACAGAAAGTGACCTGATGCCGGCAATGGATTCGGCCCTTAACAGCAGGTTTTCGTCGGAGCTGGCTTTTGCCGATAACTATCTGAACCTGATCTCAGGCGACCTGTCATGCCTGGACACTCGCACGAACAGCAATTTTCTTAATAAAATAATTGATCATTCGGAAAGCCATAAGGATATAAGCCTTATATCCTCGCTTAACAGAATAGCATCTATCAGGGATGCCGATGAAGAGATAAGGCACAGATCAGTTCAGATAGCTGATGAACTTTCACGCATGTCAGTGGATACCCGTAATGATGATAAGCTTTCCTCAGCCAAAAGGATACTTGCTGATTCGCGGCAGCCTCAGACGACACAGATACTGAGATTGCTCAGGGATAATACTACTGAATCAAAGGAGCTGGCAGTGCTGATGATTGGAAAATTCAGGCTTAAGGACATGCTGCCCGAGGTTTGTGATTGCCTTAATGTGAAAGGGCTCGAAGTGCAGGCGGCAAACGTACTCCGCAGTTTCGGAAATGACGCAAGGGAGGAGCTGAGCCGGTTTTACATGTCATCATCAGGGAATACCGCCGTAAGCAAAACTATTTTGCATATCCTGGGTAAAAACTGCAGTGCGGAGAACCATGAATTCCTCTTCTCCAGGCTCTGGTCGAATTCCCGTCTTCTAAGGGAAACAGCCCTTGATATCCTGGTTGATTGCAACTACAGGATCACGGAAGAGGACAGTGACCGGTTCCATCAGCTCATTTCTGACGTCATCGGAATAATTACCTGGAACATCTCGGCAAGAGTAAGCATAACACGCAGCAGTAATATTACACTTGCTGAACCGCTTGACAGGGAAACTTCCAGGTGGAACAGCTTCCTCTTCAAAATGCTGTCAATCGCATATGATTCGGGGTCGATCCGGAAGATCCGTGAGAATCTCGAAAGCGGCACGGTAGAGAGTGTGAACTTTGCCCTTGAGATGATTGACATTGTTGTGGATGAGGCGCTTAAACACAAGCTGGTTCCGCTAATCGATGTCATTCCGGATGAGGATAAGGTAAAGGCACTCTACCAGTTTTACCCGGGCGAAATACCTGAATATGATAAACTTATTGAAGATATAATTAACCGTGATTATAACCTTGCAGGGATATGGATAAGGGCATGCGCGATCAGAAGCCTGGCAGAAATCAAAAGTGAAACCCTCGGCGAATCACTTGTTGCTCTGCTCTTCAGTCCCGAAAAGATACTGCAGGAAGAAGCGACAAGATTATTGGCGCGATGCGACAAGGATATTTACCGATCAGCCTCAGAACGCCTTCCGGCTGCTGTGAAAAGCCGCCTTGACCCTGTTATAAACGGTGAAATGCCTGATGGCGGGATGATGTTCGAGAAAACAATGTTCCTCTCGGAATTCTTTCCCGGATCATCACGTGAAGACCTTCTGCTTCCTGCCGGACAACTTGTCGTGATGAGGGAAATGCCCTCAGCAGGTTTCGATGTCCCCGGTGGATTCGTGCTGTGGAAGGTTGTTTCAGGAAAACCCGCAAAGGATGTCAGGATCGGCTCTCCCGATAAAAAGGAGATTGAATCTTTCAGCCAGGGCAGTGATTTCCTGTATCTCCTTCCCCTGAATACGATAAAAGATTATAATTTTAAGTTTCCTGAGAAATCAGATGAGATTCTTGAATACATAGAAATAAACGAATCCTGAAGAGCTGATGGCAATTCGCAGAACTACCATATTCAGACAGCTTATTTTCAACATTGCTGTTCCGACATTGCTGGCACTGTTGGTTTTTTCTGTAATTAATTTCCAGAGGACAAGATCAATTCTATCCTCCGGTACTGCTGAGAAGAACAAGCTTCTGGCAAATGAAGTGACAAAAATCCTGAGATTTCAGGATATTGCCATTAATCTCATTGATGTTCAGTTAAATAACAGGTTAAAAGAGTTTAATTCACTTCTTGTAAATAAATATTTCGCAAATACTTCAAACCTCGATAAAGTTGATCTTTTTGCTATCGCTAGTGAGATAGGAATGGATACCATAAATGAGGCCATTTACATAATCTCATCAAACGGAATAGTAATAAATACAACTTTCAGGCAAGACCTTGGAATGGATCTTTATAGTCTTGGAGAGAATATGAAGAAATATCTTCAGGACATGCAACAATCCGGTGCATTTTTTGGTGAAAGATTTGCCATTGAGGATGCCACAAAGAGACCAAAAAAGTATACCTATCAGGCTACAAAGGACAAGAAATATATCATTGAGCTGGGGGCCTATTCAAAGCGGGTTGATGATATCGTCCAGGCAATTGAAGTTACCAAGTCAGAAATAAAAAGCGAAACCCGGGGGATCATCGATCTCGAGCTGTTTCTTTGGGCCGATTTTGCATTCAGTCTGAATAAAGATTATTTGAAAGTTGACCAGGACAGTATTCTTCCTGAGGTGTTCCAGGATAAAGACACAATAGAAATCATGGACAGGGTAGGCGACAGATGGTACCATTACAACTACATCTATATGGAAAGGTTTGCGGCTGAGGATGTTGTGGGGGCAAGCTTTTACCAGGGATCTGTCATCAGAATTATCTCTGACCGGACTGAACAGATGGAATTATTCAGAAAAGAGGCTTTCAGGTTCATGTTTATTTTTATAATTACCATGCTTGCTCTAAGTGCGGTTATTTACAGAAAAACCAAGGTGATAACTCTTCCGATTAAAAAACTTGTTGAAAATGTTGACAGGATTTCAAACGGCGACCTGAGAGAACGTGCTGAAGTATCTGGTAACAATGAAATTACGCGACTTACTGAGAAGTTCAACATGATGATAGCCCAGCTTGAAAGCTATACCTATGAGCTGGAAGAAAAAGTCAAGGAACGCACACTGAAAATAGAGAAACAGAAGGAGGAGATCGAAGAGCAGAAGAAACATATAACGGACAGTATCTATTATGCCCGCCGTATTCAGAATGCGATTCTTCCGTCATTCCATATGATCAGCCAACACCTGAAAAATTATTTCATATTCTATCTGCCAAAGGATATTGTAAGCGGCGATTTTTACTGGGTACATGAATGTGAAGGTCTGTTAATGGTTGCTGCTGTTGACTGTACTGGACACGGAGTTCCGGGCGCCTTCATGTCGATCGTCGGATTTAACCAGCTTAACTATGCCCTCACCGTTAAAAAGGCAAGATCGGCCAACAGGATACTCGACGAGCTGAATCAGGGGGTAATAACAACCCTCAATGAAAACACCAGTGATACCTCCATCAAGGACGGCATGGATATGGCTCTCATAGTCCTTGACCTGAAAAATAAAAAAGCCGAATTTGCAGGTGCAAACAATCCGCTTGTCATGGTGAGGGATAATAAAATAATCAGGTACAGGGGCGACAGGTTTCCTATCGGGGCATTCGATGGAAGCCAGCCCCAGTCTTTTGCAAATAACCCGATCGACCTCCTGGAAGGCGACTGTCTCTACTTGTTCTCTGACGGCTACGCCGACCAGTTCGGGGGACTTGACGGGAAAAAATTCATGTACAGGAGATTTGAGGAGCTCCTTCTTGAAGTTCACAATCTGCCGCTGGATGAGCAGAAGGAGACTCTCAACAAGCGGCTGATGAAATGGAAAGGTTCCAACGACCAGGTTGATGATATACTGGTAATTGGCATTAAAATATAGATTATTGGCTATATCTAATTTCTGATTATGGGATCAAACAAAGAGACCCGGGTTCTCAATCCATTTCCGGGGCTGAGGCCTTTCGCCCCGGAAGAGAGCGATCTGTTTTTCGGCCGTGAAAAGGAGAGCGAGGAAGTTCTTAAAAAGCTTCTTGAAAACAGGTTTGTTACGGTAATCGGAGCTTCAGGAAGCGGAAAATCTTCGCTCATATACTGCGGCGTCCTGCCTAAAGTCAGGAACCTGGGTGAACAGGGATCATCATGGAAAATTATCATGTTCAGACCCGGGAATGACCCTATCGGCAACCTTGGGAATTCTATAAAGGAAAATATAACAGGACCAGGCTCTGAAAATACCTCACATGAAAACATAATCCTCGATATCCACCTGAATACCGACGGAATAGCATCGACTCTCAATAAATACCTCATAAAAGGCGACGACAAAGTTCTTCTGGTGGTTGATCAGTTCGAAGAGTTGTTCAGATACAGCGCACTTGACGCTTCAGAATCCAGGGGCAGCCACACAACTGAATTTGTTGAGAAGCTGGTCAGCTCCATACTTCGTCCTGAAGCAAAGATATTCACTATCATCACCATGCGCTCTGATTTCATTGGTGAATGTGCACATTATCAGGGACTTACACAGCTGATCAACAACAGCAACTACCTTGTCCCGCACATGGACAGGGAAAACTACAGGCAGGCTATTGAGGGACCGGTGAAATATGCCGGAGCAAAGATCGACCCAAAACTGGTTGAAACACTGCTTACTGATATTGGTGACAGGACCGACCAGCTGCCGGTGCTCCAGCATGCCCTGATGCGCACCTGGACTTACTGGCAGGAGCTTGATGAACCGGACAGGCCGGTCAGCAGCATCGAATATGAGTCGGTGGGGACCATGAGTGATGCAATGTCGCGGCACGCAAACGAGGCATTCGAGGAACTCGGAACAAGAGGCAAGGAGATATGTGAAAGGATGTTCAAGATCATAACGGAGAAGGGTGCCGACAACAAGGGGATAAGGCATCCCTCAGGCGTTACAACCATAAAATCCGTTGTTCAGTGCACCAGTGCGGAGCTATTCGAGGTGGTTGAAAAATTCAGGATACAATCCAGGTCATTTCTTACTCCGCGTGAAGGAGTTCCACTGAGCGATGATTCAATAATAGATGTCTCTCATGAGAGCCTCATGAGGTTGTGGGACAGGCTGAGGGAATGGGTTGAGGATGAAGCCGCATCGGTACAGATGTACCTTCGCCTATCGGAAGCATCGGCAATGTACCAGCAGGGGAAGACAAGCCTCTGGAGACCGCCGGACCTTCAGCTGGCTATCAACTGGCGCGATCAGCACAAGCCAACGCTTGCCTGGGCGCAGAGGTATGACCCTGCCTTTGAACGGGCAATGGTATATCTGCGAACCAGCGAAAAAGAGTACCTCGATGAGGAGGAGAGCAAGATAAGACTGCAGAAGAGGCAGATGAGGCGTACAAAGATCGTTGCCATGATCCTTGGTACAGCAGCGATAATTTCACTCGGATTCATGCTGTTCGCATTTGTTCAGAAGATAGCTGCTGACAGGGCAACTGTTCTTGCAGAGGAAAGAAGAAAACAGGAAGAAATTGCTAAAGCCCAGGCTCTGGTGAATGAAAAACTTGCCAATGTTCAAAGAGAGAGGGCTGACTCAAGTGCTGTTGTGGCACAGACAAATGCTGATGAGGCGTTGCGGCAGAGATCGAGAGCGGTACAGCAGCAAAGTATTGCTGAGAGGAACGCAGAGCTGGCAAGGCAGCAGGAGGCACTCGCACTTGAACAGTCCGACTCGGCAAAGCGTGCCAGCATAAGGGCTGATCAGCAGAGATCAATAGCAGAGACAGAGAGGAACAGGGCACTCAGCCTCAGGATGCTCTCTATCGGAAAATCAATGTCAATTAAATCTCTGCAGGTGCAGGGGCAGAAAGACCTTCAGACCCTGCTTGCATACCAGGCATATTTATTTAATGAAAAGAACGGAGGTCTTGATAATGACGCTGATATCTATACCGGACTCTATAATGTAGCAAAACTCTATGGAGGCGTAACATATAAAACATTTAAAGGACACACTGGTGCAATAAGGAGTATTGCGTATGTTCCGGGCAGGAACGAATTTTATACTTCGGGTGAGGACGGGAAGGTGCTGAAATGGGATCCGAACGGAAAGGAACAGACGTTCCAGGTTATCTATTCGGGAACTGATATTATTGAGATCCTGGCAGTTAATCCCGACGCCTCCTGGCTGGCATGCGGAAGCAGCAACTCTTCAATCCGGATGATCCCGCTTAAAGGCAATAACATGCAATATGAGCTTACAGGTCATACCGGAAAGATAAAATCACTGATATTCTCGTTTGACGGCAAGTATCTTTATTCAGCATCAATCGATGGCAAAGTACTTAAATGGGACCTTGCAGCACACACAGGCATAAATGTCACTACAGGCTTAACACAGATAACTTCAATCGACATTTCATCAAACGGAAATTATCTTGCCGGTATAAACACTAATGGCAACGTTATCGTGTGGAACCCTGAAAACAACAGTGATAACTTCAGGATTGAAACGACAGGAAGAAATATCAAGGTTATAAGGTTCAAACCTGACGAGAACATTCTTGCACTTGGAGATGTAAACGGAAACGTCGAACTATGGGACGTAAGTTCCCGTAAAAAAATAGCGGAAGTTAAGGCTCATAATGCACAGGTCAACGACATAAGATTCAATCCGGTTCTCGGACAGATGGCAACCGCGAGCAATGATAAGACGCTTAAGATATTCAATAATATTGCTGATCTGACAGAACCACCGATCACATTTACCGATAATGAAGGTTGGGTTCTGGTCATCAGCTTCAGCAACGATGGGAGGATGCTGTTATCAGGCTCATATGAGGGCACGCAGAACCTTGTCGGCCGGCCTTCCCATGCCGATTATATGGTTGCCGACATCTGCACGCTTGTCTCAAGGAATATGACACAGGATGAATGGAATACCTACGTGGCAAGGGATATACCCCTCGAAAAAACATGCTCCGAAAAGGATTATAATATTAAGGTTAATGTGATAAAATAAGATATCAGTTCAATGAAGACCGGATATTCATTCATTTTAAATTCAAAGTTTTTTCTTCTGCTGTTATGCAGTTCTTTTTCACTGGGTTCCCTGGCGCAGGAGACAAGCACATGTGCCGAAAACCTCAGGAATGCACAAACACTTTTTGACAACGGACAGGTTGAACAGGTCCCCGCGATGCTCGAGGAGTGCCTGCGGTCGGGATTCAAGCAGGAGGAAGAGCTTTCTGCCTATAAACTCATTATCCAGACATTTCTATTCCAGGACAGGAATGCCGAGGCTGATTCGGCCATGCTCTCTTTCCTTAAAAAATACCCGGAATACCAGCTGAGCCCCACTGACCATTCAAGCTTCGTTCACCTGTATAACAATTTCAATGTCAGGCCGGTTGTCCAGATGGTTATTCGTCTGGGAACAAATATCCCTTTTGTTACTTTTGTTGATCCTAAAACCATGGCAGTTGCTCTCAGAGAATGGGATTATTCCTCAAAAGCCCTGAATCTTTATGCTTCAGTTGAAGCAAAATTTGCACTGACTTCAAAGCTGGAGCTGAATATTGAGGGAGGGTACTCTCAGTTGTCTTTCTCCACCCGGGAGAATTTCTTTGACAATGGTACTGTAAACTACAGTGAGGTTCAGCATAGACTGGAAATGCCTGTTACGGCAACCTATAACATAATATCATTCGGGAAATTTACCGCCTATGCAAGGGGGGGAGCCGGCCCTGCATTCAACCTGGCTGCCACTGCAAAGGATGTGTCATATACATCAGGCAAATATATACCTTTCCCCGACAAGGAAAGCCCGGAAATAGACAGGGTTGACTGCCGGATCAGGATGGACATCATCGGCCAGGCAGGAGGTGGTATAAAACTCAAAATCCCCAAAGGATACCTGAATTTTGAGATAAGGGCAAACCTGGGAGTCTATAACCAGGTTAAGAACCGTACAGGATCTGCTGAGGACCTGGGAGCCGGATATAACTACCTTGATGATGATTTTAATCTGAACGCAGTGAATTTCAGTTTCGGGTATACAAAGATATTCTACAAACCAACAAAAAGAATCAGCACGCAATGAAAGGAAGGATATCAGTAACAGCAGCTATTCTTTTATTCCTTGTTTCATGCGAAAAGGGAGAAACCGATAGTACTATTCTTAAGTTTTACAGCAAGTCGTATAAAGAAACCGGAAACAGTATTGCAATTGTTAAAGATGGCCAGACGGGGGAGGACCTTTATTATTATATATGCGGCCAGTTTACCGATGAGCTCAGCAGCAGTGCAAAAGGGAAGCCCGGAGTATACAGGTCGGGACTGGATGGTAACATGATAGATTCTGCCATGACCCTGAAAGCATATGAAGGCTCGGCTTCCAGGATAATTGCACTTGAAGATGGCGATTTATTATGTACCGGGTATGTCCTTGACGGGAATTCAGAAAAGGATCTTTTTGTGTGGAAGCTGAATCCCGATCTGACAACTGATATTCTGCAAATCTACGAAAGATCTGATAATCAGTATGGTGTGGATCTGATTGAAACATCCGGCGGATTCCTTGTACTTGCGACAACCGATACAAAAAGGGAACCTGCCGGTGAAGTGACCGGTAACCCAAAGGGCAAGAAAGATATCTTACTCATGAAGATTGATGATGATCTAAACCCCATGGCAGCTATTCCGGCAGTAGGATATAACGGTAATGATGAAGGTGTTGCGGTCAAGAAAGATATAAACGGAGGATTTATTGTTGTCGGTACTACTGACCGTTCGGACAGGCCTGCTGACGAACAGGCAGGTACCAATATCATTATTGTAAAGCTGAATGAAAACGGGAACACCACCGAGCCGCGCATAGTAGGGGGTACACCAAATGAAGCCGCAGCCGATTTTGAGGTACTTGCAGACGGTTACCTTATTGCAGGGACAACAGGCAATACCGGTTCAACCCAGCAGGGCTATATCTGGAAGATGCCTGATTACATATATGAGTCAATAGAGTATGAACAACAGGTTATCCTGGATCCTTTGTCATCAAACCCAATACCATATTCAGTTAAGGCGATGTGCCGGTATAAGACAAATTCTTTTCTGCTTGCCGGACAGTACAACACCGGTCTGTCAGCCAGGATGCTGGTATTCTCCATTGATGTCTACGGAACCACGGATTTAACCCGGATTAAGAAAACCGGAGGAAACGGAACACAGATTGCCAGTGATGTTGCCTCAGGCGAATCAGGCGATATTATTGCTGTCGGAAGCAACTTCTTTGAGAACAACTCAATGGTATGCTTTCTTAAATTCAGGTTTTAAAAGTCAGGTAAAAAGGGCACAATGAAAAGCTATATCACACTATTAACATTACTGTCATTATTTGCAGCGGGTCCTGTTTTTGCTGAGGAGCCTCAGGGAAGCCTGTCTGCAAACGGACCTTTTTGTGTTTCAGGGACGGGACAGCTTAAATTCACTGCAACAGCCGGAGTTGGCCCTTTTGATATAGTGTACGATGATGGAGTAACAAATCGTACAGTGAATGATGTAAACAGCGGCGATTTCTTTGATGTTTTTATCAATCCTGTTACGGTAACAACCACATATACCCTGGTCTCTGTAACAGATTCTGAAGCCGATACCCGATCCAATGGCTTTACAGATGATGAAGCAACAATAACTATTGACCCGATGCCTGTTGCAAATGTAACTGGTTCCCAGACAATATGTGCGAACGGAACAGCCACTGTCGGGTCTGGGGAAGCCAGCTACGATTATGGAACAATTCTTTGGACAGATGATGGCGTCGGATCAATTACTGCCGGGGCGACAACATTGACACCAACTTATACAGCGGCTGCCGCCGATGGAGGCAACACAGTTACACTGACAATGACAGTCACAAGTAATAACGCCTGCGGTTCAGCGACAGCAAGCGATACCTATACTTTAAGTGTTGATCCATTGCCGGTGGCAAATGTTACTGGAAGCAAGATAATATGTGAAGACGGAACGGCAACAGTCGGAGCCGGCGAGGCAAGTGCATCCTATGGCACCATATTCTGGACAGAGGACGGAGAGGGATCAATAACATCCGGAGAGACAACGCTGATGCCGACATACACGGCAGCAGCCGGCGATGCAGGCAATACGGTTACACTGACGATGACGGTTACCACCGACAACCCGTTGTGCGGTACAGCAACAGCCAGTGATACATATATTATAAATGTGGATCATCTCCCGGTAGCAAATGTAACGGGAAGCAATATTATATGTGAGACCGGGACAGCTACAGTCGGAGCAGGTGAGGCAGTCGCATCAGATGGTACGATATCATGGGCACATGACGGCGGCGGATTCATAACTGACGGGACAACAGTTACACCGACTTATCATGCCACAGCCGGGGATGCTGGAAGTACTGTGACCATGATAATGACGGTTACCAGTAACAATACTTGCGTAACAGCAACAGCAAGCGATACTTATACCGTAGACATTGAACATCTTCCCGAAGCTACTGTAGCAGGCAGCCAGACGATATGCGCAAACGGCTCGGCGACAGTGGAAGCAGGGGCGGCATCCTATGCCTATGGCACTGTACAGTGGGCACACAACGGCAGCGGATCAATAACCAACGGGACAACATTGACACCCACATATAATGCAGTATCGGCAGATGGTGGAAGTACCGTTACCCTGACCATGATTGTAACAAGCGATAATTCATGCGGAGCCGCAACAGCAGGCGATACTTATGCGGTATATGTTGATCCTCTTCCTGTTGCAACAGTAAGCGGGAGTAAGACAATATGTGAGAACGGGACGGCTACTGTCGGGGCAGGAGAGGCTGTTGCATCAAACGGTACGATCTCATGGGCACATAATGGTGGCGGATCAATAACCAACGGGACAACTGTAACTCCCACGTATCATGCTGTGGCAGGAGATGCAGGCAGTACCATTACCCTGACAATGACAGTTACCGGCACCGGTACCTGCAATACAGAGACAGTCAGCGATACTTATACAGTGAATGTTGATCACCTTCCGGTGGCAAACGTATCTGGAAGCAAAACTATCTGTGAGGATGGGACAGCTACAGTCGGGGCAGGCGAGGCAGTAGCATCATATGGTACAATATTTTGGACACATAACGGCGACGGATCAATAACCAACGGGACAACCGTAACTCCCACGTATCATGCTGTGGCCAGTGATGCCGGCAGTACAGTTACCATGACTATGACGGTAACCAGTAATAACACCTGCGGAACAGCCACGGCAAGCGATACCTATACGGTAAATGTGAATCCTTCACAGACTCTCTCGGCAGTCTCACAGGTTCTTCCGGTGTGCTCGGGATACCCGGCTCAGGTAATGCTTGAGGGTTTAATCCCCGGTAATACTGTTACTATCCATTACTCAATTGCCGGAGTCAATCAGTCGGCAGCCACTGATAAAACTGTTGATGGAACAGGAAAAGCCTACTTCTACACTGAAAACCTCGACGCAGGACAAAACGGAAAACCACTGACGATAACCGGTCTGACCACAACCTTTCCCAGTCCTTCCTGTTATAAGATATTCTCACAAAGCTTTATACTAATAGTAAATACAGCAAATACCCCCTCTTTAACCGGAAATTTCTCCCCATGCCTGAACTCAACAGGTAATGTTTACGAAACTGATGGCTCAATGACAGATTATTCGTGGGTTGTCTCTGCAGGAGGTTTAGTTACCGATGGCGGCGGACCTTCGGATGATTTCGTGGAAGTAACATGGAATTCAGCAGTGCCTCCTCAGTCTGTAAGTGTGAATTATAAAAATTCAAACGGTTGTACTTCTGCCACTCCTACTGCGAAAACAGTAGATGTCAAACCTTTGCCGACTCCTGATATTTCAGGCATTTTACCTGTATGTATTCATTCCGGGGGACATATATATACAACCGAAGAAGATATGACTTTGTATTCCTGGAGCGTCTCTGCAGGCAATACGATCACAAGCGGTGGAACAGGCAATATGATAATTGTTACCTGGGATAACGCAACTGCTCCCTCGGTGAGTATTAATTACACCGATGAAAACGGATGCCGGGCACTTGCACCCACAACCAGTCCGGTAACTGTCAATTCATTGCCGGTTCCATCTCTGGACGGATTTTCATCTGCCTGTGCCGGGTCAACTGGTAATGTTTACAGCACTGATCCAGGTATGAGCAATTATGTATGGACAGTTTCTTCCGGCGGGACCGTTACATCCGGAGGAGGATCAGCAAATAATTCAGTTACAGTTACATGGAATACTCCGGGTGCTCAGAAGGTAACCGTGAATTATACCAATCCTGCTACAAGCTGTACGGCTTTAACGGCTTCGGAACTACCGGTTACTGTAAATCCGTTACCGGTTCCTTCAATAACAGGTCCTGCTTCACCAAATGTAAACTCGACCGGGAACATCTATTCGACAGAAACTATGATGACCGGATATACATGGAATGTTTCTGCCGGGGGTACTATAAACAGCGGAGCAGGAACGAATTCAATAAGCGTAACATGGAATAGTCCGGGAGCACAGACTGTATCTGTCAACTATACAAATTCAAATTCATGCACCGCGATATCACCAACTATTTTCGATGTTACTGTGAATGCTTTGCCGGTAGCATCGGGAATTACAATTCATGGTACTGCAAGATCCGGTTTAACCCTTAATGCGTCATATACATACTCTGACGCTGATGGTGACGCCCAGGGAACTTCTCTTTACCAGTGGTATACCGGGACATCCTCTGCCGGAGCAGGTGCGATTGCCATACCTTCAGCTACAACAACCTCATATAAACTGACTGACGACGAGTTAACCTATAATATAGGTTTTTCAGTCAGACCCGCAGCCCTCACCGGAGCCACGCCAGGCAATCTTGCCACTACGATCACCTGGGCCGGTCCGGTCATCAATGATATCCCGGTTGCCACTATTCAGCCGATAACCGGATCATTGAATGTAAATGGCTTATTGACAGGTCACTATGTTTATTCCGATACCGAAGGGGATATTGAAAGCGGAACATCTTATCAGTGGTACTCATCATCTGACAACGGCGCTACATTTTCAATAATCCCTGGTGAAACAAGTATTTCTCACCTTATAACCAACAGTGAACAGGGGTATTACTTTAAAATTAACATTACCCCGGGTGCTGATTCCGGATCCACCCCGGGTGATCCTGAGGAGAGCTTAGTAGTTGGCCCTGCCAACAGCCAGCCGGTTGCAAGCAATGTTCAGATCGTTTCGGGAACCGCCACGGTAGGCTCTACACTTGGAGGGGACTATGACTTTTCTGATGCTGATCCGGCTGACCTGGAGGGTACAAGTACATTCAGGTGGCTCAGGAATGGAACAATACCTATACCTGGTGCCACTTCAATAACATATCTGGTTACACCAGCTGATGAAGGCTACAATCTGTCATTCGAGGTGACACCTGTATCATCAACCGGATATCCGGATACAGGTACTCCTGTTCAAAGCGCACAAACAGTTCCGGTTGTGGATACTTCCCCCCTGACACCTGTTGCAAGCCAGGTATGCGTTGAAGGGATAAGGGCGGCAGGACAGGTTTTGAGAGGCAAATACTATTATAACTTTTACAAAAGCGAGGGAATATCAACCTATCAGTGGTACAGGAACGGGATTGCTATCCCCGGAGCTACAGGTATAACCTATACACTCCTGCAAGTTGAGGATATTGACAGCAAAGCAGACATAACCTTCAGGGTTACACCAAGATCTTCAAACGTGCCTGAAAAAATCGGTGCTCCTGTTACCAGCAACCCGTTATCAAGAATAATACTTCCAAAAGACTATTATAGCGTCTCTGAGAGTGATGTTACTCTTTCGGCAAATGTTACCGGTGGTGTCTTTTCAGGTACAGGTGTAAGCGGTAATATCTTCTCTCCCAGGACTGCAGGTTCTGATGGCAGTCCTCATACGCTCAGTTACCAGTACATTGAGCCATACCCGGCACATAACTGCTCACAGCAGGCTTCCAGGCTGGTGTACGTTAACCCTAACGTATCATCATTTGTTGGTTTCGACCCTCTTTATTGCCATGACAGCGGACAGGATGTTATAACTGTCACAGGTATGCCGGCTGGAGCAACAATTGTAGGATTTTCCCTGACCGATACAGCAGGAATTGTAAGCCAGTCAGGTACTACAGTAACAATAGATCCCGGAAGGATGAGACCCGGGATAGATGAAGATATCCTGTTTTTTTCATATTATGACGGAGGCACATTTTACCAGATCAGTAAATCATTTAAGATAGATTCAGTAGGAACTGAGATCAGGATACTGAATCTTAATGATGCTTACTGTGAAGGTGATGCCAAAGAGTATATTTCTATTGAGGGCATGTACCCGATCGGCGGGACAGCAAATTGGACCGGAGATATTCTATTGGACACTAAAGCAGGTTCAGCTTATGCTGACCCTTCGCTGGGAGCAGCGGATGTGCAATATCCGGTTTCATATCAATATATTTCACCTCTCGGATGTTACAGCAGGATTCTTTATGATACAGTCATGATCAATCCGTTACCCGATCCGACATTTGGTCTGAATCCGACCTATAATATTGATGGCGGAGCAGTAGACCTCATTTCTGTTCAGCCGGACGGAATATTCAGCGGGAACGGAGTCTCAGGAACTAAAATGTTTCCGGATATTGCAGGCCTCGGTGAGCATGAGATCAGGTACGCAGTAACCGACACAAACGGATGCTCTGCTGAACTCGGGAAAAAAACAATCGTCAGGATAGCACGGGGAAACTTTACAGGAATTCCGGCTGTGATCTGCTATTCCGATACCACATACAGGGTAAGTGTTACCGGCCTGCCTGATAGCGTTACAGTGACAGGGTTCTCGAATACCAAAAATACCCTTGCTTACACTATGGGATTTACTTACGCCGATTATAATGTTCCTGCTGCAGGAGAAGGGCTCGACACTCTCAAGTTCTCATATAAATGGGATAGCGTTGATTATGATATTTCAACCGCTCTTAATATTGACAGCCTGGGTCAGGTTGAAATTAAAAACCTTGCAACAGACGACCTGATCTGCGATAATATGGCTCCCTATGAATTGTTCCCGTCAATAACCGGCGGAACATTTACGGGACCTGTATCAGGAAGTTATCTTGATCCGACCAAAGGGCTGGGTCCGGCTGTTGTAACTTATACATACACCAATATTAAAACAGGCTGCAGCATAAATACTGCAGTCCCGGTAACAATCTATCCGGCACCTAAGATTGCTTTTGCTCCTGATGATGTTTGTATCGAAGGCAATGCTGATACTACATTATTTATAAACTCTACTTCATCAATTGATGTTGTCCAAACATGGAAATGGGAATTCTCAGATGCCGGAGGGACAACATACAGTGACAAGAAAAATGCTGGCCACCTGTACATAACAGGCGGATTGCAGCAGATCGTTCTTACCGCCATAACAGTTAATAATTGCCCGGCTAAAAAAGAATCAACATTCAATCTCGGAGTAAGACCTGATGCTGATTTTTACTGGAGGAGCGACTGTCTGCATCCTGGTGAATCACTTATCCTGCGTGATACTACCAAATCTTTTTCCCCGATTTTATCAAGAAGCTGGAAAGTATTCAACGGATCAGAATTCAGTACTGCCGAAAAGGAAGCACTCTTTCCCAAAACAGATACCGGGTATGTTAAAATCGAGTATATAGTCAGGACAACCTATGCCAACTGTATAGATACTGTTATGAAGGATATCTATATCAAGCCTGCCATAACAATTCCGGCTGATGGTTATTTTGAAACTTTTACAGCAGGTGTCGGGGGATGGATTAAAGGTGAGGAGGAGGGCAATTCCTGGACAATGGGACCACTTGAATGGGATGTAACAGCCAGCGGAAAAGTATCATGGTTCACAAATTATGCACCCGGATCTGAAAATGTGGAATCATCATCAGTTGTTTCGCCATGCTTTGACTTCAGAACCACACAGAGACCTCTGGTAAAACTAAATATGCTGAAGCGGTTCACCAGGGACAGGGACGGAGCTTCACTGCAGTACAGGGTAGGCAATGAGGAAGAGTGGCACAGCGTGGGAGCACTGGAAGATGGCATCGTCTGGTATAACTCTGCAGTTATTCGGGGAGAACCCGGGGGAAATCAGATTGGATGGACCACAAGGGGTGATCCTGATACATCCTGGGTCGAGTCAATTCATACCCTTGATGAACTTGTCGGTGAAAGAGATGTTGTCTTCAGGCTTGCTTACGGATCTGACGGCGCATCGCGGGAATATCAGGGTATTGCACTTGACGATATCTGGATAGGTGAACGGAGCCGGAACGTTCTGGTTGAGCACTTTACCAATACGTTAAAGACTGAATGCAGTGATGCAAACTCTTTTGTGGACGATATAGTTAATAAGAGACCAGGAGATGTAATTGGTATCCAGTATCATACAAACTTTGACGGAAGAGATCCCTACTACGATGATAACCCGGGAGATGCAAGCGCCAGGATACTCTTCTACGGGCTTTCAAAAGCGCCCTACACTTTCGTTGATGGGGGTATACAGAGCGATTTCGCTTACATGTACTCCTATGCAAACGCGGCTTCCAGGATCGATAGCATCGATGTAACAAACAGGGGCCTGATTCCGGCACTTTTCAATATTGAACTGGTAACGGATACAATCAGCGGTGATCTTTCTGTCAGCGGAAAAATAAAGGCACTTAAGGATATTGATGCCGACAACCTGGTTCTTTTCCTTGCTGTAACTGAAAAGGAAAACAGTGAATATACCGGCCCGGCGAATGAAAAAGTGTACTACAATGTATTCAGGAAATTCATCCCCGATGCAGGTGGTATAACACTCAAAAACAAGTGGGCAAAGCTTGATGAGCAGACAATAGGCAATCAGGTATGGACAATGGAGAATATACCTGATAACTCTGATATTGAGGTTATTGCATTCATCCAGAATACAATAACAAAAGAGGTTTACCAGGCTTCTTCATTTAACTACCGGAACATACGTGTCGGCATAGAAGATGCTGAGACTGCTGCAG
>Ga0105099_10001052_pt1 | contig 17797 bp, 17 predicted proteins | sample PPLLak3cmMay2015_2_FD_79138 | JGI IMG/M metagenome (GOLD analysis project Ga0105099, IMG submission 79138) | Freshwater sediment microbial communities from Prairie Pothole Lake near Jamestown, North Dakota, USA - PPLs Lake P8 Core (1) Depth... | ecosystem: Environmental > Aquatic > Freshwater >... | reverse complement strand
TGTACTGCATGCCGCCACGCCGGAATTGAACGAAGCCCGAATACGGGTCGCACAAGGCGGCGATCTTGGGCAAGAAGCTTCTTGGGGCATACAAGGCCCGGGCCTAAAAACCCGTGAGGATTGGCTGGACGAATTCTCGTTGGACCATTTCCAGTTTCTCTGGAAGCACGAGCTCAAGCGCCGTAATATCAAGGGGCCGGAACTGATTCTGCGCTATCCTTATCTGGCCGGCGGCAAACCCCAAAGCATGCCGGGCATCGCGGAATTGCAAGCGATCATGCAAGACGCAGTGATCGTGGCCACCATGGACCCCTTCCATCACGGCATCGGCTACGGCGATTCGCCCGAAACGGCCCTATGGCCCGAAAAGGGCGGTCTGGATTTGGCCCGCCGGCATATTACGGAAGGTTTGGAACTCTTCTCCAGAGGCGATTACTGGGCCTATAATCAACAGGCAGTCCAAGCCAAAAGCGACGGCCGCGACGTGGGTCAAGTACTGCGTTATCTGCTCGGTCCCTCTCAAGGTTCGATCCTGGATCTGGCGGCCGAAGACACGACTATTGATTATCAACAGCCCGCGCCCACCTGGGTGGCCGGCGCCTTGATCCAATTGAAATCGCCTTAAAAGCTTATGGTATTGGCCCGATAGCCGGAATTCAGAACTTGAATTCAAAGCCGGAAACGGCTATAACCGTTTCCGGAAACAGGAGAAATGAATATGGAAAGTCTCAGGAAAAAAAGCGCGCGAGCCGCTAGAATTTACGAAACCCTGGACCCCCTTTACACCCCTTCAAAAACCGCCCTGCAACACAAAAACCCTTTCCAGTTGCTGATCGCCACGATCCTCTCGGCCCAATGCACCGATAAAAAGGTCAATGAAGTCACCCGGGTCCTTTTTAAGAAATACAAAAAACCCGCTGACTTCCTCAATGCTCCGCTCGCTGAACTGGAAGCAGTGATTCGACCCACCGGGTTTTATCATAACAAAGCCAAGTCTCTTAAAGGATGCAGCCGGGGACTTTTGGAACGGTTTAAAGGCCAAGTCCCGGCCAATATGGAGGACATGCTCAAGCTGCCGGGCGTGGGCCGCAAAACCGCCAACGTGGTTTTGGGCGCCGCTTTCGGAGTTCCGGGCGTGGTGGTCGACACCCATGTCAAAAGACTCTGTCAACGTCTGGGTTTGACCGAAAATCAGGACCCGGATAAAATAGAAAAAGATATCGAGAAACTCCTGTCCCCGGAGCGTTGGCGCCGCTTTTCCGATATTCTGATCTATCACGGCCGGGCAATCTGCAAATCGCAAAAACCCGATCATGCCCGTTGCGCCGCGTGTAAGCTCTGCCCTACGAATGACCTTTAGAGACAACCGGCTCCCGCATTCTCATAAATTCATGTTTTTTCGATTCTATGTTTTCAGGATCGAAAAAACATATAGAATCATTAAACTTTTCCCATATCCGGTCCGATAATATTTATATCCCAACCCGGACGAGCCGGAACCAAAATAGGTTTACATCTTCCGCAACTCTTTTTCAAACGGCAACTAATGGCATTTGGGCAGTTACGGCAAGCGCTGCTATTGTTAAACTTATCCGGAATTGAGAAGAACTTATGGGTGTCAAGATGCATGGTGCTGCGCTTGCCGATCTTACGATAAAGTTCAATTATTCAATAAGTTGCCGTTTGAAAAAGAGTTGCGAAAGACGCCTTTCGATAAAATTTTAACGATTTTGAGCGCAATATAACACTTTAGATACTAACCGCATGATTTGATCGAAATAAGATCCAAAAAGAGATAAACACATGAAAATCGAACAAAAAAAATGGCTCCCCGCCAAAGGATGGAAGCCAAGCCCACCCGGTGAATGGACCCAAACCGCGCAATTGGTTTTGGTTTTCGGTTCCGCCTCAAATCTCATGAACCAAGAGCTTATGAAAACCATACAAAAAGCCTATCCCAAGGCTTGTGTGTTCGGCTGCTCCACGGCCGGTGAGATCTTTGACACCCAGGTTAGCGATGACTCCTTGTCTTTGACCGCGGTTCATTTTGAACATACTCCGATCCAATGCATTCTGGCTCAAGCCCGGGACCTGAAAAACAGCTACCATGCCGGGGAATACCTGGCCGGCTTATTGGAGAAAAAAGGCCTGGTCCATGTTTTTGTCCTTTCCGACGGAATCAACATGAACGGCTCCGAACTGGTGGCCGGCTTGACCGACCATTTTCCGCCCGAGGTCACCATCACCGGTGGGCTTTCCGGCGACGGCGCCGACTTTAAGGAAACCTTCGTCTTCTTAAACGGACCGCCGCAAAGCGGCGCCGTGGCTGCGATCGGTTTATACGGAAAACGCATCAAAGTCGGGTTCGGTTCTTTGGGCGGTTGGGACCCCTTCGGCCCCGAACGACTGATTACGCGCTCCCAGGGCAATATTCTCTATGAACTCGACCATAAATCGGCCTTGGAACTATATAAGATTTACTTGGGGGATCATGCCCGGGACTTGCCCGCCTCCGGTCTCCTTTTCCCTTTGAGTATCCGCACCCGTGAACAAGATTCCGGCCTGGTGCGAACCATTTTGGCCATCGACGAAAAAAGACAAAGCCTTATTTTTGCCGGGGATGTGCCGGAAGGCGCCTATGCCCGCTTAATGAAAGCGAATTTCGACCGCTTGATCGACGGGGCCATCGGCGCGGCCAAGATCAGCTATGAAGCCGTGGGCCGTTCCTCGCCGGACTTGGCTGTGTTGATCAGCTGTGTCGGCCGAAAAATGGTTTTAAAACAAAGAGTAGAGGAAGAGGTCGAAGGCGTCCTGGAAGTGCTCGGCCATCGCACCGCTTTGACCGGATTTTATTCTTACGGAGAAATTGCGCCATTCACACCCGGCGGCAAATGCGTCTTGCATAACCAGACCATGACGGTTACGACTTTAAGCGAGTGATCGCCCATGCAAAAAATGCACAGCTTGTTGAAGCGCCAACTCAAGCACTATTTCAAAAACCCCTATTCGGCCGCCGGCGATCTCAGCGGGTTCATTGAAGACGTCAATAAGGCTTACCTCCAATCGGATGACGACCGCAACATGCTGGAACGCTCCCTGGATCTGAGCTCGAAAGAACTGCTCCAGGCCAATGCGGAGCTCAATTCGATTTTCCAGGTTTTTCCCGACCTGTTTTTCCGCCTCGATCACACCGGCGCCATTTTAGATTTTAAGGGCGGCCGGACCATGGACCTCTACATTCAACCCGAACGCCTCATCGGCAAGTATATCTACGACATTCCCATCAAAGAGATCGGGAAAAAGTTTCAGGAAGCGATTGAAGAAACGCTTAAATCCAACGCCATGGTCAGCATGGAGTATTCGATCAAAGGCGAAAAACTCGAAAATCATTACGAAGCCCGCCTTTTACCGGCGTCGGACCGGCAAATCATTGCCGTTATCCGCAATATAACCAAACGAAAAACAGCCGAAGAGACCCTTAAGGAAAGCGAGGAAAGATACCGCCAGGTTTTGGAGTTTGCTCCCGACCCCATTGTCGTTTACGATCACAAGGGCATCATCACCTACATCAACCCGGCCTTCACCCGGGTCTTCGGCTGGAAACCCGAAGAAATTCTGTTTAAAAAACTGGACCATGTTCCGGAAAAATACCGGCAGGCCGAGCGCTTGAAATTGGAACAAGTCAAACGCGGGGAGAGTTTTTCCGGCTTTGAAACCTGCCGGAGTACGAAAGACGGCGTGATCATTCATATCAGCATGAGCGCCGCGGTTTGGCGCGATCATGACGGTCATTGGGCCGGCAGCGTCATCACCTTAAGAGACATTACCGAGCAAAAAAGACTGGGGCAGGAATTAAACCATGCCCAAAAAATGAAAGCCATCGGGACCTTGGCGGGCGGGATCGCCCATGACTTCAACAACCTGCTCACCGGCATTCAAGGCAATGCGTCCCTGATGCTCCTGGATTTTGCCGAAGATCGCATTCACCATGAAAACCTGAAGCACATCGAAGAATACGTGAAACGGGGCGCCGAATTGACCCGCCAATTATTGGGTTTTTCCCTGTCCGGGAAATACGAGGTCCGGCCGACCGATCTCAACGAACTGGTTGAAAAAAATTCAAAGATGTTCGGGCGGACTAGAAAGGAGATCACGATTCACCGCTATTTGCAGAACGGAGTATGGCCGGTGGAAGTCGATCCGGGGCAGATAGAACAAGTTCTGCTCAATATGTATGTCAATGCCTGGCAAGCCATGCCGGACGGCGGCGATCTCTACTTGCACACCGAAAATGTTTTTCTGGACGAAAAGATGCTCAAACCTTATGAATTGAAGGCGGGCCGCTATGTGCGCATCGCCATCACCGACACCGGCATCGGCATGGATGAAACCGTCCGGTCAAGAGTATTTGACCCGTTTTTCACAACCAAAGAAATGGGCAAAGGAACCGGCCTGGGGCTCTCTTCGGCTTACGGCATTATCAAAAATCACAACGGCTTTATCAAAGTAGACAGCGAGCCGGGCAAAGGGACCACCTTCACCATCTATCTTCCCATTTCTGAAAAAGGCCTTTCTAAGGAAGTCCCGTTACCGGCGCAAATCTTTCCGGGCCAAGAGACGATTTTGCTGGTGGACGATGAAGAGATGATTTTAGGAACAGCGCAGAGCCTTTTGGAAAAAATCGGATACCAGGTCATTGCAGCCAAAGGCGGCCGGGAAGGTGTCGATGTTTATAAAGAGCAAAATAAAAAAATCGATCTGGTCATCTTGGACATGATCATGCCGGGTATGGGGGGCGCGGAAGTATACAAACATCTTAAAAAGCTCAGACCGGATGTCAAAATCCTTTTGGCCAGCGGTTACAGCCTGAACAGTCAGGCCTTCCAATTGTTAAAAAAAGGCTGCCAGGGTTTTATCCAAAAACCCTTCACCATTCAAAACCTCTCGCAAAAGATCCGGGAAATACTGGACTGATGCCTTGCGCTCCCGGCCAATTTTACCCTCTTTGAAAAAAATTTCAACGCTTGATTCCGGATTGCTGGACGTCCTTGTGGCGCCATGATATGTTGGCACTGAAATCTTTCCGGGTAGGGGCGACCGGCCGGTCGCCCCTACTGCTATCTTTTTTTGATGACACAAACATATCTTTAGGAGAAAATCCATTGAAAAAAGAAACCGACCCGCGCATGCACTCGGCCGAACATATCCTGAACCAGGTCATGGACCGGATGTTCCATTGCGGCCGCGCCTTCAGCATTCATTTGGAAAAAAAGAAATCTAAATGCGACTATCGTTTTGAACGTCCGTTGACCGAAGAAGATCTGGTCCGCATCGCGGAACAGGTCAATGAAGTCATTCTAAGCGATCTGCCGGTCTCCGAAGAGTTTATCGACCGAGCGGAAGCCCAAAAAAAATACAACCTGGAACGCCTCCCCGAAGAGGCCGGCGACCGGATCCGCATCGTGAAGATCGGCGACTATGACGCCTGCCCCTGCATCGGCGACCATGTTTCCGCAACAAAAACAATCGGCCGCTTTCAGATCGTTTCGATCACTTTTGAAAATGAGGTTTTGAGAATCAGATTTAAATTGCAAGCGTGTGAAACGGCAAACGAGAAACGTGAAATGTCATTTGGCGAGTGACGGTCAAAAACCCGTTGGATTACTCTATTGTTACTTAAATTGAAGCGCAAAAATATAAAAAAGCGCATTATTTTTTAATGCAAAAGAATAAAAAAATCTCAAGGCTGGGATACCCTTCCGGTGAATTCCGGAAGAGTACAAAGCATGCCGTTTAATCCGTAATCAGTCATCAAAACGCCGCATCCTGATTGCGGAACCTTTCACGTTTGCCGTTTCACTTCTCACGTTCTTACTTATTCCTTCATGGCGTTCTCGATCCGGTTACGTAAAACCGGATCGTCTTTTGCGAATCCCAAGGCTTTATCGAAATGGAATTTGGCTTTATCCGGCTCTCCGCGCCTTTTAAAATGAATCCCGAAATAATAATGGGCCAAACCCAACTTATCCTGCCGGCCGTAAGCAAGGCCTGTTTGATAGTAAGTATCGTCGTTGGCTTTATCCAGCGCGATAATCTTTTCATAGGTATCCGTCGCCTTTTGAAATTTCTCCATATATTGATAGGTGTTTGCCAAGAGCAGTAAAGTGGATGCGTCCTGTTTGTCGATCTCCAAAGCCCGATTCATGATGCGCAAGGCCGGTTCATAATCGCCTTTCAGCAGATAGGCTTCCCCCAGGTTCCGCAAGGCCGGCATGGATTTCGGCAGGGTTTCAAGAGCTTTTTGAAAAAAAGAAATGGCTTTGTCGTATTCGGCATGTTCTTTAGCCAGTATGCCCAAACCAAAATAGGCAACCTCGCTGTTCATGCCTTTCGCCAGGTCCTGCTTGAACCATCGTTCCGCGTCTTCCGATTTTTGATATTTGGCCCGCAAAAAGGCTTTAATGAAAGGGAATGCTTTTCTAAAGGCCGTTACTTCCGGTTTTTTTGGTTTGGGATGAAAACCCTTGAGCATGATTTCAATGTTGGCGATACGCTCCGAACCGACGGGGTGGGTCAGCAAGTAAGGCGGCACTTGCGCGCCCATGCCGTAATTGCCGCGGCTAAGATTTTTCAACACGACCAGAATGCCGCCCGGATCGAATCCGGAATGAGTCATGTATTTATAACTGAGTTGATCCGCGTCGCGTTCGTTTTCACGGGTATTATTGAGGATGGCTTGCACCGGAACAGATAGGCCGACGGCGGAAACGGCGCTGCCCGGTTTATTGCCGATGATCGCGCCGACCAGCATTCCGGCCAAAGCCACCCAGCTCATTTTTTTGCTCAGCTCTATTCTTTGGGCTAAATGCCGGGAGGAAACATGGGCGATTTCATGACATAAAACCGCGGATAGTTCATCGGCCTCATCCATGGTATCGAGCAAACCGGTAAAAATATAAATATGTCCGCCCGGCCCGGCAAAACCGTTTAGCGTGTTGTCATTGATAAAAGATAAATGCAAAGGAAAATATTGGGTATCCACGCTTTGGTTCAGGTATTGGCCCAGATCGTTCAGATACTGCGTGACAAAATCGTCCTGAACGACGTCAAAACGATTACGCACCGCTACTGAAAATTCCCGGCCCATTTTTGTTTCCTCTTCAATGGAGATGAGCGCCGAAGCCTCGATGGCCGTGCCCAAGAGAAAAAAAACAAAAATAATAAAAAACGCCCCGATGCGCGGAATCTGAATAGCTCTTTTTTTCATTATAATCCCACCCGCGGCGCTTCGATCCAAAGGCTCTCCAGATCGTAAAATTCCCGCGTCGCTTGATAAAAAATATGAATCACGATTTCGCCGAAATCCATTAAAACCCAATTACCGTCCTGCTCCCCTTCCACGCCCAAAGGCCGGAATCCTTCCTCGCGCATTCTTTTCCGGAGATGCTTGGCAATGGCCTGAACCTGGCGGCTGGAGCGGCCGCCGGTAATCAGAAAGTAATCGGCGATGGAGGTCAGCTGGCCGACCTCCACCAAAATCGGATCAACGGCCTTGCGCTCCTGGATGATCTGCAGGCAAAGTCTGGCTTTAGCGAGTGCTTCCATGCGGTTGATATAACCTCTTTTCTTCGATATAGTGATGTACGGATTCCGGCACCAGAAAACGAACGGATCTTCCCTGCCCGATTTTTTCCCGGATCAAAGTGGACGACAGGTCCAAATGGGTGATGCGGTTCAAAATAACGAGCTGGTTCCCGTTCGGGGCCCTGAAGAGATTGCTTTGCTCCCCGGCTTGCAGACCCATCTGCAAACGCGGCACAAACGCCTCCCACGCTTCCATGTGAAACCCGGGTCTTTCCACAACCGCCAGGTTGCAGTAATCCATCATGCGGCGGTAATCCTTCCAGGTCTCAATCTCCAGAAAAACATCCAGGCCCAGGATGAAAAAAAGGTCCAAGGGCTGACCGAAAAGCCGGTGCAATTCCTGGAGGGTTTCAATGGAATAAGAAAATCCCGGCCGCCGGCCTTCCAGATCCAGCACCTCCATAGAAGAAGAGCCTTGGGCCGCCAAGCGGGTCATGGCCAGACGATCTTGAAAAGAGCTGATGTTTTTTTCTTTATGCGGCGGCAAGGCTGCCGGAATCAAATAGACCTTTTCCAGATGCAACTCTTCACCGGTTTCTTCAGCCATGCATAAATGGCCTAAGTGAATCGGATCAAAAGTGCCGCCTAAAATGCCGAGCCGCAAATGGGTTTCCTTTCCGCGAGACGTTTGTACAATGGTTTGTAAATTATACGCCGATCACTTCTCGATCATGAACGCTATTTTAATCGAATGCGCCTGCCGTCGCGCCGAATCCCGCACCGAGGTCCCGCTGGCGCATCATAAATGTTCCAACGCGGTTCCGGTTATGGAGAGCCATTATAAAACAAGAGATCGATTTTCTCAAGAAGCTTGAGCACCCAATGAAAACCGCCCGATTTAAAACGTGATGTTTTTTAAGCGTCGACTTTTGGCTTGAAAAATTTCCGGGCCAGGACGCTTTTGAATGCCTCCAACCCCTCTTCAGTCAGAGCCGAGACAAACAAAACTTCTTGACCTGCTTCAGAGACCGCCTTTTCCAAATCCAGCAAACCCGAACGGTTTTCTTGATAGAGATCGATCTTATTCACCAGAAGCAAGCGCTCTTTTTGCATCAAAGCCGGTTCATGACGTTCCAATTCCATGCAAAGCATCTGGAAATCTTGCAATGGTTCCGCCGGGTCCATAGCGGAAGCATCCAATAAAAATACCAGCAGCCGGGTGCGCTCAATATGTTTCAGAAAACGATGTCCCAGGCCGCGACCTTCACTGGCCCCCTCGATTAAGCCGGGAATATCGGCCATGATCAGTGCCTTATCTTCCTCTTCAAAGCGAATCACGCCCAAATGCGGGCTGATGGTCGTAAAGGGGTAGGAGGCTATCTTGGGCCGGGCCATGGTCAATTTTGAAATCAGGGTTGATTTTCCGGCATTCGGCAATCCGACCAGGCCGATATCGGCCAAGGATTTCATGGCCAGTTTTAACTTGAGTTCCGCGCCGGGCATGCCGGGCTGAAACTTGCGGGGTGACCGATTATTGGAGGAAACAAAAGAGTGATTGCCGCGCCCGCCTTGTCCGCCGGCCAGGATCATAACCTGTTGGTCGTTCTGAGTCAGATCAGCCAGCACTTCCTGGGTTTCATGATTATAAACCAAGGTACCGACCGGCACTTCGAGTATCAAATCCTCGCCATCGGATCCTTTTTGGTCCCGGCCGCGTCCGGCCTGACCGTCCCGGGCCTTGAAAACCCGTTTATAGGCATAATCCAGCAAGGTATTGAGTCTTTCCGTGGCCCGGATAAATACATCCCCGCCCCGCCCCCCGTCGCCGCCGTCCGGGCCGCCTCTGGGTATAAATTTCTCCCTGCGAAAGCTGAGACAGCCCTTACCGCCCTTTCCGGACTTGATACTTATGATTGCTTCATCAATAAAATTCATGCATAGCTCTTCTATTAGAGTGACTTGGAAAAGAAAGATTCGGGCATTGCAGAGGAAGGAAAGTTCCGGCCCATTCGTGAATCGACCGAAATCAAAACAAGATTTTCGCAATTAATAGACGCTTGGTTTCCATATATCGACAAAAAGTTATCGATAAAAAAATAACGGCTTGCCGGCTTTTCATCGCACGGTTTTATTCCGGTGATTTTCACTGGAACTCCTGTTCCAGTACACTGGAACTTCCTGTTCCAGTCGGCCGGAATGGATGTTTTTTCGATTCTGTGTTTTTCAGAATCGAAAAAACATTAAGCCTTAGGCGCCGTAAACGCTGACTTTTCTACGGGTCTTGCCAAGACGTTCAAAAGTCACGGTCCCATCAATCAAGGCAAAAAGGGTAAAATCTTTACCTAAGCCGACATTGGTGCCCGGATGAATCCGGGTCCCTTTTTGTCTCATCAAGATGTTACCGGCTTTGACTTTTTGGCCTGAATATCTTTTGACGCCATACCTTTGACCGGCGCTGTCTCTCCCATTACGGGCGCCGCTGCCTGCTTTTTTATGTGCCATATGCCATTCCTTAAATCAAGGCATTCGCTCAAAAATGCCGATTTGAAATAATTTGGAAACAAAAACCTGCCGAAATCGTCTGAACCTGACGACCTGCTTCGGCCGGGCCGACCATTTACATCAAGATATTTTCGATCTGGACCAGGGAAAATTCCTGTCTATGACCGCGTTTTCTTCGATAGTTTTTACGTCGTTTAATCTTGAAAATAAGCACTTTACGGCTTTTGCCTTGACGTTTAAGTTGCCCGACCACTTTAACGTTTTCCAGGTGCGGTTTGCCGACTTGAACCTTGTCTCCGTCTGAGGCGATCAGGACTTGATCAAAGGTGATACTATCACCCACATTACCCGGTAATTTCTCAACTTGAATGCTTAGGCCTGGCGTGACTCGGTATTGCTTCCCGCCCGATTGAATCACAGCGTACATGATAAATTTCCCCTTTCTGACTTCCAGAAATCGAAATAGGTAGAATTAGCCTTTTTAATTTTAAAAATCAACAAAAAAATATAAAAATCAGATCTATTTGATCCGATTGCGTTTAAAACCATAAAAAAGTGCCCTCGGCGTGACTCGAACACGCGGCACCCAGATTAGGAATCTGGTGCTCTATCCACCTGAGCTACGAGGGCCTATTGAATGGCGCTTTTTATACCACAATCAAGCCAAAAATCAAGCTAATTTGGCGGCCTTGTTCTTGGGGATCGGGAAAGGCATATTCAAAATTTTTATGATTCCAATAAGATAGGAACTTGGCTCAAAAACATCTAGGCAATTCCCGGATGCTTATCGATCTCTTCTTCAAAAGATTCAGCATCCGGAGCATTATAGCGCACAATACTCTGCAGATGATAAAGGCTGTCAGGATCGATCCGGGTAAATTGAACGGCAATGGCGCCCGGCATACTGCGCACAATCTCGCCTTCGGCCTGCACGCTTAAGTCGCTGGTTGAACCGCTTAATGAAATCTTTATTTGGCAGGCAACACCCGGTTCCAAATCGGCGTCCAGGGGCAATAAGCAACCGCCGATGCTGAGATTTTTGATCTCTTTGGCGATATAAAGTTCCGTGCCGATTTTGACTTCAGCTTTGACCCTGAAAATGATCCGGGTAAATCTTCTATGCTCAGTTGCCATAACACCACCTCAATGATTCCGTTTCATCAACCTGCTTTCTTATAAACGCTGGGCCGGATATATTTATATTGATGCTGAATATTGGTCAGACTCTCGGCCCCGCCGATAATCAGAATGCCGTTTGTTTTTAACGCCCCATAAAGCATATTGATCACTTTTGTTTTAATAAAATTATCGAAATAAATCAGAACATTCCGGCAAAAAATCACATTAAATTGCTGCCGGGGCGGTGGGTTTGTTAAAAGGTTGAACCGTTCAAACCGGATGGTTTTTTTAATTTCATCCTTGACCTTTATATGGTCGGCCCACTGGCCCTGTCCTTTTTGAAAATATTTTTTCACAATGTTCATGGGTAGATTTTTAACTTTTTCGTCGGGATAAATACCCCGGGTCGCTGTGCTTAAAACTTTGGTGGAGATATCCGTGCCCAAGATATTGGGCCGGAAACCCTTTTCCAGACAATAAATCATAATGGAATAAGGTTCCTCGCCGCTGGAAGAGGCCGCGCACCAGATATGCTCGTGCTCGGCTTGTAGGCACTCGAAATGATGACTCTCCCTGAAAAAAAAAGTGTGATTCGTGGAAATGGCGTCCAAAAAATGGATCAATTCCCCGTTGTTTCCCGCCAGAAAGTCCAAATAGTCACTCACGGATTGAATACCGGTGTGACGCAACCGTTTGGCCAAACGCGCCTGTAACAACTGTTTTTTACCCTCATGCAGGTTGATGCCGCATTCACGGTAAACCAGGTCGCTCAAGAACTTGAATTGTTTTTCCGTCACCTTCATTATTTACATTTAGACCTTTGGCTTACATGGCACCAATCTTATTTTGACGCTTTTCGCTGGAACTCCGGTTCCGGCCGGCCCGAATGACATCTGTTTTTTTCCATGGTTTCTTGGATTAAAAAACATTCAGGTAAGATTTGTGCAAGCTATATGCCAAAAAAAACGGCCCAAAGAAATCAGGCCGAATGTTTGACAGGGAGGGTAAAATTGAGCTAAAAAAGGATCAACGAAAGGTGACCTTGTGCGCTAAAAAAAGAAATGGGGTGAGTGACGGGGCTTGAACCCGCAGCCTTCGAGGCCACAACCCGATGCTCCACCAATTGAGCTACACCCACCACAATGGATTGCATTTTTACCATATTTTTCATAGATTGCAATAAAAACTTGTGTCTATTCTAAAATATCTGCAAAGTCTGAATCCGGAGAGAAAACATGACCCAACAGGAGCTTTTCCGCCAAATACCATCCGTGGACCGGTTGCGCACCAATGGCGATCTTATTGAATTTTCGAATAAATATCCTCACACCCTTATGCTCAACGCCATTCGGCAGACTTTGCGTCAAATTCGGCAAACCATTGAATCCAACCCTCAAGGCATGGACCCGGAACAATTGAGCCTTGAAAAAGTCATTGAGCAAGTCAAAAAAACAGCCGTGATTCTGGACCGTTCCAGTTTGCGCCCTGTAATCAATGCCACCGGCGTCATTATTCATACCAACCTGGGCCGTTCTCTTTTGGCTGAAAAAGCCATGCAACGCTTCAGCCCCATTGCCGGCGCTTACAGTAATCTTGAATTTGATTTGGACAAAGGCGAACGCGGCAGCCGCCACAGCCATGTCGAGGGGCTGCTCAAAGAGTTGACCGGGGCCGAAGCCGGTATGGTGGTCAATAACAATGCCGCCGCGGTTCTGGTCGCTCTGGAGACTTTGGCCCGCGACCGTAACGTCATTGTCTCCCGCGGCCAACTGGTCGAAATCGGCGGTTCCTTTCGCGTTCCCGATGTGATGGCCAAGAGCGGAGCCCGCATGGTTGAAGTCGGCACAACCAATAAGACTCATTTGGCCGATTATGAACAAGCCATCGGCCCGGACACGGCCTTGCTTCTGCTTGTTCACCAAAGCAATTTTCAGATTATCGGTTTCAGCGCCGCGCCGGAAAGGGTTGCGGTCGTGGCATTGGGGAAAAAGTACAACATTCCGGTTATGGAAGATTTGGGCAGCGGCTGTTTGCTGGACCTCTCCAAATTCGGATTGATCAAAGAACCCACGGTCCCTGAAGTATTGAGCCAAGGCGTGGATCTCGTGTGCTTCAGCGGCGATAAATTGCTGGGCGGTCCCCAGGCCGGCATGATTCTGGGCAAAAAAGCACTCGTGGAAGCGATCCGCAAAAACCAACTCAGCCGCGCCCTGCGCATCGACAAGCTGACCCTGGTCGCCTTGGAAGAAACTTTAAAAATCTATCGCGATGAAAACCGAGCCGTCAAAGAAATCCCGACCCTGGCCATGATTGCCGCGCCTTATAAAACCTTGCGCGCCAAAGCCCGGCGCTTGCTCAAAATGATCGGACCACTGGAGACTTCTCATTTTAAAATAGAACTCATGGACGGCCACTCCATGATCGGCGGCGGCGCCTTGCCCCAGCAGGAGCTCCCGACCTGCCTGATTAGCCTGATACCCGGAACATTATCGGCCGTTGACCTGGAGCAGCGCTTGCGCACCCGATCCGACCCGCCCATCATCTCCCGGATTGAAAAAGACCGCGCGTTGCTCGATGTGCGCACCATTCAGGACCGCGAAATCCCGCTGGTCGCCCGGGCCGTCAGAAGCCTGACGGATGTTTAACCCTTGCTTCGGCATCTCACTGTCATAACCAATGAAAAGGCAGGGGTTCAAAATTTTGAACCCCTACACGTGAAGACGGACTCACCTGCGGTGCGGTAAATACCTATCATCAAGAACGGATAAAAAACATTGACATCCCATGATCTCAGGACTAATCTGGGGAAAAACGAAAGGTCATATCATGGCACGCGCTTCAGAACGATTTTATAGCTACTTTTATTTTACGGGGGGACCCGCATGATTTAGCGTGTGCTGATTTTCCAAACAGGGTCGAAATAAAAAAAAGCGGAGCACATGCTCCGCTTTTTTATTTTCGTTTGGCTGAAAAACGATCGAGAATTTATGAATCTGCCGCAAACTCAAAAAAAACCCGCAAATCCGGATGTTTGTCTTTCCGAGGCAGTCACCCTGCAGGAACGCCTCCATCTGATCGGCCTCTTGGACCAGGGACTCGAACCCACCCTGACAAACGGCTTATCCGGACTTTTCCGGGACCTTTCCGAACAGATCGACAAAACAGTCCAATCCAGCAATCTCAAATGCTTGAACCCGCAAAATTCATCCAACGGTTTTCACCGTATAGAAATAAATTCCGAATCAAATGAAACCCTGGGTTGGATGAACATGCTCTATTTCAATAAAACAATCCCGTGTTATTACCTCATCTATGTGGAGGTGGCGCCGTTCTTCAGAAAAAAAGGCTTGGGCAGCCGGATTATCGATCGTTTCAAGCAGTTCCTGAATGACAAATCCGCGCTCGGTATCCTGGACAATATTATTCCCAAGGAAGATCCGACTTTTTCCCTTTATCGACGTTCGGGCTGGCAGCCGCTTGATGATTATATGGCCGCGCCCTTACTCCTTCAATATGAACGCTACCTGATCTATGTCCCGCCCGGATTGCGCAGGCGTGTTTTGAAAGATGTGTTACCGAAAATATTTTATCATTTGTCCAGAAAACGCGCCATCCTGGATATGCGCGATAATGAAAGCATGGTCCAACAGACTCTGCAGGAATTTAGAGACCTCTACCAAGTCCTGCAGACTCGTTCCCAAGTGCGGACCGATCATGGAAAAATCGACATGGAATCCCGCTTTTTCTTCACTCGCTTTGTGATCAAACTGATTGCGTTTCGGCGCCTGATCGGCGACCTGATCGGTTATACCGGCGGCGAATCCATTGAGCAGATAACTCTTGCCCCGGAAATCGCGGCCTGGCCCATTCAATCCTATATACCGGCCGAATGGATCCGGGCGGTTCCCTCCATCAGCGGCGATTTTAAACTGCTTGCGCACCTGCCCGGGGCCTTGCTCGGGAAACCGGCCGTCTTTATCGAAGCCCTGCCCAATTATCAACGGCCCAGTCTGAAGTCTTGGCTTGATAAAAAAGGAGTGGATCGATCCCCGGTTATCACCATTGGCGATCTCATGGACCTGGGTTTCGACCCGACCCGCCTGAAAGAAATCACTTTAAAAGGACAAACCTATGTCTTTGAACGCGTGCAGCGCAAGCAATCGATTGAAATTCAACAAAAACAAAGGCTGCTGGATCGCCTGAAAACCTTGATGGCGCCGCAAACCATTCAGGGAACCAGAATGAAAATCAACCCGCCGCTCCTTTGGATCAGCGACCAGGGCCACACCTATATTTTACGGGAAAAAATAGCGGCTATTCACTGGGAAGAAGCTCTGGACCAGGTTCAAACCCAGGATGCGCTAAAACCGCTCAACCGCTTGATCGGTCTGGATCAACGCATTAAAAAGACAGTCCAATCCGCCATGTCCTGCCTCTCCGCCGACTTGACTCTGGAAGAACAAAAGGAATGGCGGCACCTCTCCTGGTTTGTTTCCTGGAACCGCAGCAGCAATCAACCCGCTTTGGTCCTGGACGATTCCGAACCCTATTTCGAATCCGTGTTCGTGGCTTAATAAATCACTATGAAAGGCAACATATATTTCCAATGAGTTTTATTATCGAATTCTTGACAGAGATGGTCTTTGAGGTCGGCGTGAAAGGACTCGGCTATATAATTCTTCGTCGCCTTTTCCAAGTAGGCCGCAACAACAAACTCGATCCCGATGGTTTTTTGGTTGTTATGACCGGACTTGCAGCTTGGGCCATAATCATTATTACGTTCATCGTAGTCTGGAAACAACTTTCCAGGCCAAGTTAACCGTCTTGCTGCTTGAACGTTTTTCAGATTGTCGTGGAGGTATCGATGGCCGGCCAGGTAACGCGGGAAGAAGGCGCCCGAATCTACGCGGAGCAGCTCAAAGGGCAAGAAGGACCGGAATGCCCGATTCCGGGCTGTGCCGGTTCGGGCCGGATGATCTGTACCGGTTGGCTGGTTTTCAGCACCAAGTATGGCTGGCAAATGGAGTCCACCTGCCCGGATCACGGCCCCGGCTTCAGTTTCGGAGGCCCCTTGTGGCCGCTTTTCAGGGAGATCCTGAAAAACAAAGGGCTGGAAGGCTAAATGAAAACTTTACGGAAAAACAGCTTTGCTATCCTATGCAGAACATCTAGGGAGTCATGCCCCAAACAACCGTCTTCATATTATTTGAACCGTCCATGTCGGAGATACGGTTATTGTAATCGAGAACCACTTTGACCTTATAAGTATGGCCGGGTTCGAGTTTGATGCCTTTGGGGTCCGTAGCCGGCCAGATATACGACAAGTAAACCCGGTTGATGCCGCTGCCGGCCGGAGTCTCTCCGGGTTTCAATAAACCATTGGGATCGATCTCCGTGAAGTGAATGCTTTTTTCGATGGTATCGTTCACCGTCACCCTGACATAGGATTTATTGAAATCGACGTCGGGAATGCGCGCCCCTTGATTATGCATTTTGATTTTAATGCGGCCGTCATCGGTCGGGGTCAGCGCATCCAGAACCAGGTCGGACTTTGCAGGAGCATCCACCACCTGAAAAGGCAATACATAATGGTTGTTCTCGCTTTTTTCCTCTCCGACCTCAAGCCCTTCCGTGATGATGACTCCGGACAGGTGGTACATGCCCGTGTACGGGATAGTAATGGTGTTATTGATCTCAACCGTGGCGCCGGGAGCCAGCCTGGGGATATTGTTCGCATACCAAGGGATCACTTGATGAGAATGTTCCGGGTGCGTGGATATGTTTTTAACCAGCATGGCCCAGGAACAAGCTTTGGACGGAGCAGCCGCGCCCGCGTTCCCGATCGTCACCTTGATCTGGATCATATCTTTACCGACCCGCGGAAGCGAGGGATCGAGTTTGACGCTTTTTACATAGAGGTCCGCCGTCAGTTTTTTCGGAACGACCTTAGGAATTTCAATTCTTTGAACGGCTTTCGGTGGAGCGCCAACCACAATCCCCGGTAACAATAATGCAATGAAAATTACAGACACTAAAAACGTCAATCGCCTCATGCTGACTCTCCTTGAAAAATGGTGGACCGCCTGTTTTCCCGGTCTATACGAAAAAAGGTTCTCCCCATATGATCTTAATTTAGAGTGGGGCTCTTTATTAAAAAGGTTCACTTAACCTTATGTTTGCATAAAAAATGAATGTTTTTGTTTAAAATATGTAATCGTACTATATGCTACCGCAGGTGGATACTATTGCCGAAGTAGCCGCGCAACCTTTAGGCTGCATTATTTCGCAGGCTAATCACGCGCCGCGCGTGACTGCGGCTACCATAAAAAATAAGCAACTTTGGGGGAATAATTATCCCCTATCGAATACTTTAGGCACTTTAGCTCACTTTTAACTTTAGGCACTTCTGTTATCCCTCTCTGCCTATACTAATGGGACAAAAAAGTGTACCGTATTATAACTCACAAAGCAGGGCGAGAAAGGTCCCATTATATGACACTTAAGGTTATTAAGACACCCGAAGCGACAGGAACGAAGGGAGGCCGGAGGCCGACCGAAGTTCCTGTCTTGGAACAGCAAACCCCTGATCCCG
>Ga0105099_10001048_pt1 | contig 17841 bp, 28 predicted proteins | sample PPLLak3cmMay2015_2_FD_79138 | JGI IMG/M metagenome (GOLD analysis project Ga0105099, IMG submission 79138) | Freshwater sediment microbial communities from Prairie Pothole Lake near Jamestown, North Dakota, USA - PPLs Lake P8 Core (1) Depth... | ecosystem: Environmental > Aquatic > Freshwater >... | reverse complement strand
GACAGCGTGTCGATAGAGGGGTCGTTGATAACCCCGATAGCGATGGAAAAGGAACTGAGGTTTGCCATACGGGAAGGCGGGCGCACAGTTGGCGCCGGCGTTATCCATGAGATTATAGAATAATTTCCTTCGAGGAATATACGGTCGATAAGATGATAGAAAAAGCATTAGCAAATCAGAAAATACGAATAAGATTGAAGGCATATGATCATAAATTGCTTGACCAGTCAGCGATGGAGATTGTTGAGACAGTAAGGGAGACCGGAGCCAAAATCGCAGGACCCATACCTCTTCCTACTATGATCAATAAATTTTGCGTTCTGAGATCGCCGCATGTTGATAAAAAATCCAGAGAGCAATTCGAGATTCGAACACATAAAAGGCTGCTTGACATACTCGAGCCCAATCAGCAGACAGTTGATGCGCTGATGAAACTGGATCTTTCCGGCGGCGTTGATGTCGAAATTAAGTTATAGGAAAAAGAGCTAAGCGGAGATAGATATTAATGGTCGACAGGATTTATGGAAAGAAAATTGGCATGTCCCGGTATTTTGTAGAAGAAGGGAAGTCCGTGCCCGTTACAATTGTCAAGATCGAACCTTGTGTTGTCGTTCAGAAAAAGACCACGGCAAAAGATGGCTATGAAGCAATCCAGGTCGGTTTTGATAATAGAAAAGCGGGCCGTGTAAATAAACCAATAAAAGGCCATCTGAAGAGTGCCGGGGACCAGCTTTTTGGAAATTTAAGAGAAATAAAGGTTGAGAACGCCGAAAGTTACGAACTGGGCCAGACAATAGACAGTAATATCTTTCAGCCCGGAGATCTTGTAAATGTTTGCGGGAAAAGCAAAGGCCGCGGATTTGCAGGCGTTATGAAAAGATGGGGTTTTCATGGAGGGCGAAAGACCCACGGTTCCAAGTCCCATCGTATTCCTGGATCAATAGGCACCAACACCACGCCGGGAAGGGTTATGAAGGGAAGAAAGATGCCTGGACGGATGGGGTTTGAGAATACTAAAATTAAAAACCTTAAGGTAATTGATATAAGACCGGAAATACAGATCATAGCTATAAAAGGCTCGCTGCCCGGCAGTTTCAGCACTATTATGGAAATAAGCAAAATCTAACTATTAAAGATTGAAACAGGACATGACAGTGATTGACATATATAATATACAGGCTGAAAAGATATCTCAGTTAGAGATTAATGAAGGCCTGTTCGAAAAATCGGTAAGGAAAGATGTCTTGCATCAGGTTGTTCTAAGCCAGCTTGCTAATAAGCGTCTCGGAAATGCATCGACCAAAACCAGGGCTGATGTAAATGCCTCGGGTAAGAAGCTGTATAAACAGAAGGGCACAGGGAATGCAAGGGTCGGGAATGAAGGTGCGCAGCACAGAAGGGGCGGCGGCGTTGCCTTTGGCCCAAAACCAAGAGAATATACCTTAAGGGTCCCTAAAAAGGTCAAGAAAGCTGCCCTGAGGATGGCCCTGACTGACAAACTGCAATCCGACCGCCTTGTGGTCCTGGAGGATTTCAATCTCTCAGAAATAAAGACAAAGCAATTTGTCGAAGTGATGAAAAAATTTAACGTAAGCAAGGCCCTTATTGTTACGGAAGAAAAAAACGAGATCCTTGAAAAATCCTCAAAAAATATCCCCTGGGTAAAGGTAATCAGGAGTGAAGGGCTTAATGTTTACGATATACTGAATCATGACCATCTTTTTCTGGTTAAATCAGCAATTAAAAAGATCGAGGAGGCAGTGATTTCCTAATGGATATTTATAAAATTATTAAAGAGCCTCATCTCGCTGAAAAGGCCAACCTGGTCAAGGAAAAATATAATCAGATTACCCTCAAGGTTGATAAAAGGGCCAATAAAATTGAAATAAAAAGCGCCGTTGAAAAGATTTTTAAGAAAAAAGTCCTCGATGTAAATACCATAAATGTAGAGGGCAAGAAACGGCGTATGGGCAGAAATATCGGGAAAAAGATTGATTGGAAAAAGGCAATTGTAACGCTTGCTCCCGGGGAGACTATTGAATTCTTTGAAGGGATGTAAGAGTAATTTTAATCCAAACAAGCTGTAAATTTTAATACGGAAAGAATAGCGGAGCTATAGATGGCTATTAAGAGTCACAAACCAACTTCGCCAGGGCGAAGATTTCAGAAATATTCCACCTTTGAAGAGGTAACAAAAGACTTTCCAGAAAAGAGTCTTCTTGTAACCTTAAAAAAGAACTCGGGAAGAAATTTTGCTGGAAGAATTACCAGCAGATACAAGGGCGGGGGCCACAAAAAAAGATTTCGGCTCATTGATTTTAAAAGAGGCAAGGATGGCATCCCGGCCAGTATAGCAGCCATAGAATACGATCCGAACCGCTCTGCAAATATTGCACTCTTAAACTACAAGGACGGTGAAAAGAGATACGTAATAGCCGCACAGGGGCTAAAGGTCGGAGATTCTTTGAACTCGGGCGCCAATGCTGAGATCAAACCCGGGAACTCGCTTTTCTTAAGAGATATTCCCCTTGGGACATTGATACATAACATTGAACTTAAGGCCGGTCATGGCGGACAGATAGCCAGGAGCGCAGGCAACTACGCCCAGTTGATGGCAAAAGAAGGCCGCTATGCCCAGGTAAAACTTCCTTCCGGCGAAGTGCGGATGATTCCTATGGAATGCAGGGCAACAATCGGCCAGGTCGGGAATATAGGTCACGCAAGCATCAGCATCGGCAAGGCCGGCAGGAACAGGTGGAAGGGCAGGAGGCCCCATGTCAGGGGTGTCGCCATGAACCCTGTTGATCACCCCCATGGAGGCGGTGAAGGAAAATCATCCGGCGGTCGTCATCCTGTTACTCCTTGGGGCGTCCCCACCAAGGGCTACAAAACCAGGGTTAAAAAAGACAGCGATAAACTGATTGTTAAGCGAAGAAAATAGAAAACTACAGATTAATTGGAGGTCAGACTTTGCCAAGGTCATTAAAAAAGGGCCCATTTATTGATGATCATTTATTAAAAAAGGTAGTCTCTGCGCAGGAGTCCAGGAGCAGAAATATCATTAAAACGTGGTCCAGAAGATCAACCGTACTGCCGGAATTTGTCGGTGTCACAATTGCGATTCATAACGGGAAAAAATTCCTGCCGATCTTTATAACTGAAGACATGGTGGGACACAAGCTTGGTGAATTTGCCCCGACCAGGACTTTTTTCGGTCATGCCGGAGATAAAAAAACTAAATTGAAGGGTGCCAAGTAATGGAATCAAGCGCTGTTGCAAAATATATTAGAATATCACCAAGAAAAGTCCGCTTGATCATGGACGAACTTCGCGGGAGAAAGGTGGAAGAGGCGCTTAACATGCTGTCCTTTACACCACAGAAGGGCGGAAGGATCCTGAAAAAATTAATCAACTCCGCGGTTGCTAACGCTCAACAAAGCTCCGGCGTGGACGTTGACAAGCTTTTTATTTACAGAATTTTCGCGGATGAAGGACCTACATTGAAAAGGTTCAGCCCAAGGGCACAAGGCCGTGCCACAAGAATATTAAAAAGGACAAGCCATCTGACGGTTGTCCTAAATGATAAGAAATAACAGCATTTAATAATATTTATTAAATTTAATCTCCAGAAGAAATCAAGTGATCAAAGGGAGGTAACTATTGGGACAAAAAGTTAATCCAATCGGATTTCGATTAGGCATCAATAAAGATTGGAGCTCAAAATGGTTCGCAGGTAAGGAATACAGTAATTTTGTATTTGAGGATTACAATATCAGAAAGTTCCTTAAAAATAAACTCCAGCAGGCCGGTATATCCAAGATTGAGATTGAAAGGGCCGCAAACAAGGTAAGGATCAAGCTTCATACAGCCAGGCCGGGCCTGGTAATCGGCAAAAAAGGCACGGAGATCCAGAATCTTAAGAAGGAGCTGGAGGGCAAAATAAAGAGGGAGTTTTTTATTGATATTCAGGAAGTCAGAAAACCCGAAGTTGATGCCCAGTTGCTGGCGGAAAATATTGCAATGCAATTGGTTCGAAGGGTATCGTTCAGAAGGGCAATGAAAAAAAGTGTAACCTCCGCCCTGCGGTTCGGGATACAAGGCATCAAGATCGCCTGCAGCGGAAGGTTAGGCGGAGCTGAAATGGCGCGCAGAGAGTGGTACCGGAAAGGGAGAGTACCTCTTCACACTATCAGGGCTGATATTGATTACGGATTTGCAGAGGCTTTTACTACCTACGGAGTAATAGGTATAAAAGTTACGATTTTTAACGGAGAAATACTGCCTGGTAAAAAGGATTAAAGAATATTATGCTTAGCCCCAAAAAAGTAAAATACAGACGGAGACAAAAAGGGAGAATAACGGGTAAGGCCTATAAGGGCAGCACCCTTGAATATGGAGATTTCGGGCTTCAGGCCGTCGAATGCGGCTTCATGTCCGCGCAGCAGATTGAGGCAGCCCGTATTGCAATAACAAGACATGTGAAGCGCGGCGGGAAAATATGGATCAGGGTCTTTCCGGATAAGCCGATTACAAAAAAGCCTCTTGAAACCCGTATGGGAAAGGGAAAGGGCACGCCTGAAGGATGGGTTGCTGTAGTAAAACCAGGAAGAATTCTGTATGAGATGGAAGGTGTAAATGAGGCTGTTGCCCAGGAGGCGTTCAGGCTGGCCGGTCATAAACTCCCCTTTTCTACGAAATTTATTATGCGGAGATCATAATTGTGAAAGCAGATGAAGTAAAGAATTTAAGCATCTCAGAATTGAAACAGAAGGCAGTCACTCTTAATCAAGAGATTTTTAACCTGAAGTTTCAAAGAGCGACAGGTCAACTCGGAAATACATCCATGATAGGAAAAACCAAAAAAGACCTTGCCCGAGTAAAGACAATATTAAAACAGATGGAATTATCTGGCGAAATTAAATGAGGTTAGGATGAGAGAGCGTGGAGTACGGAAAAAGATGAGTGGGGTTGTTATCCGAAACAGCAAGGATAAAACTGCTGTTGTAGTTGTGGATAGGCTTAAAAAACACGTTACATATAATAAGTATATCAGAAGATACTCCAAATATCTGGTCCATGATCCCTTGAACAGGTGCCGGATAGGAGATAAGGTGCGGATAGTCGAAAGCAGGCCTATCAGTAAAAACAAGAGATGGCAGCTTCTGGAAATTATAGAGAAAAGCGAATTACAGAAACTTGATGCCAGCATGGAAAAGGCATTGGAGCAACAGATATGATACAGACGGAAACAACACTCAAGGTTGCAGATAATTCCGGCGCGAAACTGCTCTCCTGCATCAAGGTGATCGGTGGCTCAAAGAGGCGTTATGCCAGCGTTGGGGATGTAATTATTGTTTCTGTGAAAGAGGCAATACCAAACTCAAAGGTCGGCAAGGGCAGCGTAATGAGGGCTGTTATTGTAAGGACGGCAAAGGAGCTGCGCAGGCCGGACGGTTCATTCATTAAATTTGACGACAACTCAGCCGTTCTTATCAACCAGCAGAACGAGCCTATAGGGACAAGAATTTTCGGTCCCGTTGCCAGGGAATTAAGGGCCAAAAAATTTATGAAGATAATTTCATTGGCGCCTGAAGTTTTATAAATCAAATTTTTACTGCATTAACGCAGTGATTATAATCAGCAATTTCAAATGTATTGGAGCAATATCAGTGTCAAAGAAACATCCGATTCTGAAAAAGAATGATAAAGTAATAATCCTTTCCGGAAAAGATAAGGGTAAAATCGGTTCTGTGCTTAAGATTGATGCAGATAAGTCGAGTGCCATCGTTGAAAAGTTAAACATTGTAAAAAGACACTCCAAGGCTGGGGCGAAAGGCGCTAAAGGGGGGATAATCGAAAAGGAATCTCCAATACATATCTCAAATCTTATGCTTGTATGTAATAAATGCGCAGAACCTGCAAGGGTTGGAAGAAGAATCCTTGAAGACGGCACAAAGGTAAGAACCTGCAAGAAATGCGGGGAACTTTTAGGTGAATAATATCTGTTTGCCTAACGGGTAATTGATTAAAGTGTTATTTAAAATAGTTGGTGATTAAAAGTCTATTTTGGAGGTCCATTTGTCCCGACTTAAAGATAAATATGAAAACGAAGTAGTTCCGGCCCTGGTAAAGGAATTTAAATATAAAAGCATCATGGCCGTGCCCAGGCTCGAAAAGGTTGTATTGAACATGGGCCTTGGAGAGGCGATATTTAACATCAAAGTTATCGACAGCGGCGTTGAAGAGCTTAAACTGATATCCGGGCAGAAACCTGTCATTACAAAGGCTAAAAAATCTATTGCCGGCTTTAAGCTGCGTGAAGGGATGCCTATCGGCTGCAGGGTTACATTGCGGCATGAAAAGATGTTTGATTTTCTGGATAAGCTTTTCAATGTCGCCCTGCCAAGGGTCCGTGACTTCAGAGGATTGCCTGACAAGGCATTTGATGGCAGGGCCAACTGCTCCATAGGGATAAAAGAGCAGATCATATTCCCTGAGATAGAATATGACAAGATAGACAAGATTAAAGGTTTGAATATAAGCATTGTTACTACTGCTAAATCGGATGCAGAAGGACATTTCCTGTTGAAACAACTGGGAATGCCCTTCAGGAACTAAAAGGGAGGTTGACTTGGCAAAGAAGTCTTTAATCGCTAAAGCAAAAAGGAAACCGAAATTTACTGCCCGTACTTACAATAGATGTCCAATCTGTGGCAGGCCCAGGGCCTTTATCAGAAAATTCGGCATTTGTCGTATATGTTTTCGCAAAATGGCTTTGAGTGGCGAAATACCCGGGGTTATCAAATCAAGTTGGTAGGAAATCAGAACTTTTAATTAATTAATATTTAAAGACTGTTCCTTATAACATTTTAAGAATCAATTTTTATTGAAAAACAGTTTCAAGGAGTAAACTAGATGAGCATGACGGATCCTATAGCAGACATGCTGACAAGGATGAGAAACGCATTAACTGCCTCTTATTCTACAGTGGATATCCCGAGTTCGAGGTTAAAGGTCGATATTGCCAAAGTATTGAAATCCGAAGGTTTCATTAAAAATTTCAAGATTATTGAAGATCAGAAACAGGGGATAATTAGGATTTTTTTCAAATACGATGAAAAGGGAGACTCCATTATAAGCGGCCTGAAAAGGATGAGTAAACCCGGCTGTCGCAAGTATTCAAAAAGTGACAGGATTCCTCAGGTCTTAAACGGATATGGAATAAGCATCCTTTCCACTTCACAGGGGATGATGACCGACAGGCAGGCAAGAAAAATGGGAATTGGAGGAGAAATCATCTGCTCAATCTGGTAGACAGCAGGTGATCGATAATACTCTAAAGTTGTTATTAAGATTAAAGGGATAGTTACTGGAGGTTTTCAATGTCGCGTATAGGCAAAAAGCCTATTTCCATACCTAAAGGTGTAAAGGTTGATATCAAGGATAATATAATTACAGTAAGCGGCCCCAAAGGGACTCTGACTCGTAATGTAATTTCCGGGGTTCATGTCCGGACGGAAAATGACCAGATAATATTGTCAATTGATGAATCGACAAAGGAATTAGACTCATTTCACGGCTTGTTCAGGGCATTAATAGCCAATATGATTACCGGCGTCAGCAAGGGCTTTGAAAGGATTCTCGAAATAGTGGGAGTTGGCTACAGGGCCGAATTATCCGGCAGGGCGGTCACATTTAATCTGGGATTTTCTCATCCTGTCGTATACGAGCTGCCAAAAGGCATAGAGGCAAATATTGATAAGACCAAAATAACTCTAACAGGCATAGACAGGGAGCTTCTCGGCAGCACCGTTGCGAAAATAAGAGGTTTCAGAAAACCTGAGCCCTATAAAGGAAAAGGGATTCGAAATGCCGGTGAAGTTATCAAGCTTAAGGCCGGCAAAACAGGCACAAAATAATTTAATTAAATTTCTAGAAAAAGTATGAATTAAGGGTTTATTTATGGTATTAATGAGCAGTGCTGATTCAAGAGAAAAAAGAAAGAAAAGGGTGAGGAAAAAAGTCAGGGGAACGCCCGAAAATCCAAGACTTTCAGTGTTCAGAAGTTCAAAGAATATATACGCTCAGATTATTGACGATTCAACTTCTAAAACTCTGGTGGATGCATCCTCATTGTCCAAAGGGGTTTCCGATGAAATCAGGAAAAAGGGCGGCAACAGAGAGGGAGCTGTTCTGATCGGAAAGCTGATTGCTGAGAGGGCAATAAAAAACGGAATTAAAAAGGTTGTTTTCGATAGAAACGGCTTTTTATACCATGGAAGGATTAAAGCCCTGGCCGAGGCGGCGCGTGAAGGCGGCCTCGAGTTTTGAAGGTTGTTATCTGAGACATCTATGTTTAAAGCTTTTTAAGATTATTAAGGAGATGCCCATTGTTCAAGGAAGACAGTGAAAGCGAATTAATAGAAAAAGTGGTTCATATCAACCGTGTTGCCAAGGTTGTGAAAGGCGGCCGAAGATTCAGCTTCAGCGCCATAGTAATTGTAGGAGACGGGAAAGGCATGGTTGGAGGCGGTCTCGGCAAGGCAAATGAGGTTCCTGAGGCCATAAGGAAGGGCGTTGAGAGCGCCAGGAAGAATATGAAGCCGGTGAATGTTATCGACGGCACCATACCCCATGAAGTAACAGGCAAATGGGGGGCAGGCCGGGTACTGATCAAACCGGCGAGGCCCGGTACCGGTGTTATCGCAGGCGGAGCTGTAAGGGCTGTTTTAGAGGCGGCGGGGATACAGAATATTCTTACAAAATGTCTCGGGTCCCATAATCCTCACAACCTGGTCAAGGCCACATTAAAAGGATTAGGCTCAGTAAGATCGCCCGAGGAGATTGCGAGACAAAGGGGAAAGACTTTAAAAGAGATCCTCAATTAGGCTGGATTTTTTTCGGGCCTGCCTGTCACAGGCAGGCAAATTTTTCTAATTATCTCTTTAAAAGTTTTAGACACAGTGAATTTTTTACATCTTTGTGAGATTTGTTATCATGACTGAAGAAATAAAGGTTACGCTTGTTAAAAGCGCCATTGGGAAGAATGATAAAATCCGTCAGACTATAAAAGGTCTTGGATTACATAGGCTTAATCAAACTGTAAGTCTCAAGAATACGCCTGCCATAAGGGGGATGATTGAAAAGGTATCCTTTATGCTGCGTATCCAGATTTAATTCAAGCGGAGACAAAAATGAGACTAAATGATCTATCACCTGCAAACGGTTCTAAAAAAAGAAAAAAAAGGATAGGAAGAGGCCCTGGCTCCGGCCATGGAGGCACTTCAACCAAGGGCCATAAAGGACAAAAGGCCCGTTCAGGGGCAAGCATACGCCCGGGTTTTGAAGGCGGGCAGATGCCTTTGCACAGGAGAGCTCCCAAAAGGGGGTTTAATAATATTTTCAAGAAAGAATATGAAATAATCAATTTAAAGGATCTGGATAGATTTAAGGACGCCCCTTCGGTTGATATGGATATCCTTAAAAAATCAGGCCTTATCAAGAGTGAAAAGAACCTTATTAAGCTTCTCGGAGATGGAGAAATAGGCTTTCCCATCCAGATAAGGGTGCATGGGGCAACAAAAACAGCAAAAGAAAAGATCCAGGCGGCCGGCGGAAGTATTGAGCTTATTTAAATATTTTTGCTTCTGTAATAACGGAGATAAAAACAATTGATCGGCGGATTTCAAAACATACCCAAGATTCCTGAATTAAAAAAACGTATTTTTTTTACAATACTTATGCTTCTGGTATATCGACTTGGATGCCATATACCCACACCGGGAGTCGATGGTTCAGCCCTGGCTGATTATTTCTCCTCACAGCAGGGAAATCTTATCGGTCTTTTTAATATGTTCTCAGGCGGGGCATTAAGAAGAATGTCCGTCATGGCCCTCGGTATCATGCCCTACATCAGTGCTTCTATTATCCTGGAATTGATGTCTGTGGTTGTACCTTATCTTGAGAAGCTGAAAAAAGAGGGCGAGCAGGGAAGAAAAAAGATTATCCAGTACACACGTTATGGAACGGTCATACTAAGCGCCATTCAGGGTTTCGGCATTGCAATCTGGCTTGAAAATATGACCCTGAGCGGCGGTGCCCCTGTTGTGATAACAGGAGGATGGGGATTTCGAGTACTCGCTGTAATCACATTCACTGCCGGAACCGCCTTTTTAATGTGGCTTGGAGAACAGATAACTGAAAGGGGCATCGGAAATGGGATATCGCTGATCATCTTTTCAGGGATAGTCGCCCAATTTTTCCCGGGGGTTTTGCAGACGATTGAATATATAAGGTTGGGGCAATTAAGCGTTTTCTTGATGATTCTTGTCCTTGCTGTTATGCTTTGTGTTCTGGGATTTATAGTATTTGTGGAGAGAGGACAGAGGAGAATCCCCGTCCAATATGCCAAGAGGGTGGTAGGCAGGAAGATGTACGGAGGACAGAGCACGCATCTGCCGTTAAAAATTAATACATCAGGTGTTATTCCACCAATATTCGCCTCTTCCATCCTGATGTTTCCTTTGACTATCGCAAACTTTGTGAACACCGACAATACTCCATGGCTGACAGCGGTTATCAATAATCTGAATCCCGATAAATTGGTGTATAACCTTTTATATGTGGTATTTATCATATTTTTCTGTTATTTCTATACAGCTGTTCATTTTAACCCGGTTGATGTCGCCGACAATATGAAAAAATACGGCGGATTTATTCCCGGTATAAGGCCGGGCAAGAATACCGCTGAATATATTGATCGTATATTAACCAGAATTACCTTTAGCGGCGCCCTTTATGTCTCATTTATATGTGTTCTGCCAAGCATTCTGGTATATAAGGCAGGCATGCCTTTTTACTATGGCGGCACCAGTCTGCTAATCGTAGTTGGAGTTGCAATGGATACTGCCAACCAGATAGAGTCACATATGCTCGTAAGACATTATGAAGGATTTATGAAAAAGGGATTGGCCAAAAAATAAATAATGTGTTCATTTGAAAATACCGGGTTTAAAATTATTAATTAAAGCAGAGTCGTTCAAGTTCAAAGAAAAATCAGGGAGTATTCAAGCAATGAAAGTCAGATCTTCCGTCAAAAAGATATGCAATAAATGCAAGATAATCAAACGCAAAGGCATCGTGCGCGTGATCTGTGAGAACACCAGACATAAACAAAAACAGGGATGATATGCCTGTAATGTTAATCTGCAGTTTTTTTATTTAATTATGTTATTAGAAAGGGAGTAAGATATTGGCCAGGATCGCAGGAGTTGATTTACCGAAAAATAAGAGGATTGAGATTGCTTTGACTTATATCTATGGCATCGGAAGGAAAAGTTCTCAGAAGATATTGACTGATGCCGGTATCGACTGGAATACCAAATCAGATCAACTCACTGAAGGCCAGATTGCCGGTATAAGGAATGTCATCGATGAAAAATATCAGGTTGAGGGAGACCTGAGACGCGATATATCCATGAGCATAAAGAGACTGATGGATCTCGGCGTATACCGCGGTTTAAGGCACAGACGAGGTCTGCCTGTCAGGGGCCAAAGGACAAAAACCAACTCAAGGACAAGAAAAGGACCTCGTCGGTCTGTCAGTGGGAAACGAAAATAATAGGGATCTGAGGAAATATAATGGCAAAAAACGTAAGAAAGGGACAGAAAGCCAGGAAAGAAAAGAAGAGTGTTCCTACAGGGATCATTTATATACATTCTACATTTAACAATACTGTAGTAACCATAACAGATAATGATGGGAATGTCATAGCATCATCAAGCGCCGGAAGACACGGGTTCAAGGGATCAAGAAAAAGCACCCCCTTCGCCGCACAGTTGTCCGCTCAAGAGGCCTTAAAACAGGCTATGGAGAACGGTCTCAGGACTGCTGAAGTCAGGGTTAAGGGACCCGGTGTCGGTCGTGAAGCGGCCATAAGGGCGCTCCAGGTTGAGGGCCTTAATGTAAGCATAATAAGAGATATTACTCCCATTCCCCATAACGGATGCCGTCCTCCAAAGAGGCGGAGAGTATAGTGGGATCTATAATTAATTTAATTTTCAAATATTAAGGAGGCTCAGATTTGGCCAGATATACCGGTTCATCATGCAGGCTATGTCGCCGGGAGAACTTAAAACTTTTCTTAAAGGGCGATCGTTGCTACGGTGATAAATGTTCCTTTGAGAGGAGACCCTATGCGCCGGGTCAACATGGACAGAAACGCAGTGGAAAGACAACCGACTATTTATTGCAGTTAAGAGAGAAGCAGAAGGTAAAAAGGATCTATGGCGCTTTAGAAGGGCAGTTTAGGAGATATTATTACCAGGCTGAAAAACAAAAAGGGATTACCGGCACCAACTTGCTGATCCTTCTTGAATGCAGACTTGATAATATGGTCTATAAAATGGGATTTGCATCTTCCAGGAAACAGGCAAGGCAGTTTGTCAGGCAAAACCATTTTTCAATAAACGGTAAAAAGGTAAACATCCCATCCTGCCAGGTTAAGACAGGGGATGTTATTGAAGTTCGTAAGGACAGCCAAAAAGTCAAAGCCATACTAGAGGCTGTGGAAACAGTAGTAAAAAGGGGTGTACCCAAATGGATAAGTCTTGAAAAAGATAAATTTAAGGCTACTGTGACTGCTATCCCCAACAGGGAAGACCTGACTATGCCTATTCAGGAACAACTTATCATCGAGTTGTATTCAAAATAGGGTATTAGACCTGTTATTTAAAACAATATCGACCATAGTGGAGGTACTTTTTTTTGGGAGATCTAAAAACAAAGAATTGGCGCGAATTAATCAGGCCGAAGAGTATTGTGATTGATGAAGAAAACCATAGTAATTTCTATGGGAAATTCGTCTGCGAACCTCTTGAAAGAAGCTTCGGAATAACCATCGGGAATGCATTGAGGCGTATACTCCTGTCATCATTACAGGGCGCTGCTATTGTTTCTGTAAAATTTGATGATGTTGTTCATGAGTTTTCAACAATTCCAGGAGTTATGGAGGACGTTACCGAGATTATTCTTAATCTTAAGGAGATTAATCTCAGACTGATTGACACGGAACAGGCGGTTATCCGTCTTTCACGACAGGAGGAAGGCGTTGTCAAGGCCGGAGATATAGAGCCCAGCGAACAGATCGAGATACTCAATCCTGAACACCCTATTGCCACATTAAGCAAAAAAGGCAAACTGAATATGGAGATGGTCGTCAGGATGGGCAAGGGCTATGTGCCTGCTGAAAAAGATTCGAAAGGCAATCAGACTATCGGAGTGATCTTTGTCGATGCCAGTTTTTCACCCATCAAAAAGGTGAATTATGTCGTTACCAATGCCAGGGTCGGTCAGATAACGGACTATGACAAATTAACGGTTGAGATATGGACTAACGGCAGCGTTCTCCCCGAAGATGCGATTGCATACTCGGCCAAGATATTGAAAGAACAGATGACGCCTTTTATTAATTTTGACGAAGAACCTGAACCTGTTGAGATGGAAGAGGAAGAGGAAGGCGCAAAGTATAATGAGAACCTTTTCAGGCCGGTTTCTGAACTTGAATTATCGGTTCGTTCAGCCAATTGTCTTAAGAATGCCGAGATTACTTTAATAGGGGAATTGGTGCAGAAAACTGAATCAGAGATGTTAAAGACAAAAAATTTCGGCAGAAAATCACTTAATGAGATAAAGACAATACTTTCGGAAATGGGACTTTATTTAGGTATGAAAATTGATAATTTTCCTCCTTTAAAATCAACGGACAATACTGATATAGAAGAAAAAGAAGAGGATTCGGATAAATGAGGCATCAAAAGACAGGAAGAAAACTGGGACGAAACTCAAGTCACCGTAACGCAATGTTCAGAAATATGGTGACATCACTTTTCAGGCATCAGCAGATTGAGACGACTGACGCAAAGGCTAAAGAGGTCAGAGGCTTAGTCGAAAAGATGCTAACGCTGGCAAAGAGAGGGGACCTTCATGCCCGGCGACAGGCGCTTGCTTATATGCAGGATAAGGATGTGACACACAGGCTGTTTGACGAATTGCAGGAAAAATATCATGACCGGCAGGGCGGGTATGTCAGGATCCTGAAAAAGGGAATCCGCAAGGGCGACGGCGCCCCTACCTCAATCATTCAGCTTGTTCATGGGGTAAAGGAAGTTAAAAAGACAAAGGAGAAAGCCAAGGCTGAAAATAAGCCGGCCAAAGAGGCAAAAACGGATGTATAGTAACTGTTTTTCCGGCTGCCTCCAAATTTATTGACCAAAAACAGAGGAACTGATTTCCATCTGATCCTTCCCTTTCCAGGAGATGATTTTATAAAATTTAAAGATCTAGCTTGACCGCAAAAATTTCATAATATAATATCCTTTGGATATATAACTATAAGAACCATTATGATATGGAAAAATATATGTCCAATAAAGAGATGACCTCCTTGCCGGGATTCCGGCAAGGGGGTTTTTTTTAACAGGAGGAATCAGTGGAAGGTTTTAATCACAAGGACCTGTTGGGCATGGGGCAGCTCAGTGTTCGAGATATTGAACTGATCCTCGATACGGCGGAATCCATGAAGGAGGTTTCCCAGAGAGACATCAAGAAGGTTCCGACGTTACGCGGAAAAAGCATTGTCAACTTTTTTTACGAGCCGAGCACACGGACACGCGCGTCCTTTGAACTGGCTGCAAAAAGATTGAGCGCCGATACAATCAGCCTTTCATCCAGCGGCAGCAGCATGACAAAGGGCGAGACCCTTATGGATACTGCAAAAAATCTGCAGGCTATGAATCCTGACCTTATTGTATTAAGACACTCTTCTTCGGGGGCGCCCCATATGCTTGCCCCGGAAATCAAGGCAGGGATAATCAATGCCGGGGACGGCACTAATGAACATCCCACACAGGCCCTGCTTGATCTATTTACGATAAGGGAAAAGAAAGGCAGGCTGCAGGGTTTGAAAGTTGCAATAATCGGAGATATAAAACACAGCAGGGTTGCCAGATCCAATATAATTGGCCTGAAGAAGATGGGTGCGGATGTTACCATCTCCGGCCCTCCCACCATGATTCCCGTGAATGCCGAATCCCTTGGCGTTGATGTGATCAACAATCCTGCCGAGGCGATAAAAGATAAAGATGTGATAATGGTCCTCAGGATACAGCTTGAAAGGCAGAGCAAGCTGCTATTTCCTACCGCAAGAGAATACTCAACATATTTCGGCATTAACAGGGAAACCCTTAAGAACGCGAAGGAGGATGCCATTGTTATGCACCCTGGACCCATAAACAGGGGCGTTGAACTCGCGTCTGATGTGGCTGACGGACCTTTTTCCGTAATACTTGAACAGGTGACAAACGGAGTTGCCGTCCGAATGGCCTTGTTATATCTTTTAGTCGGGGGGCATAAAAGTGGCAATATTGATTAGAGGCGGAGATCTTGTTGATCCGGTAAAAGGTCTTATTGAAAAACAGGATCTAATTGTTGAAGGGGGACGAGTATCACGGATTCTGCCTGCCGGTGCCTTCAGTGAATTAAATCCAGGCATATCGATTATTGACGCCTCAGGCATGCTGATAATACCCGGCATGATAGACATGCATGTGCATCTCAGGGAGCCAGGCTATGAGTACAAGGAGACCATAGAATCAGGGTCCCTGGCGGGCGTTGCAGGAGGTTTTACGGGTTTGGCCTGCATGCCGAATACTGATCCGGCAAATGATAATGTTTCAGTGACGGAATTTATTTTGAGGCAGTCGGCAAAGGCAGGGAAACTTAAGGTTTATCCTATCGCCGCAATCACAAAGGGTCGAAAGGGCGAAACGCTTACCGAGTTCGGGGATCTTAAAAAGGCAGGCGCAGTTGGACTCAGTGACGATGGTTCGCCGGTAGTCAACAGCGAATTGATGCGAAGGGCTATTGAATATGCCAGGTATCATGGTCTTGCGGTGATTTCCCATTGTGAAGACATTAATCTGTCCGGTGAAGGCGTGATGCATGAGGGGATGATTTCCACACAGATCGGCCTTAAGGGCATACCGTCCGCGAGCGAAGAGGTAATGGTGCAGCGGGAGATATCACTCGCCAGGCTGACGGGCTGCCCGGTACATATCGCCCATGTAAGCACAGCAGGCTCTGTTAACGCCATTCGCAGGGCAAAGGAGGACGGCGTTCCTGTGACGGCCGAGACAGCCCCTCATTATTTCAGCCTGGATCACGGTTCGGTAGTAGGATACGATACAAATGCAAAGATAAATCCTCCCTTAAGGACGCAGGAAGATATTCTTGCCATAAAAAAGGGGCTTGCCGAGGATGTGATTGACGTTATTGCTACGGATCATGCGCCGCATAATCTTCTGGAAAAGAATCTGGAATTCGACAAGGCCGCCTTTGGAATAATAGGTCTGGAAACAGCCCTGCCGTTGACACTGGCGCTTGTAAGAGAAGGGGTTTTAACGATTCAGGCAATTGTCAGGAAACTGACGTGCTCCCCTGCCTCCATCCTTAGAGTGGACCGTGGAGTTATCCGGGAAGGCTCTGTTGCGGATCTGGCAATTATTGATCCTGAATGCGAATATATTTTAAAAGAAGAAGATATCCTGTCCAAAAGCAGGAACACGCCGTTCATAGGAAAAAAGCTGAAGGGCAGGAACATGCTTACGATTTTTGAGGGGCAAATTGTCTGGTCAAGAGACTCAAAACATATTGGTTGTCGATGACGACAAGAGCATGAGGGAGTTCCTGGAGATCCTTCTCACCAAAGACGGGTACCAGGTCACTCTTGCGGAAAACGGTGAAAGGGGATGTGAAGCACTGAATGAACATCCCTTTGATCTGGTTATTACCGACATCAGGATGAAGGATATTAACGGCATAGGCGTGCTCAAAAAGGCCAAGAAGGTTAATCCTGAAACTATAGTTGTGATGATATCCGCTTTTGCAACAGCAGATACAGCGGTTGAGGCAATGAGAGAAGGCGCCTATGATTATATCCCAAAGCCTTTTAAGGTAAAGGATTTAAAAAAGATTGTAAAAGACGCATTGAAGTCGAGAAAGACGCCGGCAGCAAGGACGGAAAAGGAAACAGGCTCATACAGATATAACTTTAACTATCTGATAGGCGAGAGCTCTCAGATGAAAAAGGTATATGCTCTTATAGAGCGTGTCTCCAATACGAAAAGCAACATACTCATCTCAGGCGAGAGCGGCACAGGCAAGGAGCTTGTAGCAAAGGCAATACACAGGCAGAGCCAGCGAAAAGACAGGCCTTTTATCGCCATAAATTGCGCAGGCATCCCTGAAACCTTAATAGAGAGCGAACTGTTCGGTTATAAAAAGGGCGCCTTCACCGGTGCAGTTACGGATAAGGCAGGGCTTTTTGAGGCCGCCGATGGGGGTACGGTATTTTTAGATGAGGTAGGGGACCTTACGCCCACAATCCAGGTTAAACTGTTGAGGGTAATCCAGGAGCGCACATTCACTTCCGTTGGAGGCACAGAAGAAAAGAAGGTTGACGTCAGGTTTATCTCTGCCACTAACAAGGACCTTGAAAGAGAGGTCATGGAAAACAGGTTCAGGGAGGACCTCTATTTCAGGATAAATGTCATCAAGATATCCATGCCGCCCCTGAGGGAAAGGGAAGGAGATCTTCCCATATTAAGCCAGTTTTTTCTTGAGAAATATTCGCAGGAGTTCGGCAAGGATGTAAAAAAGATATCTGCCTACGCGATGGATATCCTCTCACAGTACTCCTTTCCAGGTAACGTAAGGGAACTGGAGAATATAATCGAAAGAAGCGTAACTCTGGAGACGTCAAATATTGTCCTTCCTGAAAGCCT
>Ga0105099_10001047_pt1 | contig 17857 bp, 15 predicted proteins | sample PPLLak3cmMay2015_2_FD_79138 | JGI IMG/M metagenome (GOLD analysis project Ga0105099, IMG submission 79138) | Freshwater sediment microbial communities from Prairie Pothole Lake near Jamestown, North Dakota, USA - PPLs Lake P8 Core (1) Depth... | ecosystem: Environmental > Aquatic > Freshwater >... | reverse complement strand
TCCCATAAACGACGATTTGCTCAGCGATGCAAGAGCCGGCCAGTATGAGCCCGAAGCAGTGAGGGTTGCGGTTGATATCAAGTCTTTTAAAACCTATAAAATATTTTCACTGAAAAATCCTTTCAGGATTGTAATCGATGTATGGGGAGGCCATGATGAAGAAGTAAAGGAAGAGGCGGATGAAAAGATCGATGATAAAAAATTCAAGGTGGGTGATCTTGCAAAACAGTTTGCCCTTGGAGTGAGGAGGATAACGGTCGACATGGGGCACGGCGGGGATGATTTCGGCGCTCCGGGTTATATAAAAGGTATTCATGAAAAAAATATCGTGCTTAAAATCGGGAAAAAACTTGCAAAGAAAATCCAGGAAGAACTCAACTGCGAAGTGATCATGACAAGAACAGCAGATAAATATCTTACACTTGAGGAGCGAACGGCAATATCAAATACGAAAAATTCAGATATTTTCATATCCATACACACAAATGCTTCTAGAAATAAAAGCGCATACGGCATCGAGACATATTTTCTGAACCTTGCAACCGATGACGAAGCAATACGGGTAGCGGCACGGGAGAATGCAACCTCTACTAAAAACATCAGCGATCTTCAGACAATATTAAACGATCTTATGCAAAACGCCAAAATCAACGAGTCAAGCCGTCTCGCAAGCCATGTTCAGGAATCGGTGTGCGGGCATTTGAGTAGTAAATTCGATATGATAAGAAACAAAGGTGTGAAGCAGGCGCCTTTCTATGTTCTTTTGGGGGCTCAGATGCCTGCAATACTGGTTGAAACTTCGTTTATAAGCAATAAGAGAGAGTGCGAACGTCTTAACAATTCCACATACCAGGATATGTTATGCGAGGGGATAGTAAAAGGAATAAAAAATTATATTAAAGAGATAAACCCATCCGCATTTTCTGCGACTTCATCTGTAAAAGGCACGGGGGGTTAGATTTGCAAAAGATTCCTGCCGCATGCATCCGCTGGATTTATGTATTAAATGCCGGTATCATGAAGAATCGATTATAATGGGCTTGTAAAAAGTTAATTTTTCACACGAAGGCACAAAGAAAGGCTTGTTGGAAATATCAAGGTTGCTCTTTGTGTCCTCCGTGATCTTTGTTCGGGAATTACTTCCAACGAACTCATCGATTATAATGAACCAGTTGGAAGTCATATGCGAACTTATCCCGTTTATCGGGGCTAAGAGAGCATATTCAGACTTCCAACGAGGTCGTCGAATGTTAGATTGCCGCAAAGCGGCATAAAATGCTTTTTACGAAACCATAAACTATAACGGCTTTGCAAAAAGCGCTGATCTATAATTAACAAAGCTTATGGAGGATGGAACATGAATTACAGCAACATTATTTTCAAGATTGAAGAAGGAATCGGTACGATTGTATTTAACAGGCCGAAGGCTCTGAACGCATTGAATTCGGAATTGCTGGAGGAGTTTTCCTGTGCGCTTGAGGAAATATCCGGAAATGAGGATATAAAGGTTCTTATACTCACCGGTGCTGGTGAAAAATCATTTGTAGCCGGCGCCGACATAACCGAACTGGCAAAGTTTAATTCACTTGAAGGTAAAATATTCGCCAAAAAGGGGCAGAGCATAATAAGTAAGCTGCAGGAACTGCCAATTCCGGTCATATCAGCGGTAAACGGATTTGCGCTTGGGGGAGGCAGTGAAATTGCTCTTGCCTCTGATTTTATCTATGCTTCGGAAAAAGCCGTGTTTGGACTTCCTGAGATCAATCTTGGTATCATACCAGGATTTGGAGGAACCCAGAGGCTTCCGAGGCTCATAGGAATCAACAAGGCAAAAGAGATGATATTCACCGGCAGAATGATTACGGCATCCGAGGCTCTCGGTTTTGGAATGGTAAACAGGGTGGTTGTCCCGGAAGCTCTCATGGATGAAACTATAAAGACAGCAAAAATAATTGCATCAAAAGGTAAAGTGTCGCTTCGTGCGGCCAAGCAGGCCATAAACGGCGGTATCAATGCCGACCTTGCCACAGGCTGCAGTATAGAAGTTGATTCATTCGCTTTGTGCATGTCAAGCCGGGACGCTAAAGAGGGCACATCAGCATTTCTTGAAAAGAGGAAGGCTGATTTTAAAGGTACCATGAAAGATTGATAAGCTCTTAAAAAGTCGATATATTTTTACTTATTCCCAAAAATCTCAAATCGGTTCACATATGCCTTTTTACGGATTGGTCAAAGATAAAAATGATGTAATATCAAATTTCTGTTAAACAATTGACACTTTCATATAAATTGGATAATAACTCAAATATTGCAGAAATATTTTTTAGTAAGTTAGAGATTGTTTCCTGTGTTTTTCAGTGCCCCTTAAGGGGTGCTGAAAAGAGGGGCAGGAAATAATTTCGTAAACTTACTTATACCCCTCAAGGGGGTACTGAAAAGAGTCCCGCTTATCGGGGTTATGAAACCGTCATATCCGATTACATAAACAGATCCATGGATAAAAACAAAACTACCATTCAGCTTGTTTGGGGGATAGCGCTTATTTTTGCCGGAATCGGGGTGTTCTACAGGATACCAACGGCCATGCTTCGTATAGAAACAATCGGCCAGTTCTCTTCGGCAAAGTTCTTCATCAGGTTTTGTTTTTATTTTATGGGTGTGCTGCTGATAGGTGGAGGGATTAAGAAGGTCTATAACAACTACCGTAAATCTGAAGGCGAAGGACCGGTCAGTTGATTTTACCAGGCACGATAAAATATTCAAACGGCGGTATTGATTATGCTAAATAATAATGACAATTCAAATGCCAATGATTCCAATGTCCAGGACCTCAAGTCGGAGGTAGAATACAGAACAAATCTTCAGAATATCTGCAACAAGATATATGCCGCTTCGAACCTGGACGAAATATTGGTCAATTTGAAAGATGAAATAACCTCTCTTTTCGAGGCTGAAAGAATAACGGTTTATGTAGTAGACGGAAAAACAAGGGAACTTGTTTCTAGATTCAAATCGGGAACAGAGGTAGCCGAAATCAGGATTCCAGTTTCCATAGGAAGCCTTGCAGGTTATTCCGCCTTCAGGCAGAAACTGATTAACATAAAAAATGTTTACGATGATAACGAGCTTGCCGAAATAGATAAGGATCTGAGGTTTGACAAACGCTGGGATAAGAAAACCGGGTTTGTTACAAAACAGGTTCTTGCCTTCCCAATAATATTTAAAAAATATCTGCTTGGTGTAATTCAGCTTATAAACCGGAAAGACGGTTCTTCCTTCATGTCGATTGATGAGCAGGCAGTGGAAGAGCTTGCCAAGATTCTCGGTATTGCACTTTATAATCAAAAACGGATGGCAAAATCCCGATCTACCAAGTTCGATTATCTTCTTGAAAATCATATTCTTACCCAGAAAGAACTTGAAAAGGCGATTGCCGACGCAAGGCAGAGAAAAGAATCGGTTGAGAGTGTTCTAATATCGGAATTGAAAGTCCCGAAGAAGGAAGTCGGAAAATCCCTTGGGGAATTTTATAAGGTTCCGTATGCCGAATTTGTTCCTACCTATCCGATTCCTGGCGACCTGCTGGCAGGCCTGAAGGTTCCCTTCATGCGGAATAACCTCTGGGTGCCGCTGAAAAGGGAAGGGGATAATATCATGGTGGCAATCGACAATCCCCAGGACATCCAGAAAATAGATGAAATAAGGGCTCTTTTCCCGGGAAAAAGCCTCTTATTTTCCATCTCACTGAAGCAGGATATCCTTGATTTTATCAAGCTCTTTACCCAGGACGAGAAGGAACAGGCTAACATAGACGACATCCTGTCGAAACTGCAGGACGAAAATCAAGAGATTGATGAAGCAGAATCCAGTGTCGGAGAAGAGGACAGCGCGGTTGTCCAGATCGTAAATAAGATCATTCTTGATGCTTACGCGAGAAAAGCGTCGGACATACATGTCGAGCCGTATCCGGGGAAAGAGAACACTCATGTCAGGATAAGGATAGATGGCCACTGCACCCTCTACCAGACAATCCCTTTCAGTTATAGAAATGCCATAGTGTCGCGTATTAAAATCATGTCCGACCTTGATATATCCGAACGGCGCAAACCTCAGGATGGAAAGATCAAGTTCAAAAAATACGGAGGAAAGGATATCGAACTCCGCGTTGCCACGGTTCCCACCCAGGGCGGGCTGGAAGACATAGTAATGCGTATCCTTGCCGCAGGCGAACCGCTTCCACTTGATAAAATGGGTTTTTCAGAGAGGAACTATGAAAATTTTGTTGGTGCCATATCAAAGCCATACGGGATAGCTTTCGTGTGTGGTCCCACCGGTTCGGGAAAAACAACAACCCTCCACTCCGCGTTAGGCTTTATCAACAAGCCTGAAACGAAGATTTGGACAGCCGAAGATCCTGTTGAAATAACGCAGAAAGGATTAAGGCAGGTTCAGGTCAAGCCCAAGATAGGCTTTGATTTTGCCGCGGCCATGAGGGCATTTTTACGCGCCGATCCTGATGTTATCATGGTAGGTGAAATGCGCGATAAGGAGACAACTCATATTGGCATTGAAGCTTCACTCACAGGCCACCTTGTTTTTTCCACGCTCCATACGAACAGCGCGCCCGAGAGCATAACAAGGCTACTTGACATGGGCATGGACCCTTTTAATTTCGCGGATGCGATTTTGTGCATACTTGCCCAGCGCCTCGTCAGGACTCTCTGCAAGGACTGCAAGCAGCAATATAATCCTTCAGAGCAGGAGTACAATGAGATAGTGAGGGAATATGGAAACGAGTCTTTTGAGAAAAACATGAACATTCCATACAATAATGATCTAATATTTTATAAACCCGGCGGTTGTGATGCATGCAACAACACCGGCTACAGGGGACGAATGGGCATCCATGAGCTTCTGATGGGTACAGATGAAATGAAGAGGCTGATACAGAACATGGCTAAAATGGAGGATTTGCGCGGACAGGCAATAAAAGACGGCATGACCACTTTAAAACAGGATGGTATTGAAAAAGTATTTAAGGGAAACACTGACTTCATGCAGGTCAGGAAGGTCTGTATAAAATAAAAAAACAGGGTTCAAGGATTCGGGTGGTCGAGGGTTCGGGGGTCAAGGGCAAGTGTCAGGGGGCAGGCGCGGTCTTTACATACTTCATAAATTTAGATAACTGTTTTTCGTAATAGGATTTATCAAGACCAGCCAGATTAAGCGCTTTTTTCCCGGTTTCAACTGCTTCTTTGTAATATCCGGCAGCGTAATAACTTTCCGCCAGAGTATCAAGTATCTGGGGAGTTTCTTCCTTTTTCACGGCTTTTTCCGCAAACAGAACAGCCCGTTGCGGGTTTCTTATTTTATTATCCACGCATGTCGCATATAACCATGCCAGGTTATTGAGCACTTTCGGATTGTCGGGCAGGATCATGAGTGATTTTTCATATGCGCTTTTTGCCTTGTCGTAATATTTCAGGGTGTAATATAAATCTCCCAGCACTGCCGGAAGTTCAGGATCTCCCGGATTATCTTCGATTTCACCGAGAATGATCTTTTCAGCAAAAAAATTGTTCAGCTTTTTGCCTTTTTCCCCGAAGTTAAGGCAGTAACCAAGGGCTCCCGTCAATATCAGTCCGGCAAGATATATCGCGATGCTTTTTTTTATCCTGTTATCGTGGCACTTTATCAGATTCCTATCCGCATCGCACTTTTTTAGAAACCCGATTCTTTCTTCAATGCTGAAATGATGCCAGTCGGGTTTTGAAGGGGACCGTCCGCTCAAGGCTGTGATCTTTTCAAAAGTCGATATGAGAGGTCTTGCGCTTTCAAAGAATGAAAAGATATGAGCATCCGCCTGGCGTTCGAAATTCCGCATGAAATAACCGAAAATAAACCGGAAATAGATGAGAAATATTGCGGTTATTGCAATGCCGTACGAAATCGATATGATAGTTGGCTGACTGATGCCGTAATCGATCAGAAAACTATAGAGCGGTTTTGCAAAAATTACAGAATATATAACAATATCGAAGGTGGAGACGGCAAGAAGCATGTATCCTAAAAAAAAGAGGAGGTAGAATAGAAGATGGTTTCTCTTGATATGCCCGGCTTCATGTGCAATGACCGCTTCCACCTCTTCCGGTTCAAGGAGTCTAAGAAGGGTTTTAGTGACAAGTATATAGCGGAACTTTTTTATAAGTCCCATTACTCCTGCCGTGATCATCCTGCTTCCGAATATCGGCCAGTAAAGAATATCCGAAAATCCGACTCCGGCCTTTTTGCAGATCGCCTCTATGCCCGCTCTCTCCCTTCCTTCCTCAACCGGTTTGCATCTCCAAAGCTTTTGAATCATGACAGGGCCGAAAACGGCGATGATAAAAAGAAATGATACAAAAAAAGTCAATTCTCCAAAGGTTGTTGCGAGAAAACGCCTCGGCCATTCATACGGAAGGATGTTGATAATATCGGCTGCAATGGAAAGGACCAGCCAGGGCATGACAACAGGTACGCAGAAAGAAATATTGGATATTATGTAAGAGCGCCTCGATGAATAATCCGGGACGTAAATTTTCCTGTAAGCGCGATAGGCACAGCCCCATATTACCGACAGGTATAATACGAAAAGGCACAGGAAGAGAAGCGCGTCTAACGCAGGAACGGATCTGAGAAGGGTGATTTTCCGGGTGTGAGCAGGAAGGTTTAATCCGTAGATGTCTATTGCAAAAAGAAGTATCGCAACGATTGAACCTGTGTTTATGAGGGAATCGAACCTGTGGCCGGAATAAGGATCCCGTTCATCCATGATCTGTTTTTCGAGCCTTTTGAAACGTATAAAGAAAAAGCAGAAAAAAAGAACCGAAAGGACTGTAAACATCAGAAGAGTATCAGATAGAGATGAATTCTCTGCTGCCCCGGAATAACTATACGTGGAATAGATCAGAATTACTATTATGAAATATATGAAATTGTTGAACATCGATGGCCCATTAAAAGTGATATTGCGGACGGCAAAGCAAAAAGTTCATTATGCAAGACGCACGAAAGGCGAAGTTCAACATAGCAGAATGACTTTTTACTTTGCCGTCTTCAGGTATCTATCTTTTTCACTGTAAATGCATCCGCAGTATTTCTGCCTGTACATTTCGAGTCTTTTTGATTCGCTCACCGCTTCTTTCCATCCGGTTCTGAAATCACGATAGAAAAACGGGATTTCCGCCGATTTCCCGGCTGATTCTCCGATCTCTTTTATCGTGTCATGCTTCTGGTATATGCTGTAAAGAAGAGTTGTGGAAAAGGCATCATAACCGGCCTCCCTTGCGAAAAAAGCTGTCGCGTTCAGGCGCTCAAAATAGCAGTAAGAACATCGGTTTGACTCACGGAATACGGTTGCCCTTAAGAAACCTTCGAGGTCATAGTCATCTTTGAAAATTACTTCAAGATCGATAAGTTTTCCATATTGTGCCAGCGTGTCGCGTCTCTTCACGAACTCAGTGTACGGATGAATATTGTTGTTATAAAAAAAACAGGTCGGTTTAAGGCCATCCGCGCGCAGAGTTTTGATCGGATATATTGAGCAGGGCGCGCAGCATGTATGAAGCAGTATTTTCATCCTCTTTCTCCAAAAATGGCTGTTCCTATCCTGACAAGGGTTGCTCCTTCTTCTATCGCGGCTTCAAAGTCACCGCTCATTCCCATGGAAAGCTCATCCATTGAAATATTTTCAACCGGTCCTGAATAAAGGGAACTTCTGATCCTCTCCCGCAAATTGCGGAGAGCGGAAAAATATGGCCTGACTTTTTCCGGGTCATCAAAAAAAGGGGGTATTACCATAAGTCCTTTAAGAAAAATGTTCTTAAAACGCGATATTTCATTAACAAGATTAGGAGCATCTTCTTCGTTAATACCCGATTTCGTATCCTCTTTTCCAATGTTTACCTGGATAAGTATATTTTGCACCTTGTTTATTTTTTTTGCCTGGATATCAAGCTCTTCTACAAGCCTCATGGAATCGACCGAGTGAATAAAGTCAAATATTTTTACGGCATATTTTGCCTTGTTTGTCTGAAGATGACCGATAAAATGCCATGAAACAGGAATTCCGGCAAGAAGGGCGTATTTCTCCCTTGCCTCCTGGATGTAGCTTTCGCCTATTGCGGATATTCCATATGTAACAGCCGTCCTGATTCTTTCCGCAGACACTGTTTTGGCGACGGCGACCAGGCGTATGCTCCCGAATTCCCGATTGGAGGAAGATGCGGCCTTTCTGATGCTGTCATATATTTCAGTTATTCTTTGTTCCAATCAATTACCTTATTAAATTATGAGCCCTTTGAAGAACATTCAATTTTAGCCAAGTACAAGGAAGGCAAAAATTTTAACCACAGGAATACATGTAGTATTTCGAGGATTGAAATTTGAGCCTGACACAGTAATCGGGCAAAAGAGGATGTTATGCAAAGGGATCATTGTTTATCCTTTTTATTGAGTCGAAACCAAGCAAACCCTCTTTTATTAAAAACTCAATAACTTCACAAACCGGAAGTCCGACTACGTTTGTATATGAACCTTTTACGCTTTTTACAATAAAGGTTCCAAGTCCCTGGATTGCATATGCTCCCGCCTTGTCAAAAGGCTCTTTTGTATGGATATACCATTCGATTTCATCCTCAGAAAGATTTTTAAAAAGAACCTCTGTTTTAATTGTTTCGGAAAAGAGCCTCTCTTTTGAAGCGCAGCAGATGCAGTATCCTGTTAAAACCTCGTGGGTCTGTCCACTTAAGCTTTTTAACATTGATCTTGCATCAGTCCTGGATGAGGGCTTGCCGAGGATCTTCCCGTTTATCACAACGACCGTATCGGCACCTATCACCCAGCTTTCCGGGTATTTATCCGCAATATCTTTAGCTTTTGATTCAGCAAGAATACGGACATATTTCTCCGGAACAGATACCGGAACAGAGCTTTCATCGAAACCGCTCGGTATTACGGAAAATGAAAGCCCCGCCTGTTTTAAAAGATATCTCCTGCGGGCTGATTTTGATGCAAGTATCAGGAAAGGTTTGTCATTTTTTTTCTCTGTAGTATTCATATCCCTGTTTTTATCAGAAGAGACGATTATTTACAATAAACTCATCGCCCTTTCTTGACAATTATTTATAAACATGTAATTGGATAAAAAATTAGCCTGGGTGGCGGAACTGGTAGACGCAAGGGACTTAAAATCCCTCGGTCCTTGTGGCTGTACGAGTTCAATTCTCGTCCTAGGCACCATGATATCAAGGGTTTAGCTGGTACGGGCTAAACCCTTTTTTTCTGAAATTTCGTGAATTGTGCCTAAATTGTGCCTAAACTGTGTAGAAAGGTAGTTTTCCTGTCTCTGTGCTGCAAGTTTCAAATCCGATTCGCTGACAATATTATACCGATCAAAAATACTTCTTGTTTTATGCCCTGAAATCATCATGGCAACCCGTTCAGGAATTCCTGCTCTTAACATGTTACGTACAGCTGTTCTTCTTAAATCATGAAACAGCATTTTGCCGATCTTTGCATTTTTACAGGCTGTATTCCAAGATTTCCGGATGTCTCCCATTCGGTCATTCCCGACGCAATTTGTAAATACCCATGGTAGAATCTTCTTGTTTATTTTTCGTGCTTCCCAAAGTTGCTTACAAATCTGTTGCAGTTCCTCATCAAGGTAAACTATCCGGCCTTTATCATTCTTCGTTTCTCCGGATTCAAGTCGTGCAACACCTCTGTCAAGGTCGATCTGTGGCCATGTTAAATTTGCAATCTCGGAAAAGCGCCATCCGGTTTTATAACCAAAGGTGACAAATCCTTTCAGGTATTCAGGAAGAACTTTCCGGAATGCCAGAAAGTCACCATGCTCAAAGAAACCCTTTCGGGTGTTGTTCTCCTTCAGCATTGGAATATGAGGCACTCTGTCCACAATAGGTGGCGTCTGATTTGCCCCAAGATTCAGCATCCGTTTCAGCGCTGCCAGTTCTCGGTTTATTGTTGCATTTGCAGCGCCTTCAGCTATTCTATCTTCTATATAGCTGTTAATCCTTGGAGTGGTTATTGAAGGTACTCTTAAACCAATAAACTCGTTCTCAAGATGATTGACACTCCTTTCCGCTCGCACGAGCGATTTTTTCTTGTTAATCCGGTAATCCGCAAGAAACCCTTTAGCAAGCTGGTCAAATGTGATTTTTTCAAACTCAACACTTGGCAGCTTGCCCTGTGCGATTTCACCTTCACGCCTTTCCAGAAGTTTCTTCGCTACCATCTTTTTGGTTGTTCCGGAACTCTCCCTGTAAGGTTTTCTGTTTCTGTAATACTTGATCCAGAACACTCCTCCACGTTTATATATACTTCCCATATTTACCTCCATCTCCGCCTTGACGGGCACAAGATGGCTTTTTGAGACCTACCATCTTAATCACGGCTTTTCAATTTCTATTTCACTTAAAATATGAAAGCACCTTTGACATGAAGATATTAGTCGAAGGTGCTTTCTCTTACTCTAATCCGGTAATTTTAAGCCATTCATCCCGAGTTAACACTGGAATTGGCTTATCATAACGAACAATTTTCAATATATCGGTTTCCAGATCATAATCTTTAGCTTCACCGATGATTTCTCCGTCCAAGATAACCTTTGCAGGTTTTTTCCTTAATTCGCTCTTCAACCATTCTGCCGGATCTTGTCCTTCAGCATTTTCCATTTTATTCAGCAAAAACAGGTCTTCGGCGGCATTAGAAAAATATAATTCATTATAATCGAAAAACATTTTGCACCTCAATTTTTGTGTTTATTGTTGTTAATGAATATTTCTATATCCTTGCTATCAACAAACATCTTCCGACCGATCTGAACATAAGGAAGCTGGCCGTCCCAGATTTGACTCCGCCAGAACCACGCGGTAGCACCGACTTCACGGACCAGTTCTCTTATCGAGAAGAGCCGTTTCATGGGCACATTCTGGGCACAGCCAGCTTTAAACACTTGAATTACCTCCTTATATTTCGGCACATTGGATTGGAGATCCAATGGTCTTGATTAACTTTTTAATGTACCAGTTATACAACCGTCATAATTTCTTTCCTGACTTTCGACTTCTTTAAACCATCATCACGGTTCGATTTTATTGAAAAGTATATCCTCCTGTTCCATGATATATTCCACTGAGGTACCACGTGTATCAAATACTTTGGCATAATTAGGATTGATGCGCACCGCCTGACGATATGCCTCACCGGCTTCTTCGTGGCGGTTGAGTCTTTCACAAGCGTTCCCGATGCAGAACCAAGTAGTGGCATCTTCCGGATTGATGCGCACTACCTGACGAAAAGCTTCGATTGCGTCATCGTAGCGATCGAGTATCCAGTAATTGAATCCAAGATTGTACCAGGTTTTGTCAAAATCCGGATTGATGCGGATGGCCTCGCGATTGGCCTCGATTGCGTCATCGTAGCGTTCGAGTAGCCAGTAATTGATTCCAAGGTTGTACCAGGTTTTGTCAAAATCCGGATTGATGCGGATGGCCTCGCGATTGGCCTCGATTGAGTCATTGTAACGTTCAAGCTTGAGGTAAACAACTCCAAGGCTGTACCAAGCTTCGGCATTTAACGGTTCGCTTTTAGTCCACTTCTGGCACCAATCAAGCAAACCCTGCCAGTCCTCCAACTTTACAAGGGCGATAGCACGCTCCAACCATTTATCTATTTTTTTCATAATAATCCTCCTTGATTTCGTTAGTTTTTCTTATTAAAATACAATTTTATTGATCATCTACTCTTCAGTTGTCTCTACAATGCGAACCGTCAAACCAACCCTGTCATATGGCGCGTATTCATTTCTGCAAACGAATTCAGCGATGAATGTTCTGCCCTGATCCATGAGTGGCGCGATCCTCTGTGATACCGATTTGGGCAGGTAGCCCATTTTATGTATTCTGAAAAGGCTGACACAAACGGCATTTGGGTCATGCGGATTGTCTGGCTCTCTATCGATAGCAAAGGTACCAATGTCCGCACAGCCCCATTTCCGGATGTTAGCCTGACAATCGTCAAAAGATACACCCGCTAATTTTGTTTCTATTGGTTTGAACATCATTTATCTCCTCCTTCTTTTAATTTTGTATTAAGCCCTTGATTTGTTTGGCAGGTGACCTGCTGATTTCAGAGGCCACCTGCACTGTTGTTGTGGATTATTCTTCCGGTTAATTCACCGTCTCTACTTCAGCAACTTCTGCGTCTGATTCAGATGATTTGACCGCATTCTCTTCAGACGGCATTGTCTGTTTTACATAGTCAGACATAAGTTTAGATGATTTAACAGCAGTCACTTCGGGAATTAATCCGAGAGTTTCCATGATGGCGGGTTTGTTTTTAATATTCTCTTCATAACCAATACCTACTCGCCCAAGTTCTTTCGCAACCTTTAGCATGATGCCGTCGCCAAGAAAGGGGTCGAGGACGGTATCCCCGACATGAGAATACATTCGTATCAGCCTGTTGATCATCTCTTCTATCCCTATTTTCCATAACCCATTCCCACCTATCCAAGCCATCTTCTGCTTCTTGGTGAGTTTTGATTGCGATATTATTTCTTCCGAAGGTGTTTCTCTCTTACCGTTTACCCGGAAGATATAAATCTGTACGCAGTTGTTATTTATCCTATAAGAAGTGTGAGGCTGATCATCGGCATTTGGCCTGATATAGCGTATCCCCAAGGTGCTTGGTACGTCCCAAATAATCATATCAGTTAGGAAAGCCTTATTCTTTTGAAGAAAATCTTGATATATTGGCCCCATGAGTTTAATCACTGAACCATCTCGCCCCGCATAATTTATATAGTCAGTAATCAGCACAATGATGCCGCCTGGACCCACAACCCTTACACCCTCCTTTGCGAAACCTTCTATATTCGCTAAATGATTTTTTAATGACCCAAAACTGTTTTGGGCATTATCAAAGTGTATGGTGTTTGAAACAATCAGAGGAACCGAATTATCTGGCTGTTCGCACATGTCACGTGAGCCTTTGAAGTAAACTCCCGGTAAATCATCATCCGGGATAAAGCTTTTTTTTGCTTTATCTTCTTTTGATGAGTCTTTCTTCGCGAGATAACGATCGACGTATTCCTCGGTACTTTTTACTGACATATTCCCTTTGCCGATTTGTGTTGCCAAGTTTTTCTGCTCTTCAGGTGAGGGAAGTTTGCAAAGAGCCAGTCCATGTGCGGCGGTTAATATGCCGGAATGGATTTCACCCTGTAACTCTTTGGGTAGATCAAGAAGTTGTAGCTTGTTTGCGATGCTTGAGTGCGAACCATAACCCATTGTCTCAAGTTCTCTTGTCGTATATCCAAATGTATCTCTCATTGTTTTCCAATGCAGAGCCATCTCGATAACACTCAGAGTTTTTCTCTCTGAATTTATTACGTATGAGAGGTGAGTTGCACCTTTTTCGGTTATGTCGTTTATGATACGGCATGAGATTTGCTCAATATCCATTTCCTTGGCGGCCAATAACCTCCTGGCACCATCAATAACAACATACTTACCCTGTTTGATTTTATAGACGAGCAGTGATTCGAACATGCCATCCCTTTTAATGCTTTCCTTTAGAGAAGTAATATCTCCAAATTCTTTACGTGGATGATGTTCTGATACCGAAATAGAATTGATATCGACCAGATTTAATTCCATCCCCGCAGCACCATTGCCATTGCCTATTATTTCTTTCGCCTTTTCCATGTTCCCCTCCTTTACTAATGCTGTTTCATTGTTAATGTTTTCTTTCTTTAAATCCTCTGACATTACTCCTTTGATAATTAATTCTTTTTTCATAATCTTTTCTCCTTTCCTTTTTCACACTAATATTTTTGTCATTTTTTCAGGAATATCCTCATCAGCGATATCCTCTATTCCGATAAGTCCCATTGGTTCTTTGTATCCATCGGCATAAACTCCAAAGTGCTTTGCCTTCGTATCGTCGTGATACTCATAAATTACCTTTACTGGATTCATTACTTCTCCTTTCTCATTTTGTTTGGCCTGTTGGCCGTTATTGGTTTTAAACGATGCATCGTTTGTCTTTTTATACTGCACACCCCGTGCCACGCATCGAGCCAAAACCTTGTTAGGAGAAAATGAAAGTATAATAATATAAATATATCAGTATGATAAAAGAATTACTGTAATTGGAAAAGAGACTAAAGAAAGGTTAAACGATATGATCTTTTCAAGAAAGATCATATGACGATCATATGATGATCATAGATATTTTAAGGATGGGTTGGATTGTTTTTGTGAATACTCGAACAAATGATCAATTCAGAGGAAAGCAGATTAGGCTAAAAGAAAACATTTACTTGTTGTTTTTAAATCTGAGCTTTTTTTCTAATATTTGAATATCTCCTTATCACAGTTGCTTGATCTACCCCGTACTTCTGTGCTACGTCCTTGCGCTTCATTCCGTCCTGTTCATGTTCAATTAAAATTGAATCATCTTTTGGTAAATGATTATATTTATTTTTGCTGGGATGCGACAGTTTATTTGATTTTGGATCAACCTGGTCTTTAGATGCGGAAATGCTGAAAAGCGAATCTGGTAAATCACTCACATCGATTGGCGATCTATCTTCTTCTTCTCTGTTATCAAAGATTCCTATAACCACGCCTTCAAGCTCCCTGACATTACCAGGCCAATCAAAATCTATCAGAGCTTTTATGCAATCTGATGTAGCAGTAATTTTTTCAAAAGAAGGATCTTTATTTCCCTGGCTATCATGCTTATTAATAAAATGATCAAATAGAATTGGAATATCATCTTTTCGGTTTCTTAACGGTGGGATTTTACGATTCACGAAACGAATTCTATCATGTAAATCAGCCCTGAAGTTGCCATTCTCAATTTCTGCTTCGAGGTCCATATTGGTGGCAAGAACAACCATTGCATTTACATCTTTAGTTTTCTCTGAGCCCACAGGTTGAAATTCCCAATCCTGAAGAAAACCTAACATAGCTGCTTGAAGCGACAAGGAAAGATTGCCTATTTCGTCAATGAATATAGTGCCGTTTTCAGCCTTTTCTATAGCACCTTTACGATCTCTGTCAGCCCCTGTAAAAGCTCCTTTTACATGACCGAATAGCTCGCTTTTGAATAGCGTTTCTTGTTTATCACCGCAATCAAATTTGACGAATTTACCTTTTCTGCCTGAAGCCTCGTGAATGGCTTTAGCAAAAAAACCTTTGCCAGTGCCTCTTTCCCCTAAAAGCAAAATAATCGTACGTTCTGTAGACACTTTCGACAGTTTGGAGATCTTGATTTTTAAATCATCTATCTCAATATTCTGAGAAATTATCTTAACTCCCGGAAAGCACTTTTCTGCTTTCAGAACACGAAGTCTATGATCTTCGTTTGCAATTTGTTTTAATTTCTGTCGTTCAGGTCGAGATTCGATTGCCTTTTTCAGATCTGACAAGTATTTTTCTTTAAGCTGCCAAACTGCTCTATATGTGAAATCGGTACGCTTTGATAAAGCGATATATTCATCAATAAACATTTCTGAAAACTTCTTAAGTAAGTCTTGGATATAGTCCTTGGTGAAATTAGCCCAAACCACTGAGCTGATTTTTTCATGATCCAGGACAGTGTTGCTTGTGCTGTACGTATCTGAAATAATATCCGCTGTCTGCCTGGGAAGTGCCGACCAACCACTTGAGGACTGTATTAAATGAATTTCCCCTGTTATAGCTTCTGGAATATCCTGCAAATGAGACATGTCCAAGATATGCATAAAGTCGAATGCTTTTTTCAAATCTTTTTTTGTGGAATATGAAAGTAGGTATGTAATTGGCCAGTCAAGATTTAATTCTTTTAGGTAATCAAGATGAAGCCGATTTTGCCAACAAAAATTATCTATGGCTGAATAAATATTGTCATAAAGCCGGTATCTTGGGAAAGCCCGCAGACCAGTATCTGATTCATAGGCCGCCAATTTTTCAATATCTTCATCTCTGTACCACCAAATTGCTATTTCTGGCCCAAACGCTTCAAGCCCAAAGAAATAAGAGGAATAAAGTTTTCTGCGATCGTCAGGATACTCTTCTGGTTCACCATCATAAACGATTTCTTCTCCTAACTTATCAACAGGTGATTCAATCTCCCGCATATATCGACTCACATAAACTGGCTCTTTTACTGGAAGATGAACACTGTAAGGAAAGGAGTGATAAACAGGAGTGCCCAAGTTGGAAGCGATTCTGTTATACAGTTCAAGGCCAAACTGTGTAGTCTCTTCACGTTTGAATTTCTTGATGTTAGTCCATGGTTGTTCGCATAGTGGACAGTTGAATCCAATCCAGGCTTTTTCGTCGGTGATTAGCGATATCAGTCCATAGGTTGCCACGGATTGAACAATTTGGTCCATGCTGGGAGTGCCTTTGCACTTTTCGCAAACAAAAGAAGCAGGGGTTACTGTTTTATTGGCTTCCTCCATTTTCGTTCTCCTGGATGTTAAATCAAGTTAACAGTTGAAATCCTGAAGGTTATTATTCGCTTATTATCATCAATAATAAAAAATGACCAGCCGGAAATCTGACTTCATCACTTTTCTTGGTTAGTCGACTAACCAACATTTCTTGTCCAGTCGATTGGACAAGATTTCTTGCACAATCGATTGCATAACTTTTTTCCCACAATCGAGTGTGGAATTTTTCTTGTTCGGTTGACTGAACAAGTTTTAATGCTCATTCCAGTTTTCCGCAATTCCAAATCAACCGTTATGGTGAAAGCCGGCCAAGTCATGATTAATCTTCCAGAAAATCCACCTCCTGATCGGGTTTCGAGAGAAACTGGACAGAGTTCCTCCAGCCAACCCGACCACTTCTGAACACTTCTGAACACATGAACACATGAAATGGGGTTTTTTCTATAGAGAATACATATATATATAAAAAACCCTGAATCTGCTGTTCATGTGTTCTTTTTGCCATAGAAGTGTTCATCCTGCACATAAAGCCAGACCTTTAAATCCCCGTTTTCTGTCAGAACCGATCTGAAGGGTATCAAATTTCATTTCCTTTAGACGTTGAGTAAACTTTTTGTGCGTAATTTGCTGTTCTCCATTAGTTGAACACCATTTTTCAAACACACAATATAACTCCTTACTTGGTACCAGTAAATCGCCACCAATCTTACAAGTATCCGATATAAACTGTGAGAGTACATCCATTTCGTTCCTATAGCCGGCCGTAGCTTCTTTAACAGCAGCCGGCATGCCCAGCCCGTTTGACTGCCAACGCAGACATCCTTCTACCGCCCATGCTAATATCCCTTCCTTTTCCTTGAGCAACTTTTCCAGCATCTTGGGATCGCGCTCGGTTTCAGGGATGGTGATCTCAAAGGGTATTAGCCTGATGCGTCTCCATATCGCATAGTCCGTACCGTTTATAATTGGCTTATGATTAGTGCCAAGAAACATTTTGTGAGTGGGCTTGAAGTCAAAAAATTCCTGATGCAGAAAACGGGCGGAGATGGTGTCTCCTCCAGTCATCTGTTTTATGAGATTTTCAGCTAATCTCTGCTCGGCTTCTGCTTCTGAAGCTATTACAAAACGTGCTCCTTTCAGTCGAGCAACATCATTAGGTATAGCGCCCTTGGCTTTCACCAGCAGTGTTTCTGTTGGGGTCTGCATTGCATAGTCAGACATAATTGCGCTGATAGTTTGAAGGAAAGTAGTTTTACCGTTTGCTCCGGAACCGTGCAGGATAAAGAAGCATTGTTCATCGGTGCGCCCTGTGAGCGCATAGCCGATTGCTCTTTGCATGAATGCGATAAG
>Ga0105099_10001045_pt1 | contig 17892 bp, 20 predicted proteins | sample PPLLak3cmMay2015_2_FD_79138 | JGI IMG/M metagenome (GOLD analysis project Ga0105099, IMG submission 79138) | Freshwater sediment microbial communities from Prairie Pothole Lake near Jamestown, North Dakota, USA - PPLs Lake P8 Core (1) Depth... | ecosystem: Environmental > Aquatic > Freshwater >... | reverse complement strand
TAGGTGTTTTTGCGTATCCTTTAGATGAAAAATGGCTTGGCAGAAAAATTGATAAAAAGTTTATAGAAGATGTTAAAAAATTGCAAGAAAAGTATAATATAAATCCTGCTGGTGAAGGCGGAGAATTCGAGTCGTTTGTTATTGATTGCCCACTTTTTGAAAAAAAATTAAAAATAATAAATAAAGAAATAACAGGACAAAAAAACAGCTGGAAAATGGAGATAGATATAAAGTAAAACTATAATTTATAAAAAATCATCAAATTGATCACTCGTTAATCTGTAGTATAACCAATTTGACAAGTGTTTTGCATTGTTTTTCTCATAAAAGTTAATTCCAAGCTTGTTCCAATCAAGTACATGCCACTCTATTCTACCACAATCTCTTTCTTTTGCTTTTGAAACAATAAAATTGAAAAGTTTTTGTCCTATACCAGTTTTTCTATGTTCTTTTAACACAAATATATCTTCAAGATAAAGTACTGGTTTTGCAAGAAAGCTTGAATAGCTCATGAAAAAAATGACATATCCTATGTATTTATCATCTATTTTTCCAATATATGCCTCGTATTTTGGGTTTTTTGAAAGGCCATCTTTTTTAAGGCGTATCTTTGCTTTTTCATCTGGTGGTGTTAGTTTTTCGTATTCTGCTAGTTTGTCTATTAAATATAAAAATTTGTCAAAGTTGTTATTTTTTATAGGTTCTATTATTAAATCTTCTTTCATGATTAAGATGCTGAATTAAAAATTTATTAAAATACATTTTCATAAGTAAAAATCTGAAATAATTTTATAATGTGCCAAAGGTTAACCTTAGGACAAAAAGGGGTAAATTTATGAGTTTAAACGTTGAATTTGGTAGTGATAATCATTCAGGCGTTCATCCAGATATTATGAAAGCAATAATTGATGCAAATAAAGGTTACAGCATTGCTTATGGCGAAGATGAACTTACTAAATCTGCTGTTAAAAAAGTTAGAGAAGTGTTTGGATCAGACATCGATGTTTTTTTTGTTTATAACGGCACAGCAGCAAATATAATTGGTTTAAAAACAGTTACAAATTCTTTTAATTCAATAATTTGTGCAGATACAGCTCATCTAAATGTTCATGAATGCTGTGGACCTGAAAAATTCACTGGTTGTAAAATTGTAACAATTCCTACAAAAGACGGAAAGTTAACACCTGAATTAATAAAACCATATCTAGTTGGAATTGACGATGTTCACATGGCTCAACCAAAGGTTATTTCTATTACACAATCCACTGAACTTGGAACAACATATGCTTTTGATGAACTAAAAAAGCTTTGTAGTTTTGCTCATAAAAATAATTTATTAGTTCATGTAGATGGTGCTCGTATTTGTAACGCCGCAGTTTTCCTAAAAAAAGATTTAGGGAAGATAACAAAGGATGTTGGTGTTGATATTCTTTCTTTTGGTGGTACTAAAAACGGTATGATGTATGGTGAAGCTGTAGTTTTTTTTGATAAAAAACTAACTAAAGATTTTGAATTTTATCGTAAACAAGGTATGCAGCTTACATCAAAAATGCGTTTTATATCAGCACAATTTAATGCTTTTTTTGAAAACAATCTTTGGGAAAAAAATGCAGGGCATGCAAATAAAATGGCACAATACCTTAAAAATGAATTATGTAAGATTCCCCAGATTAAAATAGTTCAGAAAGTAGAAGCAAATATGGTTTTTGCATATATTCCAAAAAAACATTTAGAAAAAGTTAGAGAAAAATTCTATTTTCATGTTTTTAATGAAAATGCCTGCGAAGCAAGACTTATGTGCTCTTTTGATACAAAAAAAGAAAGTATTGATGAACTAATAAATACTATAAGAGATACCATTAAAAAATAGATCATGGGTTTTAATATGTATGATATGATAGGTTATATCGCAGGTTTTCTTGTATCTATCGCACTTTTTCCTCAGGTTATTAAAACATGGAAATCTAAATCTTCAAAAGATATATCGTTATGTTGGACGATTATTCTTATGAGTGGGCTTTTTCTTTGGATAGTTTATGCATTTAGTTATCCAATTTTACCACTTTTTATTTTTGGTTTAGTTGAATTTTCAATGGTTTTAACATTGTTTATTTTTAAATTCATATACAAATAGTCAAAAATTAAGTCTTTTTCTAGCTATTAAATAAAATAAATTTATACCTATTGCAAGAATTACAAGATAAAAACCTATATCAAAACCCCAACTAGCATTAACAGAATAACTAATTGAACCCCATGGAAGATCTGCAGTAACTTCACTATTGCCTATTACTGAACCAAGGCCTAAATGGGTAACTAACGACATTGTATAAAATAAAGCAGTAATTGATACTATCAAAAATATTGTTGTCAAAAGCGTAATAAAAATGTTTATTTTGTTATATTTTTTCTTTAAAAATATGGAGAGTAAAACTAAAAAACAAGCTAAAATAATAACAAAAGAAACGCTAAAAAGAACCATATAAAATTCGTCAGGAACTTGACTGGCATCTCCAAATATATAATTGTTGTATTTGTAGGAATTAATCATTTTATCAGGTATTAAAAAAGTCTTAGTATTAATTGAATTAGAAGTATCTTTTCCAGTAAGACTCCACCAGGGCAAAGCAAGAGAAACAATTAACAAACCTATAATTAATAGTTTAAAACCTACAGATTTTTGTCTCTTAAAGAAAATAAATAACAGTGAAACAAAAACTAGTAAAGCACCAGCAATAGTTAAAAATAAATGTAGAAATGAGTCTTGAGAAGTATACACATCAAGTTCTTTATCACCATGAATAACAACAATTTGTTTGGAAACGACGTTGTTATCAACTAAAACAGAAACAATATATGTTCCTGGAGGCACATAAAAACCGTCTTTTGCCTCGTCAACTGAAATTGTTTTTGTTTTATCTTCTCTTTCTATTTTAACAATACCTGAATTAAACGTTTCTCCAGCGTTGTCAAAAACATTGATATCAAATCTGAATTCACCGGGAAATACTAAATCTAATTTTTCATCATTACATATTTTAATATTTTTTTCAAAATCAAGTGATTTATAACTCATTTTTATAAGATATTCTGAAGAGGGTAAATATTCAAATAGATAGCTGGAATCTTTTGTTTTTTCACCTGTGATTAAAACAGGTTTAATCATAGCTTCACTAGTAAGAAATGGCTTTGTATCAACTTCAAGGGGTAAACCCCAGGAATCTTTTATATTTAATAAAAAACTATTTAGTGAAACTTCAAATGTTTTATCCAAACTAAATAAAATATTTTTAATTTTTAGATTAATTTCTTCTTCTGCAATAAGAAAACCATTATAGTATGCCTTTAAACAATAAGAATTCTTTAAGATACAAGGAACCGATAAAACAGCTGAGCCGTTTGTATCAGACGAGCTTTTTTCAATCAAACTATTTTCATATTCTACATAAAAACTTACATCCTTTAAAGGATTACCAAAAGAGTCACTTATAAAGCAATTAATATTTGATTGAGTACTACATATTATTCGTGTTTTCAAATCATTATCTACAACATCAACAATTCCAAAGCCGATAAACTTTTTATCCTTTGAAAAAAGAGGATTTTCCGTATATATTTTAATTATATATTTACCTGGTTCAACATTTGGAAAAACAATTTTTTTGGAAAAACTAGCGTTTTTAATATCAAATAAACCAAGGATTGTTTTTAAATCGGATTCTTGAAGATCAATATTCAGACGATGAAGAGGAATACGTGTCACAGTACATTCTGATCTGAAATTTTCTTCTTTGTAAAGTTCAGCAGATATAAATGATATATTTTTACCAGTAATTGCTGATAATAAAACACCAAGAGGAACACTTGGTGCAAAATTAACAAATGCTGTGATATTGTAAAATTCTGTTTCATCAGAGTCTTTTGAATCTATGTAACCATCTTTAAATGATGTTTTTTTAATCCATTCTTGAAATACATTTGATTCATCGATTATGGCTGTGTAGTCTTGTTGTTCAATTGATACAAACAAAGATTGAAAATTAACTGTATGTCCCTTTGAAAGAGTTTTTTCGTGCTCTCCACCTTTTTCATAGGAATTTTTCATGGCATATAGATTACTAGATCCGCCTTCTAGCCCTGGTAGTTTTATGTTTTCTTCAACCCATGCTGTTACTTGTGCACCGTCACTGCTATTTTCTGCTATACCACTATTTGAACTAAGTATGAGTCCATGTGTTTTACCTTTTAAAGGGTCATAAAAACACATCCAGGCAGATTTCCCAAGATCTGCATCATCTTCTTTTGTTAAGACAAAATCTTTTACCCCTGTTCGTGGATTTAATGGTGCATCAAATTTTTCAACAATGTCGTTTTCATTAACAAGGGCAAGCATCGGATAGAAATCACCTATGTTTAAAGCATCGATACTTTTACTTCTTGCTTTTAGTGAAACAAGACCGGCATAAGAACCATCATGGATACTTGGATCATCAATTTTAACGTCTTTTAAAACTTCATGATATACATCTGTAAAAATTCTTCTAGTTGTATCCGGACAAAAATAGTACGTGTAAACATTGCGAGTTTTAAGATCACCTTGCGGCGAAACACTTTCTATTTCTAAACGCACCATCAGATTACCATCAACAATTGTTTTTTTACTAGGGTTTTTTGCATATGCTGTACCAAGGTAACCAGGAAAATTTGTTATACCATAATCTATAGAAAAATCACATATTTGATCAAGATATTCAATGCGAGGTTCTCTAGAATCTGGTTTTAATCTAATAACTACGTTAGAAAAAGGATACCCTAATATTTCTCCTTGTTTTACAACTAGATATAAAATTTCTCCTTCTTGTTCAATTTGGTAACAATCAAAATCTATTTTTTCACCTTGTATAGGTTCATAATAATAACTGGTTTCAAACAAGTTTAAATGATCAGTATATTCTACAGATGCTGTTTCAGATTCATCATAAAAAATGTAGTATCTTTCAGAGCCATCTGTGTTTTCAGGGATAAGAAATACAATTTTACATGATTTAATATGGTTTTCATCAGTAAATTCTAGATTATATATTTGTGATTCAAGTTCAGTTACACTATTTTTTTTGCAAAATCCTATCCTAATCGAATGATTATTGCTATCTCTTGCCCAGCATGGGTTATCAAATGATATTTTAATGTCTACTGGATAATATTTGGATTGCGGTAGACTTGAATCAATTGGAATTGTTATTTCTTGTTTAAAACTTAGTTCTTCCACAGGTAAAGAGTTGTTTGTATAATCGGCTTTAACATTATATGTAAATTGTGAAAATATTAAGGTTAATAATATTAATATCAATAACAACTTATTATTTTTAAATATCATAAATATATACCATAAGTAAACTTTAGCGATATTTAAATATATCTAATTTTTCTTATAAAATTAGTTAATAAAAATACCATCGCCTTGTAAAGTTAATATTTAATCTTGATAACTAACTACTACTTATTACTCACATATATTTTATAATAAATGGTAAAATTATTGCTATTAAAATTATTAAAGAAATAGCCGTTGAAACACGCCTTACTACTTTTTCTTTTTTCTCATCTGGTATGCTCTTTTTGATTTTTTTTACAAAAGATCCTACTGCATCGTTAAAAAGAAAACCTCCATCCAATGGTATCATAGGTAAAACATTGAATAAGCCAACTGCCAAGTTAAGCCAGAAAATCCAGTATAAAGCATTTACAATAACCCAGAATAAGCCAGTTGGTAACAAACCTAATGGTCCTGTAATTTCATAATTATTAATGAAGGGGGCAACAAGTGGATTATAACCTTCAAAATAACCAGTAAGCGGGAGAATATAAAAAAATAAAAAACCATATGGAAATCTTTCTGTAATTGGATTACTAAGAATATTTAAATGCTCCTCAATATTTATAAAAGAGCAAATCCCAGAGTAACCTTTACCCATTTGACTTATATTATTTGTATAACTGTATCTATCATCAAACGTGATTTGTTTATTTAAATAATATGTACCATCAGTATAAAAAGAAATATTGACAGTATCATTGGCATTTATTTTACTGGTTGTATTAATATATGAAAGATATCTAGCCTCAAAACTACTGTAGTCAGAAAAATTTGTTCCATTCACTGATAAAATTATGGACCCGGCTTTAATTCCTGTTTCTTCCGCAGGAGAACCAGCATGCACCTCTAAAATACCGATACCATCTTTAACTGGTTGAATAGGTTGAACGGCTGACATAAAAACAAAAGAAAAAAGCATTATTGCTATTAAAACAACAACAAAATTAGCTAATGGCCCTGCTGCAAAAACACGCATACGTTTTGACGCCACAGTTTTTTTAAGTTCTTCTTCATCTGGTTCAACAAAAGCACCTACAGGGACAATTAAATATAGTATCCCAAGAGATTTTACTTTTAATTCGCCAGCAAAAGTAAGAATACCATGCGAGAATTCATGTACAATAATTGCAATAATCAATGATAAAATAATATATCCAATATATTCAATTGGAAGTATAGGGTTTATACCAGGTAAAACTAAAGCAATTTCTGGTCCTGGCATAGCTGCTTTTTGCGCAGGTGTAAAACCCAAAACAGCCCACGCTTGCCAGATTAAAACAGTTGTCATTAAAACCATCGCAATAAAACAAAAAACAATAGCAAAATTACCATAGGCCTTCCAAAATCGTTTCTTACTAGCTATTTTTTTAAGAAAACCTCTCCCTTTTTTTGTTTTCAATAATAAGGCTGGCCCATATAACGAGATACCATATTTATCTAAAAGATTTTTTTTGTGAAGAATAAACACTATTAAAAAATATAAAAAAATTACGAATATAAAAATTAATAAACCTTCAATAACTGTCATAATTAATTGCAGTGGAACATCTTTTCATTTATTAAATTTCCTGGAAAATGCAAACTCAAAGAGTTTTAATATCATTATCTTTTTTTAACAATTCAATTAAAAATTTACACCATTTTAACTTTTTAATTTTCATTTTTTTATCCTTGTTTTCTGCGAAGGAATACTCACCGATTATTCCATCAAAATCAAAACCAGCTAAAAAAATTTTTTTTGCATTGAAATGATCTGCAAGAAAAACTGTTCTATCCCCATCTGTAAAGCCACCAAAATTATAAAGTTTTTTAAAACTTGTTGGATCTATTTGAGTAGTACCCAATATATCTTCCTCAAAAGTTTTTACATAGTTTTTTATTTTTTCTATGTTGTCTCCATGTGCATGAATAATAACAATAGCACCTTTATTATTAGAGTAAAGGATATCTGACATTTTTCCATCAAGGTCTGTTACTATAATATCTGGTATAATATTGTTTTTTAACAGAGCAGATGTTGCGCCATCTGCACATATTTTAACTTTGTTTTCTAAAAATTTTTTGTGTTTTAGAATTGATTTTTCAAGTGAATGTCCTGCACCAAAAACAATTATTTCTTTATTTTTTATCAGATTTTCTAATCTTTTAATTGATACTATTTTCTTATTTGTTAGAATATTATCTAGTAAAATTGCTGAGTCTTTATCTTTTTTAAAATTGAGGTCAAAATCATCAACAATTTTTTCATAAAATTGTTTCCAATCTTTATAAAACATAGAAAAAACCCAATTGTTTAATTTTTTTCAGCAATTTTTTGTTTGTTTTTTTCATATTCTTCATCTATATGATTTGTTTCTTTTTTGTAACGATGAACTACTGCGCCTATTAATAGAACTAGAATTCCTGTTATAGTAAAAAAAACAAAAGAGGACTCTTGAAAAGGTCCAAAAGTAAATTCGTTTGGTAAAAATGCATAATATACTGCATCTGAAATAGCAAATGTTATAAAACCAAATGCCAGCAAAGAAAACGGTGCCATATAATAAGTCAATGGAACATATTTATCGTTTACATATGTATCAACTGATCGTCCAAAAACTATTAGTAAACCTGCCATTACTATACCCCAAACCATGTAGTATATGAATGAGGCTACTTTTAAAAACCAGATATTAGCTTCAAAATCTGTATTGGCATACGCATATATTCCAAAGCCAATTAGTATTATTATTCCTAGTATATATGTATAAATTGATAGTTTTCCTGTTAGAAAACCTGATTTTATTTCTTCCCACAGCAATATTATGTTTTTTTCCCATCTGAAGACTCTTATTAGTAAAAACAATCCTAGGGTGAGAACTATTGCTCCAAAACCGGCTGAGGGCATACCCAGCATTATAAAAAAAGACCAAACTATTAACACTAGAGCTAGTGGTAAAACAAATTGTTTTTGTACTTTTTCATCTTCTAGTATTTTCATTATTCGATAGTATTTATCTTCTAGTTCTTTGCTTTGTTTTACTGATACTCGACTCACGGATGTTATTTTTATTCTTGACTGTATTATTGGTATGACATATTCGTCTTCTGCGCCATCTGAGATTAATAATACATCGTCTACTTTAGTTTGTGTTATTACTTTTTCTAGTTGTTGTGCTATTATTTCATCTGACTTAAAGCCTACTTTTATATGTCCGCATATTGTTGCGATTTCTACTTCTTTTCCTTCTTTTTTTAACTGATTATATGTCATTATTGCATAAAATATTGCATTTAGATCTGAGTCTTCGGGGTCTGCTTGTCCTAATCTATTTGCAGCTGTGATATTGTTTTTATAGCCAACAATAGGGCTTGTTATGCTTGCTTTCCTCCCGAAATCGTCATCGCGATCGATGTTTAAAACAAGAGTTTTCATATCTCCTACGGCCGGTATTATGTCTTTAGTATATAATAATATAACATACTTTTTTATTTTTTTCTTTTAGTTAAAAAACTCAAAAATGTAGAAAAGTATAAATATTAGAAATTATAAAGTATATCATGAGGAGATTTGTAATATGAACGACGACTTTAGAATACAGCGAATAAAAGAATTCATAAGAAAATGGAACTCTTGTTAAAAAAAACATTTTCAGATGCTTTAAAACAAAAAAATATTTACAACTGTTTTTATACACAAACAAATATTGGCCCAAGCTATAATGCAAAAAGAAACCAGAATACAAAAACTATCAAACCTGCAATTTTTCCTAATGATGATGCTAGCAGTAGTATTCTGGTCACTTGCGTTTCCGTTCATAAGAATAGGCCTTGACAAACTATCATTTATAAATTTGACAATAATGAGATTTTTAGTAGTTAGCATCACTTTTTTAACTCTTATAGTTTTAAAAAGAAATTGGTTTTCAAAGATACATAAAAAAGACATACCATCAATATTTTTATTAGGTTTTTTTGGAGTAATGATATATCATTTTGGACTAAACTATGGCGAACAATATATGACTCCTGGTGCAGCAAGCCTAATTATTGCAACTTCACCTGTCTTCATATTGATTCTTGCAGCAGTTTTTTTAAAAGAAAAAATAACATTTTTAAAATTTTTAGGAATAATTCTTGCACTTTTTGGAGTAATAATAATATCAATATTAGGAAAACAAGAAGAAACAATAGAGATACAAATAGCATTTGCTGCAATCGCGGTGTTAATTGCAGCAATTGTGAGTGCATTTTATACAATAGCTGGAAAAAAATTACTTGATAGATACAATGGACTTTCACTTACAGCATATGCAATACTTTTTGGAAGTATTATTCTCATACCTATATCTATTGTTTTTAACAATTCTCTAATAAATCAGGTAATAAACATGGATTTGAATACTTGGCTTGCAGTAATTTTTCTTGGCGTTTTTTCAACTGTTATTGGTTATGCTATATGGTATATAGCCCTTGAAATAAAAACCGCCTCTGAAATAAGTGTATACTTGTATGCAGTACCTGTTATTAGCACAATTGCCAGCTATTTATTACTAGGACATACAATTACAATATTTTTTATTTTAGGAGGAATATTTGTAATAATTGGTCTTGTACTTGTAAATATGAAACAAAAAAATTCAATAAATAAAAAATAATTACATACAATATATGACAAAGATTCTTTACATGGATAATATTGATGGTAACTACATAAAAGATTTTTCTGCAGATGTTATAAAAAACAAAGACGATTATATAATTCTTGATAAGACTGCGTTTTATCCTATGGGTGGTGGACAGCCATCTGATACTGGTTTTATAAAGTGGAATGATAAAAAATCACAAGTTACACAGGTGATTAAAAAAGGTGATGCAGTAAAACATATAATTAAAGATGAAAAACCCTCTGTTGGAACACAAGTTCATGCTGCAATTGACTGGGATATTCGTTATAAACATATGAAAATGCATACTGCACAACATATTATCTCAGGAATAGTATTTGATGAGTATAATGCTAGAACTGTAGGTAATCAGATACATGCAGATTATTCAAGGGTTGATTTTCATCCTGCTAAATTTTTAGATAAAGATTTAGAAAATATTACTTTAAAGTTTAATGAAATTGTTTCAATGAATCTACCTGTAGAAATTTATGAGGAAGAAAGAACAAGTCTTGAAAAAAGAGTAAACTCTCAAAGATCAAATCTTGACTTGCTGCCAAAGTTTATTTCAAAGCTAAGAATTGTAGAAATTAAAGATTTTGATATCTGTCCATGTGCTGGTACACATGTTAAAAATACAAGGGAGATACCTCACATTAAAGAAATTAGAAGAGACACAAAAGGACAAGATACAGACAGGATTATTTATTCACTTTCATATTGAAAATTCGATAATTATGTAAAAAAATTTATATATTAGTTATATATATAATTTAATAAAAAACATGGATGTGATAAAAAATGAAGAAAATGTTGTTTGTTTTTTTAGCAATAGCGTTGTTTATTGGTACCTGTTTTTCAGCAGATGCCATTTCTGCTATAAATCACGAAAAAAAAATATCTAATCTAAATAATAGTATAACAATAGTTGTAAAAGTTGTAGAGAAAGATAGTGGTACACCTATTAACAGAGCAGAGGTAACCTTATATTATGGTCCTGTTCTTGACCCATCCCACGATACTAAATACACCACAGTATCTGGTACGGTTACATTTTATGGTGATTATTATACTGGACTTATTAACTCAGTTCATATCTTAGCCCAAAAACCATGGAATTATTATTGGAGTGACGAATACGTTAGTGGTGCAGACCTAGCCAAAGGAGGATATAAAGAAGTTACAATAGAACTCAGAAAAGTAGGAGGAGATTCACAATCTAAAAATATTCCTTTGAATCTAAAAACTTTGAATCTTTTAGAAAAATTTAATGAAATCTTGAAATTAAGAGCAATGTGAAAAAATCTAGAAAAATGATCATCGATCATAAACTGTATTGTCCAATATATTTAGAGGTATGAAAAATGTGTAATGTCAATTAACATTACATGTTTTTATACATCAAATTTTATTTCAACTGTTTTTATTTCATCTACACCTTTTAGTGTTTTAAGCATTCCACATATACTATTTTTTATAAATTCTGCTGGAAATTCAGATAAAGGTATGTTTTTCCCGTTTACTTTTATAGTTATATCATTCATAGCGACCCTTCCTTATTTTTTCTTTTATAAATTTGTAAAGATGTTCAAAATCACCAGTGTAATCCAATATAGTATTTTCTCTTTTTTGTATATCGCCTATACGAACTTTCAAAATACCTGGGTCTTTTGCACCCTCAACAATTATTACATCTATTTTTTCAAATGCTGTTAAATATTTTACTATTTCTTCTAGTGAAAGTTTTTTCTTTACAATAAAATCAGTTTCGGATAATGATGATAAAACAACTGGATTTGCACCTACTTGCGCATGTTTATATGTATCTTTTTCTTGTGTATCAAAACTTATTTTTTTATCAGAGCATTTTACTGTTGCAACACTGTATTTTGCTTCTGTTAATTTTTTAATTAAACTAGCAATAACTGTTGTTTTACCGGTATTTGAATAACCATAGAATCCAATAATATATGGTTTCATATTTTCAAAACCACAAATTCAAAATACATTTTAAAGTTAACCCTACAAAAGAGATAGATGGATAAAAAACCTTACATTGCATTATTCATTAGTATCGTTTCAGTATCCTTTGCAGCAATACTTATAAAAATTAGCAGCGCGGACTCTTTATCTATTGCTTTTTACAGGCTTTTATTCACAACATTGTTAATTCTTCCATTTGTAATTTTTTTTAAAAAAACAAGAGAAGAGATAAAAAAACTACCTCGTAAAACACTACTTATAATGATAGGTATCGGTTTTATCCTTGCTGCACATTTTGCATTTTGGGTAACATCACTTAACTATACATCTGTTGCAAGTTCAGTAATACTAGTAACCGCACATCCAATACTTGTTGGCCCTGTTTCACATTTTTTCTTTAAAGAAAGATTATCAATAATAAATTCTATTGGAATTATCGTCTCAGTTGCAGGTGTAATAATACTTGTATTATTAAATAGACAACCAGAAGGAGAAATAATAGACCCGCTCAAAGGAAATATTCTTGCAATACTTGGTGGGGTGATGGCTGGTTTATATATTTTAGGTGGTAGAAAAGTAAGAAAAACTGTATCAGTTGCCTCTTATGCGTTTATAGTATATGGAATAAGTACAGTAATTTTACTTTTTTTATGTATCATTTTTAGTTCTGAACTAATAAATATCAGCGTTACTGATTTTGAGATTTTTATAGTAATGGCAATAGTAGCAGGATTATTAGGGCATACTTTGTATAACTGGTCTTTAAAACATGTAAGAGCATCTCTTGCATCAGTTGCACTGCTTGGTGAACCAATAGGTTCTACACTTTGGGCTATGTTAATCCCAGCAATTGCACAAATTCCTTCAAAATATACAGTCTTTGCTGGAGCTATAATACTACTAGGCATATATTTGACCGCAAGAAAAGCCAAAACACTAATTTAGCAAGGTTTAAAAACAATTTTTTAATTAAAGGCAAAACATGACAGAAAAAAACTCAAATAAAATTTTGACGTTAGTACTTGCAGTAATCATTTGTATTTCGGCAATAGTAGTATTATATGTCAGTTTACCAAAAAATGAAACAACAGATAATAATACTGATGACACAACAAATGGGAATACCGACAATAATGAAACAGAAGAGCCAGTTATATTATTAACAGTAATATATAACGACACACAAAATGAATACACACTTGAAGATTTAGAAAAGTTTTCAGCAGTAACTGGCACCGGAAGACAAGTAAAATCAAAATTATTACCAGATACCGTTCTAATTACACCTGCTTTAAACGAATCTGCATGGGAGTTTACTGGTGTTGCAGTATCAACACTCTTAGATGAATTTGAAAACTTGCCAAGCAATTACAATATAACTATAACAAGCAGCGATGAGTGGATAACCGAATATACAAAAGATAATGTTACCGGAATTGTAAACATTTACAATGAGACCGGAATAAATGGAACTTCTGGGGCTACAATGATTCTTGCCTATAAACAAGACGATGAATACATAAGTGATGAATATGGGCCATTAAGAATTGTATTTGTTGGTTCCGATGTAATAACCGAGTCAGGTTTATGGGCTAAATTTGTCGTATCAATTGAAATTGTGGAAGTATAAAAACAACCACAAACTTTTTTTCTTTATAGTTTATATTCGTTTTGTAATTTATGAGAAATATTGGGGAACTTGTTAATACAACTAAAAAATATAAAAAATCAGTTGTTCAACAAGAATTTAAAAGTAAAAAAAATACAGTTGCCTATGTTACAATTAATAACAACCCTCGTGTTCTCAAATGGTTTGTCCCTGGTTTTAAAAGACAAATGAATGTTGAATATACTGTTTTAAAAAAAGGTTCTTCCAAGCTTAATATTCCATCAGTTTATGAAATGGATGAAAAAAACAATGTGCTTGTTACAAACTATATAACCGGTCAAAACCTTTGCGATATTATAAATAATAATGACATTGCTCAAGCTGAAAAACAAAAACTTATAATGCTTCTTGCAGAGTGGTTCAATGACTTTCATAATTTTTTCAAAAAAGAAAAAGATTTTACAATTAGAGGAGACCCAAGCCTTAGAAATTTTATTCTAACCGATAAAATCTGGGGATTAGATTTTGAAGAATCAAGACCAGGAAGACCAGTTGAAGACCTAGCAGGTATGTGTGCATCAATTCTTTCAACTGATCCTATGTTTACAAAAGAAAAATTTAATCTTTGTAAACTTCTACTTGAACATTATAATGAAATAGCACCCGGTCGAATTATTAATGCAAATGACGAAATTGCATATGCTCTTCTTGAAAATATACAGTTTAGACCCACCGATGAGGAAATTCTAAGAAAGCAAAGTAAAAAAATAAGGGAACACGGGATTTAATAACAATAGTTAAAAACTAATAAATAATACTGTCTTTTGACTAGTGAGGAAGAAATAATGACTGATGATGAATTAATTGAAAGAGCAATTGACGAAGCACTTGCAAGATTTGAGATTAGCGATGAGCATATTAAAAGAAGAAAGCCTCAGCATCCACCTTTTAGGTATTTATCACCCCAAGAAAGTAAAGAAGAGCTTGAAAAAGAAACAATTGAACGTATATCAGTTATGACTGCGCCAAATACCCCTAAAGTTACAGTGGATAATGTTTTTGTACTAGGCATGGGTGGCAATATAGATGCCATTGAAAACATTATTAGAAGACATCAAGAAAGTAGAAAATTTAAAGAAAAATAGTTCTTTTCATAATTTTTATATAATATCTTCTTATATCCGATGCACGGATTACTATGGGGAAGGAAAAACTATTGCCGGTTTTTGCAATTGCAGTTCTTCTGATAGGTTGTTTTTCTGCATTGTATGTTCATGCAACAGAGGTTAACTCTAAAACTATTAAGATAATTGACCAAGAGTATACAATCAGTCAGATTTTTAGTCTTGCAGATGCAAGAACTATTATTACTGATGAAGGTGAAAAAACAGGTGTAGCCCTTGATGATCTAATAATAAAGACTTCTGGTAAATGCTATTCTTGCAGCAAGTATACTTTTAAAGCAAAAGATAGTTACCAACAAACATTTACTTGGGAGAATTTACAGAAAGGAATTTTGACAAGAGAAAACCGAATATATTTTCCTGATACTGCTCATTCTTTTTGGATTAGAGATATAGTTGAAATTGAGGTGAGTTAAAAAATGAGTAAAAATATGAAACTTTTTGCAGGAATTTTAGTATTTGGTTCTCTTTGGGGTTTTTCAGAATGCATAATTGGTTCTTCTTTAAAAGATGCAGGATTGCCGTATGGTTCTATTATGACTGGTTTTTTTGTTCTTACTTTTCTTGTTCTTAGTAGAATGTTTTATCGTCAACCTGGTATGCAACTTGGTATGGGTCTTGTAGCAGGAACTCTTAGAATTTTTAATCCATTTGGAGGTTGTCATTTGTGTTCTGCCCTTGCTATTATGGCTGAAGGTGCTATATTTGAGATGATATGGTATAGTTTCTCTGTTGATTTTGATAATTTAAAAAGTATTACTAATCAGGTGAGTATGGGTGTTATAACAGCATATCTTGTATATGTCGGTGGTTACATTGTAACACAGATTTTAACACCTGTTGTTTCTGGTGTTGGTTTTTATGCTCAAAACCTAATTGTTTTTTTACCACGTATTCTTGCAAGTGGTCTACTTACTGCACTTATTGGTGCTTTTGTTCTTCCAAGTGTTTTACAAGCAAGTAAACTTGATTTGAAAATCAAAGATAGCCTATATTATCCAACAACTTTTGGTGTTTCTGCTTTTTGTTGGATTATTGTACTTAGTATGTGGTTTATGTGGGGTGTATAAAACTTGGACGATACACCAAAAACTGTTAAAATCCTTAAGTTTCATGCTGAAAAATGTCAAGGATGCATAGAATGCGAAAAGGCATGCTCTCAGGTTCATTTTAAAACAGATGAGGGTGCAGATAAATCAGCTATTCGTATTTTAAAAGATAAAGAGGGTAAATATAAAATGCATGTTTGTGACCAGCGTGGGTTATGTCTTGACATGTGCCCAGTTGGAGCACTTACTCGCAGGAAAAGCGGCGTTGTTTTTCTTGATAAAAACGTTTGTATCGGCTGTCAAGCATGTGTAGGTTTTTGTCCGATTGGTGCTATGCGAAAAAACGATGCAAGAATTGAGCCGTTTAAATGTATTTCTTGTGGTGCTTGTGTTCGCGCATGCCCAACAAGAGCACTTGAACTTGTTGAAGTAAATATCAATGATATCAAACAAGTAGTTTATCATAAGCAGGGAGTTGATAAATAATGATTCAAGGTCAAATTCCAGTAGAAGAATACCAAACCGGTAATACAAAGCATAATTGGGATATTAATAAACTTAAAAGAGCTCATCACATCGTTGCAAGTTATGATTATAAAAAAGGTGAGATAAAGCATGGTTTTGCAAATAGGACTCTTTACATTAATCTAAGTACTAATGAAATCAAAGAAAAAAAAGTAACAGATGATATGAAAAAACTTTTCACAGGTGGTCGTGGTTTTGGTCTTAAGCTACTTTGGGATTCTATAAAACCTACAACACGTTGGAATAGCCCTGAAAATGAACTTATTATTACAACGGGTCCACTCTGTGGCTCAACTCAGTATCCGGGTAGTGGTAAATCGCTTTGTCTTAGTATTTCTCCTTCAACAGATATTATTTGTGATAGCAATGTTGGAGGTTTTTTCGGCCCTTATCTTAAATTTACTGGTTTTGATGCAATTGAGATTCAAGGTAAAGCAAAACATGATGTAGTAATATTAATCGATGGCGAGAAAGGAAAAGTTGTTGTTGAAACAGCACCTCTTGAAGAAACCAACTCTCATCTTGCAAACGAGCAATTAACTTATATGTATGCAAGTCAAGATTCTGATAAAGCAAGACAGCTAGTATCTGTTGTATCTGCTGGAAAAGCCGCAGAGCATTCTTATTGGGGTTGTATGAATTTTAGTTTTTATGATATCCGCCGAAAGGTTTGTCGTATGAAACAAGCAGGTCGCGGTGGTCTTGGTACAGTTTTGCGTGATAAAAAGATAAAGGCGATAGTTGCCAAGGTTGAAAAATTTACAGGTGTTTCAAATAATCCAGCGGATCCTAATAAAATTGCAGAGGTTGGAACAAAACTTCATCGTGAGATAAGAGATCTTGATAAATATCAGTGTAATATGCGTGCTGTGGGAACAGGTCACTTGGTAGAAATTATGGATCAGTATGATCTTTTACCTTGTGAAAATTATAGGTTTGGAAGTTTTCCCAAGGCAACAAAACTATATTCGCCTAAGTTTTATGAGCTTTTCACAAAAGTTATCCCTGATGGCTGCTGGCATGGCTGCACAATGGCTTGTGCAAAAACAGTTGATGGTTTTGAGGTTATGACTGGACCATACAAAGGTCAAAAGGTAACTGTTGATGGACCAGAGTATGAAACTTTGGGTTGTGCCTCTAATATGAGTCTTTGGGAGCCAAAAGAGGTACTTGAGTTTAATTTTTATTGTGATACTTATGGTATTGATACCATATCATCAGGCACTGCAATCGCATTTTATATGGAAATGTATGAATATGGTATTTTAAACAAAAAACGCTGTGATGGCTTGGAGTTATGTTTTGGTAATTTTGATGCAGTAATGGAGTTTTTGCATAGAATGGCAAAAGGCGATAAAGGCGAATTTGTAATTGTTGCTGCAAAAGGTATTCGAAGGGTTAAAGATTGGCTTAAAGAAAAAGGCTGGGGAGATCCTTACTTAATAGAGGAATGTGGTATGGAAAGTAAAGGTCTTGAGTATTCTGAGTATGTTACAAAGGAAAGTCTTGCTATGCAAGG
>Ga0105099_10001043_pt1 | contig 17899 bp, 18 predicted proteins | sample PPLLak3cmMay2015_2_FD_79138 | JGI IMG/M metagenome (GOLD analysis project Ga0105099, IMG submission 79138) | Freshwater sediment microbial communities from Prairie Pothole Lake near Jamestown, North Dakota, USA - PPLs Lake P8 Core (1) Depth... | ecosystem: Environmental > Aquatic > Freshwater >... | reverse complement strand
ACCTTGTTAAAAAACTAGGTGGAAAAATAATAGAGTGTGCATTTATAGTTGAACTAGTTGATCTTAAAGGAAGAGACAAACTAAAGGGTGAGAATGTTTACTCAGTAGTTGAATTTGAAGGAGAATAAAAATTTGATTCATGATGTAATAATAATTGGTGCGGGTCCTGCTGGTCTTTTCGCAGCATATGAACTTGCTACTAATTCATCGCTTAAGGTTTTGATTGTAGATAAAGGTAAAGATATCAAAGATAGAATTTGCCCGTCTATGAAAGAGTTCAGACGATGTCTTAAATGTAAACCTTGTAACATTTTATGTGGCCTTGGTGGTGCTGGTGGCCTTTCAGATGGAAAGCTTAACTTGAAACCTGACATAGGTGGTAACCTGGAAGAGTTTGTACCCCGTAAACAAGCAGATGAAATGATTGAAAAAATAGATAACATTTTTTTAGAACATGGTGCTTCAAAAAAACTATATGGTAGAGATGCTGTTTTTTTAGAAAAAAAAGCAGCAACATGTGGTATTGAATTTATACCTATTCCTCAGCGTCATATTGGTTCAGATATGCTCCCCGGTGTTGTCACATCAATTAAGAATTTTCTTGAAAACAAAGGCGTTATCTTTAGATTAAATACCGAAGTAACTCAGATTAAAAACAATGGTATATATAGCCTTGTTCTTTCTGATAAAAGTGAAATTCAGGCGCATTTTATTATTGTAGCAACAGGTCGTGCCGGTGCTGATTGGTTTAAATCCGAAGCAGATAGACTTGGAATAAAAACTCGTTTTGCAGCTATAGATATTGGTGTGCGCGTAGAAGTCCCTGCTGTTGTAATGGAAAATATAATTGAGTTTGCCTGGGATCCTAAGTTTCATATTTATACAAAAAAATATGATGACTTTGTCAGAACTTTTTGTACTTGTCCTAACGGTTTTGTTGTAATGGAAGACTATGGCGAATATGTCTGTGTGAATGGACATAGCAGTAATTCTGAGAAATCAGATAACACTAATTTTGCGTTTTTAACAAAAATAGAGCTTACCCAACCTGTTGAAAATACTACAGAATATGGTGTTTCTATCGCAAAACTAGCTACAACTATTGGTGGTCGTATGCCTATTATTCAGAGGCTTGAGGATTTAAGAAGTGGTCATCGTTCAACAGCAGCAAGAATCGAAAAATCCTTTGTTAAACCAACACTCAAAAATGCTACACCAGGGGATATATCTATGGCTCTGCCACATAGAATTGTTGAAAATGTAATAGAAGGTCTTAAACAATTAGATAGCGTAATTCCTGGTGTTAATAGTGATTCGACACTTTTGTATGCACCTGAAATTAAGTTTTATTCAATGCGTTTTATTGTAAATAAAGATCTTGAAACTAATTTGTCTAATTTTTTTGTCGCAGGTGACGGTGCTGGTTTATCTCGTGGTATTATTGCAAGTGCTGCAACTGGTATTATCGCAGCTCAAGGTATTATGAAAAAAACTGGTTTATAAGGAGCAAATAAATGGATTTTTTAGTAATGTGCATTGGTAACCCCCAGGGTGGCGATGATGCGTTAGGACCATATATTGCTGATAAACTAAAAGAAACAGATATTGATGTTATTGATTGTGGTATAACACCTGAAAATTATACAAGTGTTGTAAAACAAAAAAAACCAAAAACACTAATTATAATTGATGCAGCAGATATGGGGCTACAATCTGGTGAAATTCGCATTGTTCCAAAAGAAAAAATTGGTGTTATGACCATTAGTACACATGGGATTCCTATATCTGTATTAATGAATTATCTTGAACAATATGTTAAAAAAGTTGTTTTAATAGGTGTTCAACCAAAAAATATGTCTGGTGAGATGACAGATATCGTTAGAAAAACTGCTGATGAACTTGTTAAAAGAATAAAGACTAAAAAGATAGAGAGTTTGTTAACTCTTAATTGAATAGATTTATTTTATGACAGATGAATAACTAATTGGAAATATTTATTAAACCACTTTATCTTCTTAAGTTGGTTAAAAAATGAGTGATGAAGCAATTTTTATTAAAAGTGGGGATCAAAAAAGTGAAATCACTAGACCTGGTAGATTATATCGACTAAAAATCAAATCAGAAAAAACAGAAGCTATTACCGCAGAACTTGAGCCAAAAGCAGAATCACGATGGTATCAACATGCAGGAGAAGAAATCCATCTTGTTCTTGAAGGAAAAATGGAATACTTAGTTGGTGAAAACACATACAAACTAAGTAGAGGAGATATTCTTTGGCATAAATCAAACTTGAAACATCGCGCTAGAAATACAGGCAGTAAAAAAGTCAAATATATCACTATTAGTACACCACCTACATTTATGATCAGTGACCTATAAACACACGCTGAAGCAAATGATATATCAACAAGTTTAATTTATACTAATTTTTTAAACTAAAAAAAGTTGAATCCTGATTTTTAACATAGCTAATACCATCTCTAGTTAATTCTATCTCATCATTTGATACAAATTCTAAAAAACCCATTTTTACAAGTTCATCTACTAAAGAACTTAGATCATCCTCAGATATACCCATAGTTGTTTTTACAAACTTGGCATCGATATCATTTGAATACATCAAATTTAACAGTTGATCACGTTTTTCATCATGTTCATCTTGCTCTATAAGTAATTGAGTCCTTTGCAATATTTGTTCTAAATTTGCTAATTTTTCTGCGATGTCTATCTGTTTAACTTCGTTTTTTGCAAGTTTATTTTTTACAAGTTTTAATGGCGATCTTTTATTGTTAATACGAATTTTTTTCACTGTAACTATACTCCCCCTGTAACAATTCCAAAAACAACTAACTAATTAAAAAGATTTGTTTTTTAGATACAACCATCAAAAAAAGTAAAAGTTCACTTTTTTTCTTTTAATATATTTTTGATTACCCTTAAAATTTGTTCTGCATCATAAATAATTAATTCTGCATCTTTCTTTGTTTCAATAAAATCCAGTCCATATAAAGTTTCATGTCTTTCTTTTCTAAATGCATCTAATGAATTGATTAAATATGGTGGAATTTTATCTGAATATTTTTCTCGAATATATAAAACCAGACAAATGTGACTTTTCTCTTGAATTCCATCTTTGTAAAGTAAAGCTCTTGATGAATGAAACATTGATGTGTAACCATAAATAATTGTTGGACCATAAAGTTCTTTTTCAAAAGCAGTTTTTGCAACTTTAAGCTTATTTTCTGCTATTTCAATTGATCTTTTGGCTTTGTTAATATCTGGCAGGATTTTTCTGAGCATTCTTTTTTTAAAACAGTCATCTGTGTTCATTCTATCACAGGTATTTCTCCAAATAATGCTATTCCATCTTTTATTATTTCTCTGTAAAATGGTTTATTTTGATTTGCATTTTCTCTCCATTCTGACCATTTCATAATTAAAATATTTATTTCTCTACCTGTTTTTTTTATATATTTATTTATATCAATTTTGGTTTTTTGACCGATTATTAATAAATCTATATCGCTTTTTTCATCATCTTTTCCTTGAGCTGTAGAGCCATACAGTGTAATACTTGAAATTGCCGGTATTTTTTCTTCTAAATATTGTAATATATTAGAATCCTGTATTTTTTTGATTGCAAAAGCGGTTTTTAATTGTCTGAAGAATTGATTGTCAATGTTAGCTTGTACTATCCTTTGATTGCCCTGTTTTTTTTCTATTAGTATTTTTTTATTTATAAATTCGTCCACAGTTGTTTTTGTTGAGTAGATGCTAGTTTTTGTTTTTCTTGATAATTCTCGCAGATGTATTTGTTCGTAGGGTTTATTGAAGAAATATTCTAGTATATTCATTGATATCGTATTAAATATCATAATAATTGTTATGTTTTTTGATACATTTAATACTTTTGTTTTATTAAAAAAACAATTGTTATATTTTTTGATACAACTATCTTGAAAAAAATTAATATGGATACTTCTTACCAACACTTTCAGTTGCTGCAAGAGCAGCAATCGCACCTTCTGCACAAGCAGTTACAACCTGCCTAAGTCCACCAGTGATATCACCTGCTGCATAAACACCTTTAACGTTTGTGCGTCCTTCTTTGTCAATTAAGATAAAACCCTTATCATCAAGTTTAACACCAAGTTTTTTAGCAAGATCATTTTGAGGAATCTCACCAATTGAAACAAAAACACCGTCAATTTCAAGTTTTGATTCTTTATCTGTTTTTGTATCCTTTAAATCAAGATTTTCAACCTTTTGATTACCATTTATTTTATCAACTATTTTATTAAAATGAAAAATAACACCTTTATCTTTTGCCTCATTTTCATAAGCTTTCTCTGCACGAAACTGATCACGACGATGAATAATATGAACCTGGCTACAACCTATCTGCTTAAGATAAATTGCTTCAATAAGAGCTGCATTTCCACCACCAACAACTGCTACATTTTTGCCTTTAAAAAAGAAACCATCACAAGTGGCACAATAAGAAACACCTCTACCAGAAAACTCTTTTTCACCAGAAACATCAAGCTTTCTATATTCAGTGCCTGTACAAAGTAAAACTGCTTTAACAGGATATTTAGTTTTACTTGTCTTAATTGTAAAAATATTTTCTTTTTTTACAATATCTGTTACTTCTTCACCAAACTTGATTTCTGCATATTTACTTGCATGAACCTTCATTTTCTCAACAAGTTCAAATCCAGAAATAGACTCAAAACCAGGATAATTTTCAATATTAGGTGAAATTGCGGCAAGACCTCCACCCATGCCTTTATCAAAAACAATAGTTTTAACACCAGCACGTTCTGCATAAATTGCAGCAGCATATCCTGCAGGCCCAGCACCAATTATTCCAAGTTCATAGTTCATAACAATTACCCAAAAACACCATATGTATATTTAGTTTTTATTTATCAAAAATTGTTTTAAAAACTACACACCTCTTGCACTACAATACCCAAAAAATGGTTTAATTTCTTCAATTACATCTAACAATTCTTGTTTTTTATAAGGCGTAATACATTGCAATTCACCAGATAAAACAGGCATTTCGTTTTTAAACTGTTGCAGATAATACTTTTTTGAACCTTTTAACCATTTACCAATCTCCAAGATATCCTCCTTTGTTAAAAGGTTAGGCACAAAAGTTGTTTTAAACTCATAATCAATTTCTGATTTTTGTAAAATATCAATTGTTTTTTGAATTTTTTTAATATCTATTTTTACACCAGCAAGTTTTTCATATTTATCCTTTGGTGCTTTAATATCCACTGCAACATAATCTACTAGTTTTTCATCAATTAAATCTTTTAATTTATCTGGAAAAGTTCCATTTGTATCAATTTTTATTAAAATATTTAATTCTTTAACTTTCTTGCAAAAAACATCCAAATCCTTTTGTAAAAAAGGCTCTCCCCCAGATATCACAAGTGCCTCAACTATTCCTTTTCTCTTTTTAAGATGAACAAATATTTCTTCCTCAGAAATACTTTGAGCAGTACCATGGACTAGTTCTGTATTATAACAAAAAGGACAGTTAAAATTACAGCCAACTGTCCAAACAATTGAACTAATCATATCTGGGTAATCAAGAAGTGACGTCTTTTGAAAACCACCGATTTTCATATTTTAGCCGTTATTATTTTTCTTCTTTTTCTTTTACTTTGAATACTTTACGATCACTAAACTCTTGTTGTTTACCACGATTCCACTGGCTAACAGGACGAAGATAACCAACAACACGTGAATAAACTTCACATTTAGTCCTTTTTTCTTCAAGTTCTTTATCCATTTTTAATTACCTCCTAACAACTATTTTTTTATAACCTATTTCTTCATCACATTTTGGACAATATTCATGCTCACCAGCAATATAACCATGTTTAGGACACACACTAAACGTAGGTGTAAGAGTATAGTAAGGCAGATGATAATTTTCAGCAACCTTGCGGACTAGCTTTTTAGCAGCGTTAGCAGATGGCTCCTCCCCAAGGAACATATGCAGCACCGTGCCACCTGTGTATTTTGACTGCAAAGAATCTTGTAAATCAAGGGCTTCAAAAGCATCATCTGTAAAACCAACAGGTAACTGCGTCGAGTTTGTGTAATAAGGCTCAACGTTTGATTTTCGCCCGCCATTGTATTTATCCTGATTATAAATCCTAATATCTGGATACTGGGCCTTGTCAATTCTTGGAAGACGATAACTGGTATTATGAAGACAAACAAGTCCACTTCCACCAAGGAAATTATTCACAAGATCATCTTTAACATCGACTTCAAAATCATAGACATATTTTGTTGGTTCTAATTTTTTAATCTCCTTAACCTTGTCCCAGTAAATATCAGAATTTACTAATATTTTAAGTCGTTCAAGTGTTTCATCTCGTTCTTTTATTTTTTCTGAGAGTTTTTGAACAATTTCCTGTAGATACTGAATACTTATTCTGTTCAATCTAACATTCCTATTAAAACTATCCTTGCATATTCCAATATCTGCAGGTTTTATTCTATGTTTATGCATCATCTGTTTTAACAACTTTGGAATTCCTGGAATAATATATCTTCCTGAATGCACATTAGTAAAAGGCGATTTCTCTCTTAGAATATCTGTAAAAAATACTTGTAAATTATCTGCACCTGTAATCGATATACTATAATTATCATTCCAATTACCATTGTATTTTGATTTTCTATCATATCGAATCTTTGTTAAAATACCAAAACGTAACAAAAGTAAATTCAAACCTTCAATTAAATCTTTAGAATTTGAATAAAGATCAACTGAATAATCATTTTTTACTCTGTTTTGATAAAATGATCCATCACCAAGATAATACCCTCTTAATACTCCTGCAGCACAATTAAGATTTGATGAAAACAGGAAATTTGGCATCTTTTTATCATTGCTTTTACCACATAGACCAATTTCTTTGAAAAATAAACCGGTTATCTTACTCATAGTCACTCTATGAAGAATCTTACGAGGTTTTTCTCTAACACCAGAAGAAAGATAAGCTGCATTCTTTCCAAAAGATTTTTCTACACTAAGTAAAAATCTTTCAGCAAAACCTTTATCAGTATTACTAAACTGGCTTCTCTTAGTCAACCATCCTTCTGAAAGAAGACAGCCTATAACAAAACCTAAGTCTTCATCAATTGAAATAATAATATTAATCGGTCTAGTGTTTTTTGTATATCTATAAAATATCTTCGAATACAATAACGTTTCTCTATCAAGTATAATTCCTAAATCATAAATCAATTTAATAGGAATAACATTACTTTTCTTCCAAGAATACTTAATATCTTTCCAACAAATTTTATAACGATTCTTACACCATTTTTCCACATTAGGATCTGCAATCAATTTATCTACAAAAGAGGCAGGAAACATACCATAAAGATACTTATTTACAGAAGAATTCTTGAACAATTCAATTAAATTAAACTCTTCATTACATGTTTCAATATTAATCTGCTTAGGAACAGCAATTGGAACACCAACATCAAGATTGCTAACAAGAACCTCCCTTGGAACCCCCTCAGGATCTAAACTGAAAACACTATGCTGACCAGTGACCCTAACCTTTCTACCAGAGTTTGTAACTATCTCATACATAGATTTCCCAGGGTGCCTCACAAGAGCAGTCACAGGATATTTCTTAATCTTTTGTGTATTCCTACTAAAACCCCAAGTAAACATTTCACCATAAGAAATCTTTAAAACCTCACTAGTTCCAACCATTTGAATTTCTTCTTTGTTATTTTCCAGATATTTATCAACTAAAGGACCGATTTCATCAAAACGAGGATCACTCTGAGAAATTAACACTTTTTCATCAGGGGCTAAACTACCCTCACCAGGCGTTGCTTCAAGGTTAAAAAGATTACCTGTTTCCTGCTGATAATCAGCCATTTTATCACGCATATGGTCCAAGACTTTCTCAGCAAATGCTTTACCTTCTTTATCACCAACGCCCTTGTTCATAAAATTAAGCAAAGCATCATTCATACCAATAAGACCTATTGTTGAGAAATGATTTTTCCAATATTCGCCGAAGGTTTTCTTCACATCAGAAAGATAGAAACGTGAATATGGATGTAAACCACTAAACGTCAAGTTTTCAATAACCTCTCTTTTGATTTCAAGACTTTGTTTTGCTAAATCCATTAGAGCATCGAGTTTTTCAAAAAAATCATTATCATCTTTTGAAAGATAACCAATCTGTGGCATATTAATTGTAACGACGCCGATACTTCCAGTTTTTGGGTTTGCACCAAACAAACCACCACCTCTCTTTCGTAGTTCTCTATTTGAAAGACGAAGTCTACAACACATACTACGCGCATCTTCTGGTTTCATGTCGCTATTAATAAAATTTGAAAAATATGGTACACCATATTTTGCAGTCATCTCCCAAATAGGATCAAGTCCTTGATTTTCCCAGTCGAAATCCTTTGTGATGTTATAGGTAGGTATGGGAAAGGTGAATGGTCTACCTTTTGCATCTCCTTCATGCATGACTTCTGCAAACGCATTATTGACCATACCAAGTTCATCTACAAAATCACTATAATTATCATCCTTTAAATCCCCACCAATAATAGCAGGTTCATCTTTCATATAACTTGGAATAGTAAGATCCAAAGTAATATTTGTAAACGGTGAATTATGATAAAAGACTAAACCTGCTCCGCCAGCAAAGTTTTCTTCACAATCTTTGATGTCAACAGATATATCGTATTCCCAATCCCAATCATTTTTATAATCATTTATTTCATAGACTGGGACTCCAGCTGTTTCCTCTATGATTATATCAAGATCTTTTTTTGGATTTTCATAAATTAGTAATGTTCCTGCTCGTCCCTTACTTTTTGGAAAAACCCTAACTCGCCATCCATTAGTAATGCCTAACAAAGATATTGCAGTTAGAAGCTTATCAGACATTGAAGAGTATGTTATTCTTTTTGATGTTTTGTCAGCGTATCCATCTCCCTTAAAAAGGGTTTTTAAAAATATAGTTCTAAAATCTGAATTTAGATCAAATATAAATGACGGTACTGTTTTTTCTTTAGATGTCGCACCAGCTAAATATGGTAATAAATAAGTGTATAAACCACTCATTTTCATATTTGAAATTATTGTATCTGTTTTACTTTTGGTTTTAGTACTATAGCCTCTGGTTTCATTTATAGTAACATTAATTCCTAATGCTTTTGCAACATCAAGTATCTCGTCACTCTTAGTTTTCTCTTGAGAAATAACAATTCCGGAATGTACTGCTTTTCCTTCTGTTATAAACCAGGCGACTAGTTGTACAAAATTTTTTAGTTTGTCTTGGTTTAGATATCTATCATAAAGATTTTCATTGTATGGTTTTATATAGATTTTTGCATCGTTTCTTATCTCATCTGAATATTTTATGTACATTTCAAAAGGAACAACATTATTTTTAAATGCATCATATAAAGTGGTTTTATCGATTCTTCCGTTTTTATAAAGAAATTCTTTTAATGAGCCGTATAATTTTCCTATTTTTTCTTTTATTTGCGGTACATCTTCTGCTTGAATGAATATTCGTTTTTTTATCGTCTCTGGAAGTTCCTCAATTAAATCAAATAAATCAATTTTATTTTTGTTGCCCAATATGTTTTGTTTGAGTTTGTTTACCGCAAGTATATGATTTTTTCCGTTTAGTGTCTCATTTGGTTTAGCACATTCTAATTCTTTTGCCATTACTGGTTTTATATGGTTACTATTGCTTTTAAATAGTGAATGCGCAGGTGATACTTTTATTTCACCGGATCCTGTTCTTATTCTTTTAAATCCGTTTGTCTGTACCCTGTGTTTAATCAATGCTTTAACAGGATGCCAATTGATTTCACCTTTTTTGTCAAAACTTATTACTTCATATTTATCATTTGGAATTAATGCAAATGAGTCTTTGGACGTGGTGCCATAACCATCTACATTGTTTATTATTGATTTTCTATTCTCTCCAAAGTTTTCTTCAATTAGTTTTCCTATTTGCTCAACTTTTATTTTTCCGTTTTTCCTAAAAAGTATTGGTTCATCATGGGCTAATGACTGGAATCCAACACGTGTCGGAACATTCATATTGAATAGAAATTTTTGCATTTCCTGTTTTACGTCTTTGTAATTTAATCCATCATATTTTATGAATGGTGCTAGAAGACTATCAAAGTTTGATAATGCTTGTGCGCCAGCAGCTTCTCCTTGAAGGGTGTATAGATAGTTTACAATCTGCATAAGTGCCGTTCCAAAATGTTTTGCAGGTTTGCTTTCTATTTTTCCGGATACTCCTCTGAATCCTAGTAAAAGTATGTCTTTTAAATCCCAGCCTACACAGTTATGATTCCACATTCCATTTACAACTAATGTGCTTGTTTCTGTTGTAATATCATAGATATAATCATCCATTATCTCTGTAGGTTCATTATTTAAAACCTTGTGCCATCCTGCACCTTCTGCTCTCCACGCCTTAGTTGATATTTGTGCAGTTTGATATAGCAGCGATGGTAGGCTACTTTCTAGTGTTCTAAAACTTATACCATACAAAGGATAGTTTTGTATAATTTCTCTACCATTATACATCCTTGTTGTTCCAACGCCCTCAAGATTTCTATCTCTAACTGTAAATCCAAGTATGTTCATGATTTGGGCGATTTGTTCTAACATGGTTCTAGAAGCAGTTCTAATAATTAGAGAAGTATTTGATGTGTTAATAGAGCCGTCTCCATCTAATACTCCGGCTATTACACCTTGTACAAAATCCTGGTTATAGGTTAATATTTCTGCGGGTAAACGTTTCTCTTTACTTAATCCTTCAAGATTAAATATTTCTGTTAATAAATACTTAACAAGAGTTGTATTAACTATTCTTATTTCAATAAAATCGTTTTTGTTTTTTGAATATATTCTGCATCCTATTTCATATGCTGCGTCTGTGATTCTATCAATTATTCCTTGTTTTTCTATAGTATTTTTTTGTATTATTGATATTCTATGAGGATCCATGTTTCCTTCTGCGATATAAAAACCTATGAGGTATCCCAATTTTTCTGTTAGTTCTATTTTATTTGGTAGGGCATCTGCGTTATTTGAAGTAGATATTATTCCATTGACCTCTAAGTTTCTTGAGTATTCTTCGTAGTCTTGATAAGGCATCCCTTCAATCCAGAAGTTTTTAATGCCTTTATCATACAGTTCTTTTGCTATGTATAAATGTTCTTTATAGAACAATTTCTCATTTGATAGTAGTTTTTTAAGGTCTACTGTTAACAGTTTATCATTTTCTTTTTGTATGTTTTTTGCTTCTTTTTCACTGCCATTTTCTAGTAGCATTGGATGGTCTTCTGTTACTATTACTGATCTTCCACCCTCATTTTTTATGTAATGCATTTGTTTTTGTTTTGCTTTTTTTACGACGCGGTATACTTTTGTCCATCCATCTTTATCAAGTACTTCTATCTCTTTTGGATATTTTGCCTTTGCATCATCTTTTATTGATAAAATTTCTTCAGAAAGTTTTATTTTTTCATAAAGATCCTGAAATGATGAAAGAATTATTTTGCCATCTATCTTTGCTATTACTGTTTCTTTACCGTAGTACGTATATGCACCTAGTGTACCAAGATCGTGAAGGTGGTATGCACCTTTTTTATGTGCATCTCCTATTTCCGGTGGATAAATCTTGTTTAGCCAGTAATGCGAAATAATGTTTTCTGTAGCATAAACATTAAGTCCTTGTAATGAGTAGGCCATGTTGCTGTTTTCTTGTACTTTCCAGTCCATCATAGAAAGATAGTCATCTACTACATCTATGTCTTTTAGTAGTCCTCCTATTTCTCTCATGTCTTGATGCTGTTTTCTGTATAGTATGTATGCTTTTCCTGTTCTTGCATGTCCTTGTTCAATGAGCGTTTTTTCAACGATATCTTGTACTTGTTCAACTGTTGGTATTTCACCTTTTGGCAGTTCTTTTTCAAGTCTTTGTATTGCTATGTCGGTTAGCTCTATTGATTTTTTGTAGTCTTTACCACCAACTGCTTGTGCTGCTTTCCAGATTGCGCTTGTTATTTTTAAAGGGTTAAAATCTGCTATTTTTCCGTCTCTTTTTCTTATTTTTCTAATCATGTTTTTCTCTCCTGCGCTTTATTTTGTTAGATTTTTTATTTCTTTTTCAAAGCTTTCTATATCTGTAAAGCTGCGATAGACTGATGCAAATCTTATGTATGCAACATGGTCTACTTCTTTTAGTAAATCCATTACATATTCACCTATGTCTTTGGTGTTAATTTCTTCAGATCCGTTTCTTCTTATTTTTTCTTCTATTTTATCAAGTATTTCTTCTACTTGTTCGTATTTTACTGGTCTTTTTTCAATTGCTTTTAAAATACCATTTTTGATTTTGTTTCTATCAAATTTTTCTCTTCGTCCATCTTTTTTTATAACGTATAGTGGCTGCATTTCGACATACTCATATGTTGTGAATCTTTTGCCACAATCTAGACACTCACGACGGCGTCTAATTGTAAATGCCCCGGTGTCACGAGAATCTGTGACTTTGGTTTCGATATGGTGGCAATATGGACACTGCATTCTATAATCACCAACTAGTCATAATATACAATATATTGTAGTTTGTCAATCCCAACCTACATTACATTGTATGATTGGAGGGTATTTAAAATTTTGCATTTTACAAAAAATAAAAACAAAATTATAAAGAAATTACCTCCAAATTTTTAACTGAAATAGAAACCAAATTTTTAATATTTATCTTTTTTTCTTCACTCAAAATTTTCTCAATTTTTGCCATTGTTGACGGTTCAGTTGGAACTGCACTACAACCACTAGAATGTCTAATTGAAAGATCGTATGTTCCAATTTCTTTTGCTATTTTTATTATATCTTCCTTGTCAAAACCAATTAAAGGACGCAATACCGGTATTTTTACTGCCTCCTCAATTGTTTTAATATTCTGAAGCGTTTGAGATGCAACCTGACCAAGATTATCACCTGTTACTATTGCATCAGCACCATATTTTTCAGCAATTTTTTGGGCATATCTAAGCATCATCCGCTTACAAAAAACACAGGTAAACTTAGCATCACAGTTTTTTTTGTACTCTAGAAGGTTATTTCCATGAGGTACAATAATTACTTTAGTTGGACAATCTATTTTTTTGGAAAGATATTTTGCTAAATCTAAAAATTTATCTTTTTCACTTGAATCAGAAAAAGGTGCTATATCTGCATTAACAAGTATTAACTCATCTGCTTTTTTTGAAATTAAAAAAGTTGCGACTGGGGAGTCGATACCACTTGAAAGAAGGCTTACTATTTTCATGATGTTTCAGTGCTAATGTAATCTAAATAGTCCTTAAGTCCACCTATAATAGGTAAAACAATGATGTCTGGCAACTCATATTTATGAAGTTGTTTAATGCGCTGAATTGTTTTTTTAACGTTTTGATCGACTGTTTTTGCAATTAAAATTATTTCATTTGAATTTTCAATTTTTCCTTTCCAGCGATAAACAGACTCAATATTTGGTATTATATTTACACATGCTACAAGTTGCTCTTCTGTAAGTGTTTGTGCTATTCTTCTTGCTAGCTTTATATCATCAATTGTTGTATATATCACTGCTACCATTCTAAATCACTAGTATTTATTTTTTAAAAAATAAAGAAAATATTTGTTTTAAAATAGGCATTTTTTCAAATAAATTAACACTGTATATTTTTACTTTCGGCATACTAATTGGAAGTGATTCTGACCAAGTACTTTCTACACCATGTTCATCTTTTGCTTTTACTTTTATACTAAACGATCCTTGGCTGTTCCATATATGTGAAGCACTTATAGTATCCCCTGAATTGTATGGTCCTATCCAGTCGCTATCCGTTCCATCTGCCCAGTCAAACATATAGTAAAGTCTATCTCCATCTGAATCAGTTGTGTAAGTTGAATATGAGTAAGATCTTCCAAATGCACCATTAGTTGGACCTGTTGGTTTTGCCGGTTGATTTGGTGCATGATTAGCACCAATTACAATTTTAAGTGGTAAAGAAAAACTACTTTGTGCGCCTTTTTCATCTTCTGCTATAACTTTTATGTTATATGTTCCTGTTGCAGTCCAAATATGAGAACGCCCAACAGACTGCCCGGATGGGTAAAAACTAGTCCATTCATCTACAACATTGTTTGCATCCCAATCCCAACCGTATTTAATTTTGTCACCATTGGAATCTGTAGACATTGAAAAAAATTCATACGATTGACCAACATTACCTGAAGATGGACCAGAAATTCCAGGATTACTTGGCGGATTATTTTGTATATATGTAACAGTTACAGAATCAGAACTACAGTTATCCTCTATATTACAAAATGTAACAGTTACTTTATTCCAACCCTGTGGAATATTATATAATCTAATACGAAAATTGTAATGGGTTGAAATAGTCAAATTACTAGTATTAGTATATGATCCATATGCCCATTCCCATTTCCATTGCATATAATTAAGGCCTATGAAATCTGTAGCATAACCAAGGACTTCAAGATATGAACTATATACAATTTCACCATCTTGTGGTTCTGTAATTACAACAATCGGATTACCTGTTAAACCCTGTGCAGATATTGGTATATCACTAGGTATTAATTCAACCTCTATTTTTTGATTTGTTTTTTCATTTGTTTGCGCGATAGATATGTTTCCTGATACTAGTAAAAACAAGCCTACCACAAAAACTACTACTATTTTTTTATTCATAATTTTTCTACCTCCAAACTCCCCAATTTATGTTTTCTAAATGTGTATTAGTATATTAATATTATGTACCATGTTTTTGTAGATCTATTATTTTTATTATGAAATGAATTTCATCTGAAGAGCCATAGAAAAGATGACTATCGCACTTGCAATCGCTACAACCAAAACCAGGAATGTTTTCTAGTTTTTCATTAAACATATTTGCTATTTTACATTCTTCTTTGATAGTATTTTCTTTTAAGTATACTTCTAAAATTTCTGCTTTTTCTAAAAGATAATCTATATGCCAATGAAATTTCTTATCTTTACTTAAATGACGGCGTATACGTTTTTCTAAATTGTTCATTGAACTGCCAACATAAACATAAAAACCTTTTTTGAAGAATAAAGTTCCAAGTTTACCAATTTTAATTGTTTTATTTTCTTTTAATTTGATTAATAAAATATAGCTTCCGTTCATTTTTAAATCAAAAGTTTTAATGTAAGTTGTGCTAAATAATAGTTGTCAGCTTTTCTATTTAAATCACTCTGATTTTAACTCCAGGGGTTCACATCCCTCCCCCTGCACTAATTTTATAATACTAAATCTATAAGATAAAATATAAGTGCAAAATACTATATATAATTTAAAATGCGAGGAAAAGAACGTTGAATGATGCAATAAAGATTGTTTTAAAACCAAATATAGAAAAAGGAAAAATAAAATTTGGAGATAATGCAGAAAAAATAATTAGAGATGGTTTGCTGAAAAGCGCTGTTAAAAAAGGCGATATCATTAAAGTGCCCGGCATAGCCCTTTTTGGCAGTCCATTACCTTTTATGATAATTGATTCAGAACCAGATGGGGCAATATTTATTACGGAATCTACTGTAATCGAACTTAAAAATGATGCTATAGGCATATCTGATTCTGATAAAATCCAAAAGGTTGAACCTGAAAAAATATCCGAAGAGCCAATCAATCCTAAAGGAGTATTAGGTAATTTCCCAAAATTATTTAAAAAAAGGAATAAGTAAGTATTTTTTATGTCAGATTTCTAATTAGATTATGCTTAAAACTGTAACTGTAATTTTCATTCCATAATGTTAAATACATATTATCATCAGAGATTGTATAATTGTATGTAACATTTATTGGTTCATGTTCAATATAAGGAACATCGCCTTCAATTATTATTTGGTTATTTTCAACTCTCCAATCTCCTTCCAATGCTATATTTTTAGAACCGTTGTAATAACTACCAGAATATCCAAAATCAGATTGAAACCAATGATTAAACGATTCATTTGTTTCATTAATCCAATAACCCAGTAGTCTATCCAACTCACCATCTTCACTTATATTGCCATATTCCAAAACGTCGATATCTAAAACAATATGATTAATTTCTGAAAAATTATCAGTATTAGATTTACCTACAATTGTATCAAAATACCATATATCGCCAGGTCTCATATCCCATGAAGACGTCTCAGGTTTTCTAACATTTGAACCATCTTTTTTATTAAAGTAAATAGTTGCTTTTACATCTTTTATTGTCTCGGTTGCAATATTCTTTGCACTTCCAGATACCTTATATGAAGTCACATTTTCATCAGAATAAAAACCTTCACTTATAATTTCATAAGAACAATTGCCAGAGACATACTCACTATAATTACAATGTTGTATACCAGACACTATTTGTAAATCTATAATCTCAAGTTTATCAACATCTCCGATGATTGAATTTTCAGTAATTTCTTTTGTTTCTTCAAAACATCCACTAAACGCAATAGTCAACATTAAAACAGCAATTAATAAAACCAATAACTTTCCTTTCATCCAGTTCTCCTCACTTCTAAATAGAGTAATTGTTCATAAATTTACTCTTTTTATGTCAACAGGAGAAAAACCTATTTTTCACCGGTAATCGTGGGTTCAAATCCCTCCCCCCTGCATAATTTTATCTTAGTAAATATGCAGAGTCGTAAAATTTACAGGTATATCTGTTATTGTAAAGATTCCAACACGTTTTATTGTTTCTGGCTGAGGTGTTATTAATAATGGAAGTAGCCGGTCGTAAACTGATTGAGGAATAGAATATATCAATCTTGTAAACGCGCCATAATTTGTCGGATAAAACCACCAGTTATCCCAATAATCTATAAGTTCATTTGCTTCATCTAAAGTTAAGCCATCTGACGCGAGTTTATCACGAATTGTGTTTTTTGCTTTTGTAGTGTTAAATAGTTGTTCTGAAGAGGTATTGACGATTGTTTTTTCTTCGCCAGGATTCAGGTCTCCAAAATAAACACAATCAAAGCGAGAAAAGTTTATTGGTACAAAATAACCAAGTTCTCCATATATAACAAAAACATTTGAAATGGTGTAATTCTCCATGTTTTTAACATAGTATGTTACATTTTCTACATTGTTTGTAATATTTACTATAACGGATGTTGGACAGTTTATCTCCCCCTCGTAAAATAGATTGGGGTACTCCGTACCGTTAGGCATAACTATCAGGTTATTCTTCACTGTTACATCCCATGATATTCCATTGACACCTTTAGTTGCATCAGGAATTACAGTTGTATTTTTTATAGAACTAACTTCTACTGTAACATCTGTTTTATTTTCTAAGTTATGAAAATATATCACAGGTTTTCTGACAAGCATAAGTGGCGGAGATTCTGTCAATACTGAGGTATCGTTACAGTTATATCCTTTTACAAATGTACCCCACTCGTGTATTCCAAATTCCTTGTCTTCTTCTTCAAAGCATCCACTAAAAGCAACAGTCAGCAATAAAACAGCAATTAACACACTCAAAAGTTTTCCTTTCATCCTATTCTCCTCACTTATAAAATAGATAAATTGCTTATAAGCATGCTCTTTTTATGTCAACAGGAGAGAAGATTAATTTTCACCGGTAAACGTGGGTTCAAATCCCTCCTCCTGCCCTTTTTAAACTTAAAAAACCTATCCTTGTTTTTCAAATTTTTCTAAATCCTCTAATACTCTTTGTCCTTGCCTATCAAATTCTTTGAACTCTTCTAAAATACGTATTTCTCTTTTCTTTATTGTT
>Ga0105099_10001040_pt1 | contig 17910 bp, 14 predicted proteins | sample PPLLak3cmMay2015_2_FD_79138 | JGI IMG/M metagenome (GOLD analysis project Ga0105099, IMG submission 79138) | Freshwater sediment microbial communities from Prairie Pothole Lake near Jamestown, North Dakota, USA - PPLs Lake P8 Core (1) Depth... | ecosystem: Environmental > Aquatic > Freshwater >... | reverse complement strand
CTCTTGTCTTGTTTAAAAGATTAGAGGATTAAAACCGCAAAGCGAAGCGGAGCCGGGAGGACGTTGCGGCTTTGCCGGATTAGATGCTTAAGCATATTTTTTTGCAAACCAGCATTAAAAAGTGTATATTCTGTTCATACATTTTCTTTATCGCTTATATGGGAATACATAAAACAATTTTAATCATCGCTCTGTTTGTTTTCTGTTTTTTAACAGGAAAAAACCATCGTATTCATGGTGCATATTCTCCTTTTCACATTGTGATAACAGAATATAAAGCAGGCGATAACGCGTCCGACGCCCGGCATCCGGCATCTCCGGCAGCTCAACGCGAATCGATCGACACGAAAGAGATTACACAGCATACTATCGGTATCAGTGTCGACGATGAAAAATTCATCCGCAAACAACACCTATCTGTGCAGACGACCTATAACGACGTCAATCCGGTAATTCACTACAATAACTATTTTGATTCATTCTTATTACGGGACATCCGCCTGCCTGTACATCTCCGTATTTAGCATACCTTTGCAGCAATACACGGGTCTCTCATACCCCCATCATTGTATGATAGTGTATTTTTTTTAATCACGTTCCCATTATACGATACGATTCAATCAGCAGGAATATGCTATGGAAAAAATCTTATCTGAAATACTTGTGGCAGAAAAAAAATCGGAGCAGATTATCGAGGAGGCGCGCAAGCAGGCGTCCGAACTGGCACAAAAAGCCGACGCCGACTCAGCGGAAAAAATCGCCGGGGCCAGAAAAGAGGCTCAAACTATACTACACGAGGCTGCGGAAACGGCCAGAGCGGAAGCGCAAAAAAAACGCGAGGAAAAAGTACACGCCGCTCTGCTCAAAAGCAATGCCCTCATGGATACCCATGCTCCTGCTGTCCAAAACCTTGTTGGGCGGATATGCGGCATGATTACAACCACCGGATTTGAAAAGAGCGACCGGTAATGATGAGCGACCTTAATAAATATGCCTTTATCAATGCGAAGCTGCGCGCGCGCATCAGCATGCTTATTCCCGATGACGCCTTCCAGAATATGATCAAGGCCGGCTCGATTGAAGAAGCGCTTGCCCATCTGAGGGCAACTCCCTTTGCCTTTATCGAGGAAATCTACAAAACCAGCGGCGATATTCTGCAGGTGGAGTTCGAATTATTGAAACATGAAATAGCGATGTACCGGGATATACACAAATATCTGCATAAACAGACCGGCGAATTCAGCAATGCGCTGCTTATGGGGTATGAAATCGAAAACCTCAAAAATGCACTCAGAATTTCCTTTGAAAAAAATATCAAAAAAAACAGTGATACTCCCGGTTCTCATTATCTGCTGTATGATCCTGTTATCCATACCATTGATATTGACACAATTATCAGCGCACCCTCGTTTGATCAGATACCGGCCGTTCTGTCCGGCACGCCCTACGCTGAAATCGTTACCGCACATCTGGAGGAGATCGCATCAAAAGGCACCCTCTTCTATCTTGAAGTAGCTCTTGATCATTTCTATTATAGTAACCTTTTAGAAGCAGCGAAAATATCAGGCAGACAGGATAGAGAAAAAATTTTCCGCCTTATCGGCGTCGAGATCGATCTTCAGAATATCACCTGGATTATACGGTTTAAAGATTTCTATAAACTGCCGGTTGAGCAGACGCTCTCCCTGATTATTCCAAGCGGTTTCAATCTGGGCAAAGGCGCTGTCAGGAATGCATATACGGGGCAGAATATAATGCCGCTGGTACGGGATTTTACGAAAAAATACCATCCAGCACTTTCGGCTTTAATAACGGCAACCGAAGTTTCGGACAACCAGTCAAAACTTCAGCTTATTGAGCACATCCTGGAACAGATCATGCTGCACGAGACACATAAGATGCTTTCAGGTTACCCGTTTACCATAGGCATACTGCTCGCCTATTTCATGCTGAAGAAAAACGAAATTAAAAAGATAAAAACCATTTTAAACGCAAAACTGTATGGCTATGCAGAGGAGCGTATAAGGGATCTGGTACACTGATGTTTACGACGCCGATGATAAAACTTGTCGCCATTGTACTGGAGCGTGACCGGGAAAAGGTCGCCGAAGCGCTTCTTGCCGAGGGCGTCATGCAGTTTATTACAATCTCGGAACTTGAAAAAACCGTCCTGGAATCATTTAACAAGACAGCCCCGCAACTCTCCCTTGAAATAATATCCGAGACCAGACGAGCGATCGAGGACCTTTTACATACCGCGGGAATATATCCTGACGCGCCCAAAGAGATCAACCTCCATAATCGCAAACTTGTCCGTGTTGAAGAGGTGAAGAAAAGGGTTGATTCGATCCACCGGGAACGCGAACAGATCAGGGAGAGGCAGCGGGTGGTGCAGCAGGAGCTTTTGAGGCTTGAGGATATAAAGAAACAGATCGCCCTGTATGGGCTTGATTTCTCGGCGGAAGCGCTTATCTCTTCGCACTATTTCATCGTCATGTACATAGGAAAATTACCCTCTAAAAATCTCCCCGCGCTGATCGACGAAATGAAAAATATTCCGTCGGTAAACCTTCCCCTGAGTACCAGCGAGGACTTCACCAATGTGTTGAGCATATACCTGAAAAGAGACTCGGAGCGTGTCGAGAAAATCCTCGGCAGCCACGGATGGGTTAAAATCGAGCCTCCGGCGGAACTGCTGAAGCTGAAAACGGAGATATTTGAGAATTTATCTTCGAAGATCTCCTCGTACGCCGAAGAGCAGAATAAGCTGAAAGCGGCGGCGCAAAACCTGGTTATAAAAGAGAGCGGCCTTTTAAAGGAAACCTGGACAAACCTTCGTGTTACTGAACTTTTTAACCGGGTTCAATCCTATTTCAAGCACTCTACGCGGGTAATGCTTTTTTCGGGATGGCTGCCGGCTTCGACAAAAGAGCACCTTTCACAAAAGATACACGGGGCCTCGGAAGGCCGCTGTTACCTTGAGTGGTATGAGGCTAAAAATGCCGACGCTGAAAAGGAAAAAATTCCTGTCCAGATAAGAAACCCCAGGCTGTTTGCCCCGTTTCAGATGCTTGTCTCCAACTTCGGTATTCCTGAATACGGCAGTATAGATCCGACTGTTTTTATCATGCCTGTCTACCTCAGTATGTTCGGGCTGATGTTTGCCGATGCAGGCCACGGCGCGGTTTTGCTTCTTCTGGGGCTTCTGGGTATGACGTTCTTTAAGAAAAAAAGGGGGAAAGAGACGCTGGTCAATCTCAGCTGCCTTATTGCATGGTGCGGCGGATCAGCCATTCTGTTCGGCGCGCTGTTCGGCTCCTATTTCGGCATGCGCTGGTTTAAGCCGATCTGGTTCAACTTTCACGGCATTGTGTCGGGGCACGGCGGGGGGCACCCTTTTATCAACAATATCTTCGATATACTCCTTATTACGATCACCTTTGGCATTGCTGTTATTATTATCGGGCTTGTTTTTAACTGGATTAATCTTATCAGGAAAAGAAAATGGATAGACCTGCTCTTTGATAAAAAGGGCATGGCGGGGGCCTGGATATATGGCGCCGGCATCTACCTCGCTTTTTCTTTTCTGAAATTCAACTATATGCCTCGGCTTGCGGCGCTGTTCGCACTTATCGGAATACCGATTATACTATTATTTATAAAAGAACCCCTGCATTTTTATATGCACAGGAAGGAGGGTAAAGGAGGAACATTCACTTTTTTCAAACTTATCAACTTTATCATGGAATGGATTGTGGAGCTGCTGGAAGTGTTCAGCGGATACCTGTCCAACACGCTCTCGTTCATGCGCGTCGCGGGACTCGGCATCGCCCATGTAAGCCTGATGATTGCATTCTTCAGCATAGCCCGGATGGTCGGCGGCAAGGGTTTTTTACCGGTTGTAATACTCATAGCCGGCAACGTTCTGGTCATCTGCCTCGAAGGGCTTTCTGCGGGGATACAGTCCCTGCGTCTCAGTTATTACGAATTTTTTACAAAATTTTTTAAAGCCACCGGAAAATCATATTCACCGGTTTCACTTGAAAGCAAAGACTGACTAATAAGGAGGTATGTTCATGAATAATTCAAGAAAACGTTTGAAGACTTTTATCGTTCACAGCCTTATCATGCTTTTTTCGATCATGGCAATCGTCGGCTCAACAGTATGTGTTGAAGTACTGGCGCAATCACACCAGGAGCCAACGACTCAACAGGTTCTCACAAAGGAACAAGCCAGCATTTCAATGTGGGCTTTTATAGCAGCGGCGGCCGCTTTTGGTCTGGGCGCTCTGGGCGCAGGCTTTGCCATAAGCCATGTCGGAGCTGCTGCAATGGGCGCTGTTGCCGAAAAGCCGGAGGTTGCCACGCAAGCGTTGATCTTTGTGGCTCTGGCGGAAGGTATTGTGGTGTTCGGATTCATCACCGCACTGATGATTCTGTTCAAGGTATAGCGTGAAATACTTTGTTATCGGCGATGAAGACACGGTGCTGGGTCTGGGTATGGCCGGCGTTGAGGGAAGTGTCGTCAACGACGTTCAGGAGGCTGATCTCGCCCTTTCGGCAGCGCTTGCCGACACGGATATCGGCATCATACTGATTACCGAGCGATGCGCCGATTTTGTCCGGGAAAAGGTCGACCGGTACTTATTTACCAGCGCCTTTCCCCTGATTGTCGAAATTGCGGATCGCAAAGGGGCGCTGCCCGGCAGGCCCGGAATTCGCGAAATGGTCAATAAGGCGATAGGTATCAAGCTTTAAATTTTATCATTTGCATGCCGGTCATACCGGAATATGAAGGGCTTATATATATGCATTCTTCTGATGACGGGAAATCGAAACTGATTTCTGAGATAGATAAAGACGCCCGGCAGGAGGCGGAAAAAATAGTGTCCGAAGCCCGGACTCTTGTTGAGGAGCGCAGGAAATATACCGGCGACCAGATTGCAGCCATACTGAAGGAGGCCCGGGAAAAGGCACGGGTGCAGGCCGACGCCATTACGAATAAAATCCTGTCCAGGGCTGATATTGAGATCAGGCGCATTGATTTACAGGCGCGCAATAAAATGCTTACCGATATCATGCACATGGTTGAAACAGAGCTGCGCGAGCAGATCAAAAAGCCGGAGTATACAAACGTGCTCAAACAGTTAATCGTTGAGGCTGGTGTGGGGTTGGGATCCGAAGCGGTGTGGGTTACCTCGTCGGCAGAAGAGAAGCTCTTCCTGGACAAGGACTTTCTTTCCGCTGCTGAAAAAGAGCTAGCGGCTTTGTCGGGGCAGAAAATATCGCTTTCCCTGTCGGAAACACCTCCGCTGCTTCAGCAGGGGGTTGTTTTAACCGCAAAAACCGGGCGTCTGGCATTTAACAACCAGATAAAAACACGCATGCTGCGCAAGCAGCATGAGATTCAGAAATTAATCTATGATACGCTATTTGGTACCAACGCCCCCTAAATCCCCCGTAGGGGGACTTATAGAGAAGAAGATTATGAATTATTATATAAAAAAAACACCGCCTAACAGGTCCCACGAACAGTGGGAGATTTAGGGGGCGTGGCGTTATGATTCTAAACAGAAATTACCTACTAACGATTGAGTGATACGCAATGAATGAAAAAATAATCGGACAGGTGAAAAGAGTGAACGGCCCGGTCATCGAGGTCATGGGTATTACGGACGCGATGATGTACGAGCTTGTCAGGGTCGGCGAAGAGAGACTCATCGGAGAGATTATCAAGCTCGAAAGCCAGAATGCCGTGGTGCAGGTGTATGAAAACACCACGGGCATTGCGCCGTACGATCCGGTGTATGGCGCAGGCATGCAGCTCTCGGTCGAACTCGGACCGGGAATCATCGGAACCATCTATGACGGCATCCAGCGTCCTCTTGAAGAGATCAGAAAAACATCCGAAATCTATATCGAGCGCGGCGTCTCCCTTCCGTCTCTGGACCGTACCAAAAAATGGCATTTCGTACCGACGGCCCAAATTAATACGGAACTTGCCGGCGGCGCGATTCTGGGCACCGTCCAGGAGACGGCCACGGTCGTCCATAAAATACTGGTGCCGCCCGATGTGCGCGGCACCTTACAATCACTTGCGCCGGAGGGCGATTATACGGTTGAGCAGACCATCGCAGAGGTTGTTTCGGAAGAAGGGGTAAAACCGCTGAGCCTCATGCATCGCTGGCCTATCCGTAAGCAGCGTCCCGTGGCGCAGCGCCTGCCACTTGAGATACCCCTTATCACCGGACAGCGCGTCATAGACACCCTGTTTCCGGTTGCCAAGGGCGGAACAGTCGCGATTCCGGGCGGGTTCGGCACGGGCAAGACAATGACCCAGCAGGCTGTTGCAAAGTGGTGCGACGCGGATATCATCGTGTATATCGGGTGCGGCGAGCGGGGAAACGAGATTACCGACGTGCTGACCGAGTTTCCCGCGCTGATCGACCCCCGCACCGGCAAATCGCTCATGGAGCGCACGATTCTGATCGCCAATACCTCAAATATGCCGGTCTCCGCACGTGAAGCCAGCATCTATACGGGTATTACCCTTGCCGAATACTACCGCGACCAGGGGATGCATGTCGCCGTGATGGCGGACTCTACCTCGCGCTGGGCTGAAGCGCTCCGCGAGCTGTCGGGTCGCATGGAAGAGATGCCCGCGGAGGAGGGTTTCCCCGCCTACCTTCCCACGAAAATAGCGGAGTTCTACGAGCGTGCAGGATACATGAACACCCTGTGCGGCAAAGAGGGCTCCGTTACCATTATCGGCGCTGTGTCGCCTCCGGGCGGCGACTTTTCGGAGCCGGTCACCCAGCATACCAAGCGCTTCATCCGCTGTTTCTGGGCGCTTGACCGGCAACTGGCCAATGCCCGACACTACCCTTCCATCTCGTGGCTGGACAGCTACAGCGAGTATATCACGGAGATGGGCAGATGGTGGGAAGAGAACGTAAGCTCCACCTGGGCAAAGGACCGGGCCGAGATAATCGATATTCTACAGCGGGAGGTGCGGCTGCAGCAGGTAGTGAAGCTTGTCGGGCCCGATGCGCTGCCCGACACCCAGCAGTTTATCCTTGAAGTGTGCACCGTGTTCAAAAATGCCTTCCTGCAACAGAACGCCTACGACAAGGTCGATATGTATTCCGTAGTCGAAAAACAGATTAAAATGCTGCATATCATTTTACGTTTCTGGAATCTCGGATCCGAAATCATTAAAAAAGGCGCGACGATCATTAAAATCCGGAAAATGCCGGTGTACCAGGATATTATCAAAATGAAATATTCTGTTCCCAATGATAATCTTTCATTGCTCGATACCATTGAATCAAAACTGGAAACCTCTTTTAACCAGATGTTATCGATATCCGGTTAATGGAGTCTGTTTTCGGGTAACAGGAAAAAACTATGAATCTTTTCCATGATAATAATAAAAGAAACAAGGTTCTGCTCAAAGGCCGCGAATATATAGGCGTTGACAAAATAGACGGCCCGCTGATCTTTCTGCACAAGACACACCCGGTCGGCTACCGCGAGCTGGTGGAATGCATCGACCCGCATGGCCATGTCCGGCTGGGCATCGTGCTTGAGACGTCGGTCGACATGATCGTGGCCCAGATCTTCGAAGGAACCTCCGGGCTCAACCTGCCGCAAACCAACGTCCGCTTCTGCAGCGAACCACTGACCATGTCGGTCTCGCGGGATATGCTGGGAAGGGTTTTCAACGGTCTGGGGCATCCCATAGACGGCGGCCCGCCGCCGAAGTCGGACCGGGAGCTCGACGTCAACGGCATGGCGATCAACCCGACAGCCCGGCAGTACCCGCGGGATTTCATTCAAACCGGCATCTCCGCCATCGACGGCATGAACACCCTTATCCGCGGCCAGAAGCTGCCGATATTTTCGGGAAACGGCCTGCCGCATAACGTGCTTGCCGCGCAGATAGCGCGTCAGGCGAAAATCAAAGGCGGCGGCACCGATTTTGCCGTTGTTTTTGCGGCTATGGGCGTGAAGCATGACGTTGCGCGCTTCTTTACCAGTTCGTTTGAAGAGAGCGGCGTTCTGGACAAGGTTGCCCTGTTTCTCTCCCTTGCCGACGACCCGTCCATCGAACGGTTGATCACGCCGCGCACCGCGCTTACCCTTGCGGAACACCTTGCATTCAACGAGGACATGCACGTGCTGGTAATCATGACCGATATGACCAACTACTGCGAGTCCCTGCGCGAGATTTCGACGATACGCGGCGAAATCCCGTCGCGAAAAGGGTATCCGGGCTACCTCTATTCCGACCTTGCCGAGCTGTACGAGCGCTCCGGCATGATAAAAAACCATAAAGGCTCCATCACCTCGCTCCCTATTCTGACCATGCCCAACGACGACATATCCCATCCGGTGCCGGATCTTTCAGGCTATATCACCGAAGGCCAGATCGTATTCGACCGTGAGATGTACGCCAAGGGAATCTATCCGCCGGTTGCCGGACTCCCGTCGCTGTCGCGGCTCATGAAAGACGGCGTGGGCAAAGGGATGACGCGCGACGATCACCCCCATCTGGCCAGCCAGCTTTTCGCCTGCTACAGTTATGTCAAGGACGTGCGCAATCTGGCCTCGGTCATCGGTGAAGAGGAACTGACGCCGCTGGATCATACCTATATCGAGTTCGGCAAGGCATTCGAGCAGAAATTCATCTCGCAGCGCACCGACGAAGACAGGACCATCGAGCAGACGCTCGATCTCGGATGGGAGATGCTGCGCATGCTGCCGGTCGAAGAGCTGCATCGCATTACGGAGGAGGAGATACAGAAGTATTACGAGAGAAGTTAACAGCAAGCAGTAGCCCGACCGTGAGGAAGGGGAGGAATGTCCAATGTAGAATGTCCAATTCCCAAGGGAAGACGAAGACAATTGAATATCGAATATCGAACAAGGATCTACGAATATCGAAGGAAAATGCAGTAGCCCGACCGTGAGGAAGGGAATGAATGTCCAATGTAGAATGCAGAATGTCCAATTCCCAAGGGAAGACGAAGACAATTGAATATCGAATATCGAACAAGGATCTACGAATATCGAAGGAAAAAACAGTAGCCCGACCGTGAGGAAGGGGAGGAATGTCCAATGTAGAATGCAGAATGTCCAATTCCCAAGGGAAGACGAAGACAATTGAATATCGAATATCGAACAAGTATCTACGAATATCGAAGGAAAATGCAGTAGCCCGACCGTGAGGAAGGGTATGAATGTCCAATTAAAAAAAGAAGAAAAGTGAATATAAAAATAAGAAAGCGTTTATTCAAGTTTCAAGTTTCAAGTTTCAAGTTTCGAATTTAATATTATTATGTCCCTATTAAACTACGCACCAACCAAAACGAACCTGCAGAAGCTCCGCGGGGATTTGAAATTCACCCGGCAGGGCCACGAGCTGCTCGATCAGAAGCGGAACATCCTTGTCATGGAGCTTCTGAATCTTGTAGATCAGGTTATACACTTTCAGCAGCGTGCCGATGAGACGCTCTCGCAGGCATTCAAAGCTCTGGAGCAGGCGGTGTTACACATGGGAAAACTTAAAATTAAAAACCTCTCCAGCAGCGTTAATATCAAGTCGGACATCACCATAGGCACGCGGAAAACCATGGGGGTTACGTTACCGGTGGTCGACACCAATTTTACCGACCACAGCCCCTACTTCAGCCTCAAAGGAACCACCTTCCGTATCGATAGCGCTCTCGATCTGTTCAAACAGGCGCTGCAGAACATTGGTAAGCTTGTCGCGCTTAAAATATCGGTCATCCGGCTTGCCAATGAAGTAAAAAAAACCATAAGAAAAGTCAACGCGCTCGAAAAAATAGCCATACCTGACCTGAAAGATACTGTATTTTATATTCAATCCCGACTTGAAGAAAACGAGCGGGATATGTTTGTTTTAATGAAACTGGTAAAACAGCGTCTCGAAAAAAAGAAGGTACAACAACGGAGAGTATCTCATGAATAATCCCATCAGAAAAATCCTGATCAATATTGACGGCACAGAGCAATCCATTGTCGCCGCCCAGTATGCCATCTGCCTCGCCCGTCTATGCAGCGCCGAGCTGAGCGCATGCTACATCGTCAACATAAAAGCGCTTAACGAGCTGGTCAGAACAGGTATTTTCCTCAAAGAGGAGCAGGAAGAAAATGAACGCGAACTGGAAACCGACGCGGACAATTATCTCAGGTACGTTCACGAACTGGGTATGGCCAAAGGGATTTCTATAATCAAAATACGCGGCATGGGCAGTCCGAACCAGGAGATAGCCAAATTGATACGGGAGCGCTCGATTGACCTGCTGGTTATATCTGAATTGTCGCGGATCGGCAGCAGGCGGGATGAATTTTACGACGAAAATGAGCGGGCAATGCGGTCGTCGCCCTGTTCCGTGCTTGTTGTTAAAAATGCGGAGTATGTAACACATCTCTACGAATCACTCGTATAATAACTTTTAAAATAGATCGGGGTCAAAAATGCCATTCATCAACCTTCTTACCGAACAAGTCATCAGGGTGCCTTTGGCGTCGAACAATAAAGCAGCCGTATTGCGGGAGCTTGTACAACTATTAAAGGACGCGGGTAAAATAGACGATTTTGAAGCAACGCTTAAAGCAGTCCGGGAACGTGAAGACAAACAGAGCACCGGCCTTGAAAAGGGTATTGCGGTGCCTCATGGGAAAACCGCCGCGGTTACCTCCCTCGTGGCCGCAATAGGCATCTCGAAAGCGGGCATAGACTTTATTGCCATGGACGGCAAACCGACACACCTCTTTTTTCTTCTAATCGCGCCCCCGAACCTGCCGGGTCCGCATGTTGCTGCCCTCGCTGAGATTGCACAACTCTCCCGGTCGCACGACCTTTGCGCCAGACTTATTAATGCGAATGACGCGAAAGAAGCGCTGAAGATACTGCGAAAAGAATAAGTGTCAGGCGTACTGCTGTCGCGGTATCTGTTTCAGATCCCCGGCGCCTATCGGGTACTCTCCTCGATTTTATTAAGCTGCTCCTCGGCAGCCTTATTCAAATCTTCCATACTCTTCTGCGCATTTTCAATCCGCGCATCGGTACCCGGTTTGCCACCCGATCCCTCGGTGATAAAATTTTTTGTTGTCCTGAAATAGGCCATAGCGGTTAAAAAAATTATAACCGCCGTTATAATCATCACTGCGAATTTCATTTTACACTCCCGGTTTTTATATCTTATATAGTATAATCTGGGAAATACTTTTTAAATGAATTTTTTGGTAACATTGGCGGACTCATTAAAATATTTTATAAAATTGGAACAAAACTCAAATGATAGGCGTCTAATTACTGTACGCGAGTACGCGGCATTTTGTTATTCAACGCAAATTTTTAAACCCTGTCCAAGGATTAAACCATGAAAAGACAGAAATTGCTCGCCCTGACATGCGTCATAGTCATCATAGCGGCAATCGCTATAATCTATCCACAAAAACCAGGAGTAAAAATGCAGCGCGAAGAATCGATACCGGGTCAGTACGATAGCCGTGACTATAAAAAATCATGGCAAACGGTTGATTCTCTTACACAGAAAGGGCTCACCCGCTCTGTTATTACCGTTCTGGATACTCTGTATGAAAAAGCAAAAAATGAGCACAATGCACCACAATTTGTAAAAACGGTTATTCATAAACTGAAATTCGAATCCTATATCGAAGAAGAGGCGTATGCTAAAGCGATCGGCAAAGTCTCGGAGGAGATAAAAACCGCACCGTACCCCATCAAACCCATATTGCACTCACTGCTTGCAAGCATCTACTGGCAATATTACACAGATAACCGGTGGTCGTTCAGCGAACGCTCCAAAACGGTGAATTTTTTGGCCGGCGATATACGGACCTGGGACATACAACAGATCATCGAGCAAACGATCTATCATTACCGTGCGTCTATTGATGATGCAGGCAAACTGAAAAAGACGCCGCTGGGGATCTATGACGAAATTCTAACCGTGACCGATAAGAGCCTGCGCAAATTCCGGCCCACGCTCTATGATTTCCTCGCACATCGTGCAATCGATTTTTTCATGGGCGAAGAGCCGGATATCATCCGTCCTGCATACAAATTCGAAATTGATTCAAAACAGTATTTCGCATCGTTTGATACATTCTCAAAAACCGCGATCAGCTCAAAGGACTCGCTCTCCCTGAAGCTCTATGCGCTGATCATACTGCAGGACCTCGTCAAATTTCATGCCGCGGATAAGGACCCGGAGGCGCTGATCGATGTTGACCTGAAGCGCCTGAATTATGTTCACGCCAGATCCGTTGTCGAGGAAAAAGAGAGCCTGTATCTTGCCGCACTGCTCGATCTGGAGAAAAAATTCAAAAGCCATGCGTCATGGTCCGAAATAGCGTACGAGATTGCAACCGTATACTACCAGAAAGGCCAGACATATTCGCCGCTCGTGTCGGATACGAACAAATGGATGCTGAAAAAAGCCCATGACATCTGCATAGACGCCCTTGAAAAAACAAAACAGGAAAATTTCGGCTCGTTGTGCTGCAAGCATCTGAAATCGGTTATCGAAAGCAAAAACCTGCAGTTCAAAGTGGAAAATGTCAATGTGCCGGACCGGCGGTTCCGAGCCGCCGTCACCTTTAAAAACCTCCCGAAGGTGTATGCGCGGATAGTACGGGCCGACCCGCAGGAGTTCACCAGAGGTTTTCAAAACCACTCGCACGAAGAGATGATTAAAAAAGTGCTCGGCCTCCCTGTGGTAAAAGAGTGGGAGATCGCGCTTTTTAATGACGGCGACTTCCAGCAGCATGAGGCCGAGGTTACAATACCGGCGCTTGGCTCCGGGTTCTATGTTATCGTGGCGGCCAGCAGCAGGGATTTTTCGTATGATAAAAACGCAGTGGCCTTCTCCGGCTTCTGGGTGTCCAATATCAGCTACATAAACCGCACCAATGCCTTCTCGGACATCGAATACTATATTCTGGACAGAACCACGGGTAAACCCCTTAAAAACGCCTCTGCGCAGGTATACTACGAGAATTACAATTATAACGCGCGCAACTATGAGTCTCAAAAAGGTGAAAAATATGCGACCGACGCCAACGGGTATTTCAAAATGACCACCGGCAGGGACGGACGTAATTATTTCATCTCGCTCACGTATAAAGAGGATTTCCTGAATACCGAGAACGCATACAGCTACCGCAATCCCAAAGCTGAGGAGCAGAAACAGCTTCGAACCCTGTTTTTCACGGATCGCGCCATCTACCGGCCCGGCCAGACCATCTATTTCAAAGGCATCATGCTTGAAGCGCTGGGCGATAAAACCGATATCAAGCCGGATTACAGAACAACGGTTACTTTTTATGACGTCAATCACCAGAAGGTGCACGAGCTGTCGCTTGCGTCCAACGAATACGGCACGTTCAGCGGCACGTTCACCGCTCCCACCGGCGTGCTGACCGGTACGATGAGCATCACCAATACCCACGGCTGGCACTCGTTTCTGGTTGAAGAGTACAAGCGGCCGAAATTCGAAGTAACGGCAGACCCGATAAAGGGCGAGTTCCGCTTAAACGACAAAATCACGGTGTACGGAACAGCAAAAGCTTACGCCGGTTCGGTGGTCGACAACGCCGCTGTTAAATACCGTGTGGTGCGCAGCACCATGTTCCCATACTGGTGGTGCTGGAGCCCCTGGTTCCGGCCCGCAGAGCCTGAAATGGAAATTACAAGCGGCGACGGGAAAACCGACGAAAACGGAAAATATTCCGTTGCCTTCACTGCCATACCGGACAAAAGCGTATCGAAAAAGGGGGACCCGAAATTCAGTTATACGGTTTTTGTCGATGTCACCGATATAAACGGAGAGACGCACTCCGCAGAGCATACTGTCGTCATCGGGTATACCGCGCTCAACCTGTCGGTTAACATTCCTCTGCAACTGGATAACAACACAAAGGAAAATTTCACGATCACTGCCACAAACCTCGCAGGAGAGCGCGCTATCGCCAGCGGAAAGGTTGTTGTTCATGCATTACAGCATCCTTCCCGGCTGATCAGGCCAAGGTTATGGACTCAGCCCGATCTGAGACTCATACCCGAAAAAGAGTTTGCGGAGTCTTTCCCCCTCGACCCCTGGAAGGACGAACTGAATATCACCACGTGGGGCAAAGGTGACAAGGTGTTGGAAACCGCTTTCAATACCGAAACAGATACACTGTTAAAAATCGACAAGCTCAACAAATGGGAGCCCGGACAGTATGTGCTCGAAGCGACTTCAAAGGACAGATTCGGCGAACCGGTCAAGGATATCAAATACTTCACGGTTTTCTCAACCACCGCGAAAAAAGTACCGGTGCATGGTCTCGACTGGTTTACGCTTTTACAAACAAAGGGAGAGGTCGGGGACACCATCACCCTGCTTGCCGGCTCAAAGGCAAAGGACGTGTCCATCCTGTACGAGATAGAAAACAGGGACAAAATAGTTTACAAAGAGTGGCTGTCGTTAACCGGCGAACAGAAAAAGATCAGCATACCGGTTATCGAGGATTTCCGCGGAAACTTCTCGATTCATGTTACATTCGTAAAAGAGAGCCGCTGCTTCCGGCACGACGCGTTAATTACCGTGCCGTATACCAACAAGCAGCTTGATATTGCGTTCGAGACTTTCCGCGACAAACTCCTTCCCGGCCAGAAAGAGGAGTGGAAGGTTACCATCAAAGGAAAAAAGGGCGAAAAAGCGGCGGCAGAGATGCTGGCGTCGATGTACGACGCGTCGCTGGACGCATTTGCCGCGCACAACTGGTTTTTTGATATATACCGTTCATATTATGCCAGATATTCGTGGAACACACAGCACGGGTTTGAGATTAAATGGTCGACCTTGTACGAAAAGGAGTGGAACTCATACTTTCAAATTCCTTTCAGGGAATATGATGTGCTGAACCTGTTCGGGTATGGTATTTATCAGCAATCGTTTAGCAGACGTGGCGGGGGTTATGGTGGTGTGGACTATGCAGGAGGAATAGGATCTGCAATGTCAATGGATTCAGAGATGCCGCCAGCACCATCTGCTGCTCCGAGTGAACGAAAAGCGGCCCATGCTCCTAAACAAAAATCCGAACGCGCTAAAGACGGCTCTGCCGAGCTTGAAGAGGCAACCCTGGCCGGTGCCGGAGGAAAGCCCGGTTCGGAGAAACCGAAGCAAGGACTTGAAGCGGTGAAAGCGCGCACAAACTTCAACGAAACCGCGTTCTTCTTCCCGCACCTGAAAACCGATAAAAACGGCTCCATCATTCTCTCCTTCACCATGCCTGAAGCATTGACGCGTTGGAAGCTTCTGGGGCTTGCGCACACGAAAGACCTCAAAACCGGGCTCGTTCAAAAAGAGGTGGTAACCCAGAAAGACCTGATGGTCATGCCCAATCCCCCGCGCTTCTTCCGTGAAAATGATAAGATCACCTTCAGTACAAAAGTCTCTAACATATCGGACAAAGAGGTTTCCGGAAACGCGCAACTCTTTCTGTTCGATGCGCTGACAATGGAACCTGCGGATAAAGCGCTCGGTAATGTGCAGGCGGTAAAACCCTTTACCGCAAAAAAAGGGCAGAGCGCAGCCATTGCCTGGGATCTGGCCATTCCCGACGGCATACAGGCAATCACCTATAAAGTCGTTGCAAAAGCGGGAAACTTCACCGACGGCGAAGAGATGACGCTCCCGGTTATGACCAACCGGATGCTGGTCACCGAGACCATGCCGCTGCCTATACGCGGGAAACAGACAAAGCAGTATACGCTGAAAAAGCTTACCGAGTCTGGCAGCTCCAAAACCCTCAAAAACCACAAGCTGACGCTTGAGTATACGGCAAATCCGGCCTGGTATGCAATCCAGGCGCTCCCCTATCTCATGGAATACCCCTACGAATGCGCAGAGCAGGTATTCAGCAGATTCTATGCCAACAGCATAGCGTCCCATATAGCCAATGCAAGCCCCAGAATAAAACAGGTGTTCGACTCGTGGAAAAACATTACGCCCGACGCCCTGCTCTCCAATCTGCAGAAGAATCAGGAGCTGAAGGGCCTGCTGCTGGAGGAGACCCCGTGGGTGCTTGATGCAAAAGACGAGTCCCAGAGAAAACGGAATGTCGCGCTCCTGTTCGATCTTAACAAAATGGCGGACGAGCTTGGCTCTGCGCTGCATAAATTGCAGAAGCTTCAGGCCTCAAACGGCGGGTGGCCCTGGTTTGCCGGCATGCCGGATAACCGGTATATCACCCAGCATATCGTTACCGGCATGGGACATTTGGATCATCTCGGCGTTAAAAATATCAGAACCGACGATAAAACCTGGAACATGATAACCAGTGCGGTATATTATCTGGATGACCGTATGCGGGAAGACTACGAGTGGCTGCTGAAAAATTATCCCGATGCCATGGATAAAAACCATACTGGCGCCATACAGATACAATACCTCTATGCACGAAGCTATTTCCTGAAATATATCAAGGTCAACGCCAACAACGAAAAGGCCTTTGACTATTACAAAGGCCAGGCAAAAAAGTACTGGCTTGAAAATAACCGGTATCTGCAGGGTATGATCGCTCTCTCTTTGCACCGGCTGGAAGATGCAAAAACTCCCGCCGATATTATCAAATCGCTTAAAGAGAACGCCATGTTCTCCGAAGAGATGGGCATGTACTGGAACGATATCAACGGCGGGTATTACTGGCATCAGGCTGCCATCGAAACCATGGCTCTTCTTATCGAGGCGTTCGACGAGGTTGCCAAGGATGCGAAAAGCGTCGAAGATTTAAAAGTATGGCTGATAAAAAACAAGCAGACCAATGACTGGAAAACAACCAAAGCCACCACCGAGGCCTGTTACGCCCTGCTCCTGCGCGGCACGGACTGGCTCGCCAAAGAGCCTGCGATAGAAATAACCGTTGGTGCAGTGAAGGTCGACCCGAAGAAAATGCCTGATGTCAAAGTCGAAGCGGGGACCGGTTATTTCAAAACCTCCTGGCAGGGCTCCGACATCAAACCCGCCATGGGCAGCGTTACCGTCAAAAAAGGGGATGAAGGCGTCTCCTGGGGCGCCCTGTACTGGCAATATTTCGAGCAGCTCGATAAAATCACGCCGCACGAAACACCCATGAAGCTTTCGAAAAAACTGTTTATCGAGAAAAACAGTCCATCCGGACCGGTTATCGATCCTGTCACGGATAAAAACAAACTGAAAATCGGCGATAAGGTGAAAGTACGTATAGAGCTGCGGGTTGACCGTGATATGGAGTATGTGCACATGAAAGATATGCGCGCAGCAGGATTCGAGCCGATCAATGTTATTTCATCGTATAAGTATCAGGACGGGCTCGGCTACTATGAAAGCACCAGAGACGCGTCGACCAATTTCTTTATATCGTTTCTGCCGAAAGGCACCTATGTGTTCGAATACCCGCTCCGGGTAAGCCATAAGGGCGATTTTTCAAACGGTATTACGACTATACAATGCATGTATGCGCCGGAGTTTGCGTCGCATTCAGAAGGGATCAGGGTACGTGTAGCAGAGTAGCCACTGCTGCGGGTTGACGTCAATGGTTTAAAGGTGATGTGCATCATAAACTTTCAGCACAGTATCGAGGGGAACCTTTCGGGCCCTGCGGTTGTAATATCGCCGGATTTTAAACCGCTATGAAATGGTTGCGTTACACATTAAAATGTGTTATATTATGTGTAGAAAGGGGTTTGGCATGGCAACAAATTTAGCGTTGGTGCGTATTATCGCCGGTTCGGCAGGTTAAAATCGTTTTATCCGGCTTGACATTAAACGACAAAGCGACTTGAATAAAATATAATTCAGGGTGCCGAACGGCGATTAGTTTTTCTCATCG
>Ga0105099_10001039_pt1 | contig 17916 bp, 17 predicted proteins | sample PPLLak3cmMay2015_2_FD_79138 | JGI IMG/M metagenome (GOLD analysis project Ga0105099, IMG submission 79138) | Freshwater sediment microbial communities from Prairie Pothole Lake near Jamestown, North Dakota, USA - PPLs Lake P8 Core (1) Depth... | ecosystem: Environmental > Aquatic > Freshwater >... | reverse complement strand
AGGCGCCCTTGCGATTTACCAGCTGCCCGTGTCCCAGTATCCTCCCATCGCGCCTCCGTCTATTGCAATTACCGCCTTTTATCCGGGGGCGTCGGCCGAGACTGTTGAAAACAGCGTGACCCAGCTAATTGAGCAGAAGATGACCGGCTTTGACAAGATGCTCTATCTTTCAGCCAGCAGTGATTCGTCCGGTTCCGCCCGGGTTGAGCTTACCTTTGCCCCCGGGACCGATCCGGACCTGGCCTGGGCCCAGGTGCAGAACAAGCTTCAGCTTGCCATGGCAAGTCTGCCCGAGGTTGTCCAGCGCCAGGGTGTCAAGGTGAGCAAAAGCACCCGCAACTACCTCCTGATCGTCGGCCTGATTTCAGAAGACGGCAGCATGGATCAGAACGATTTGCAGGACTACGCCCAATCCAGCCTGGAAAAGGTACTTTCGCGGGTGCCGGGAGTGGGCGAAGTGGAAGTCTTCGGCAGCCAGTATGCCATGCGAATCTGGCTGAATCCCGACAAGCTCACCAATTACGGAATGACGATTCAGGATGTGACTACGGCTCTGCGGGCTTATAATGTTGAAGTGTCAGCCGGACAGTTCGGAGGAGCGCCGGCCGTGGCCGGCCAGAGGCTGAACGCCTCCATCGTTGTCCAGAACCTGCTGAAAACCCCGGAAGAGTTTGCCGAAATTCCTCTGCGCACCAACCCGGATGGGTCAATTGTTCGGGTCAGGGACGTGGGGCGGACGGAACTGGGAGCCGAATCCTATGACTCCCAGGTCTTCTTCAATGATACTCCTTCTACCGCGCTGGCCATACGGCAGGCCGCCGGCGCCAATGCTCTGGATACGGCCAATGCCATCCGGGCCAAGGTGAAAGAAATGAGTCCCTTTTTCCCGCCCGGCTTAAAGGTCATCTATCCCTATGACACTACCCCTTTTGTCAGGGTAGCCATCAAGGAAGTGGTCAAGACCCTTTTTGAGGCGATACTGCTGGTCTTTTTGGTGATGTATCTGTTCATGGGAAACATGCGGGCCACCCTGATCCCGACCATCGCAGTGCCGGTAGTTATACTCGGAACATTTGCCGTGCTGGGGCTTTTCGGGTTTTCCATCAACATGCTCACCATGTTTGCCATGGTGCTGGCCATTGGTCTTTTGGTGGATGATGCCATCGTCGTGGTGGAGAATGTTGAACGAATCATGAGCGAGGAAGGTCTTTCGCCAAGAGAAGCAACAGCAAAATCCATGGACCAGATTACCAGCGCGCTCATCGGAATAGGGCTGGTGCTCTCTGCGGTCTTCGGTCCCATGGCCTTTTTCGGCGGTTCCACCGGGGTTATTTACCGTCAGTTTTCAGTTACCATCATTGCTTCCATGCTCCTTTCCGTGGTAGTGGCTCTGATCCTGACGCCGGTCTTGTGCGCTTCTCTTCTCAGGCCGGTGACAAAAGGACATTCGCCGGCCGATAAAGCGATCTTTTTCCTGCGACCTTTCTTTAAATGGTTTGACCGCGTTTTTATGCGAACCCGGGATTACTATCTGAAACTGGTTGGTCAGTCTATTGCACATAAAATCCGCTACGTTATGATTTTCCTGCTGATAGTGGCGGCCATGGGATTCCTTTTTAAGCGTATGCCCACTGCCTATCTTCCGGATGAGGATCAGGGAATCCTGATGGTTCAGGCCTCCCTTCCGGCTAACTCGACAATTGAGCAAACCTATGCGGTAATGAAGAGAGTGAGGAACCATTTTCTGGAAAACGAGAAAGAGGCTGTTGAAAGCATCATGACACTTTCCGGCTCCAACTTCTCCGGACGGGGGCAGAACGCCGGCATGGCATTCGTCAAGCTCAAAGACTGGGATCTTCGCGACCGGCCGGACTTAAAGGCCGGCGCTGTAGCCGGAAGGGCCATGGGAGAATTTTCTAAAATCCGCAACGCCATGGTGTTTGCTTTTGCGCCACCGGCGGTCGTTGAACTGGGTATGTCCAAAGGTTTTGACTTTCAGTTGCTGGACCGCGGGGGGCTCGGTCATGCCGGGCTGATGGCGGCCCGTAACCAGCTTCTCGGCATGGCTGCACAGGACCCGGTATTGACCAAGGTCCGGCCCAACGGACTGGAAGATGTGTCCCAGTACCGGATCGATGTTGACCGGGAAAAGGCCGGCGCATTGGGAGTGCCTATCACCTCGATTCACAACACCATTTCCGCGGCGTTCGGCAGCGCATATGTAAACGACTTTATTCAAGGCGGCCGGGTCAAACGGGTGTTTGTTCAGGCGGACTCCCCTTACCGCATGCTACCCACGGACATGAAAAAATTTTATGTGCGAAATGCCGCCGGCAAGATGGTGCCGTTTTATTCCTTTGCTTCCGGTGGCCACTGGACTACCGGTTCTCCCAAGCTGGAGCGTTTCAACGGCTTTCCGTCCTTAAACATTGTGGGAGAAGCGGCGCAAGGAAGAAGTTCCGGCGAGGCCATGCAGGCTATGGAAGGGTTCGTTACGAAGCTGCCCATGGGAATCGGCTTTGACTGGACCGGTCTCTCCTACCAGGAGCGAATGGCCGGCGGTCAGACCGCTCTGCTGTATGCCTTTTCCATTCTGGTGATTTTTCTTTGTCTGGCGGCATTGTATGAGAGCTGGCCCATCCCGATCTCGATTCTGCTGGTTCTGCCCCTTGGCGCCATCGGCGGCGTGATCGGCTCTTCTGTGCGGGGACTGCCAAACGATGTATATTTTCAGATCGGGCTGTTAACCACACTCGGATTGACCACCAAAAATGCCATCCTTATAGTGCAGTTCGCAAAGGCCCGGGTGGATGAAGGCGTTGATCTGATCGAGGCGACACTGGAAGCTTCAAAACTTAGATTGCGGCCTATAGTCATGACATCACTTGCTTTCGGGTTCGGCGTACTTCCGATGGCGATTGCCTCCGGGGCGGGCGCCGGCGCCCAAAATGCGATCGGCACAGCGGTGCTGGGCGGGGTGGTGACCTCGACCTTTATCGCAACGGTGTTTGCGCCGCTTTTTTATGTGTTGATCTATAAATTGTTTGGCAAACATCGAATAATCGAGAAGGAGAGAAGTGTTAATATTAGCTCATCAGGAGATCAGAGCCATGAATAAGAAGCTGTTTTTTCTACTGGGCGTGATAGCCGTTATTCTGGGCGGCTGCACACTGGCGCCGCAATATTTCCGGCCCGACGCTCCGATCCCTGCCAGCTGGCCGAACGGTGCGGCCTACCCGGCAAATCATGCGAATACAAACGCTTTTGATGCCGCGCATCTGAAGTGGAGGGAATTTCTAACCGATGAACGCCTGCAACAAGTTATCGACATGGCCCTGGCCAATAACCGGGATCTGCGATTGGCTGGCTTGAATGTGGAACGGGCGCGAGCGATGTATGGCATACAGCGGGCGGAATTGTTCCCCGCACTCAATGCGGTTGGCTACGGGAGCAAAGAGCATGTGCCCGGTGATCTTTCAACTACAGGACGATCCATGACCAGGGAAAGCTACGGTGTCAACCTGGGCATCAGCTCCTGGGAGATCGACTTCTTCGGTCGTATCCGCGGCATAAAAGAAGAGGCGCTGGAGGAATACCTTGCCACGGAGGAGGCAGCAAAAAGCGCGCGTCTTTTGCTGATATCCTCTGTTGCAAATGCTTATCTTGCATTAGCGGCTGATAGTGAAAAACTGAAACTGGCCGGCTCTGTTCTTGAAACAAGTAAGAACGCCTATGAATTGATAAAGAGGCGCTATGATCTCGGGCTTGTTTCCGAACTGGCTCTGCGTCAGGCTCAAACAACTGTCGATTCGGCAAAGAGAGACATAGCCCTTTACACGCAACTTGCGGCACAGGATGAAAACGCTCTGAATCTTCTTGCCGGGACCCCGGTACCGGCTGAACTTTTGTCAAAAAACCTCGGCAGCGTTATCACTCTCAAAGAAGTTTTTCCAGGTATCTCTTCCGAAACGCTCCTGCGTCGACCGGACATAATGGCAGGCGAACATCGCCTCAAAGCGGCTAACGCCAGTATTGGCGCGGCCAGGGCGGCATTTTTTCCCAGAATTTCCCTCACAACAGCAGTCGGAACCGCGAGCGCGGAGCTTTCCGGCCTTTTCAGGGCGGGTTCGGATACCTGGAGTTTTGTTCCGCAGATCATTATGCCGATTTTTGATGCAAGGGTCTGGTCGGCTTATGATGCAACCAAGGTAGAAAAGGAAATCGCCGTGGCTCAATATGAAAAGGTGATTCAGACGGCGTTTAGGGAAGTTGTTGACGCTCTGGCCGTGAAAGGTACGGTTGATAGTCAGCTCGCCGCCCAGCAATCTCTTGTGGATGCCACGGCTGAAACCTTCCGGCTTTCTATGGTGCGGTATGAAAAGGGGATCGACAGTTACCTGGGCGTCCTTGATGCGCAACGATCACTCTACACCTCGCAGCAAGGTCTCATCTCAATACGCCTGATTCACCTCACTAATCTGGTGAGGCTTTATGCAGTATTAGGAGGAGGCGGCTTCAGCATACCGCATGAGATTAAATAGTAGCAGGAAGTGAACCAAAATGTGATGTACAATCTTGTGAAAAGCTCTCATGGCACAAGTTCGATCTCACAGGACGTGCATCGGACGATAATACTTATCCTGCAGGTGCCTGATTTTTATCCTTCGAGACGCGCCGTTCTTCATCTCGGATTTCCCGGCGTAGCAGTTTTCCGACCTTCGATTTGAGCAGCATGTCCATGAATTCGATATAAGCGTGAACCTTATAGGGAGCCAGTAGTTCGCGTGTACAAATATAGTTTCCGGATGGACATTAAATAGTTGCCGTCCGGAAATAGCACTTCCCTGGTTGACGGTATCGGAAAAATAAACTATATTTTATAAAACAAATAAAACACACTTAAATGAAAGGAGATTCCTATGAAAAAAACAGTTGCTTTTCTGTCTTGTGTAATCTTTGCTGCAGTTTTCCCGGCTTTTGCCGCCGATGACGCCAAGACGGAACTGCGTCCTGCCCAGAAGCTGATGCAGGCCCGCAAGGCATGGATTGCATCAATCAACGGAAACCTGGGCGCCAAAAAGTTTGATGCAGTTGCAAAAGACGCCGAAGAGCTTGCCGCCCAGACAAAGAAAACCGGTGAAAACAACCCCAATCTCATCGGCAAGGAACTGACCCTGGCCATTTCATCACTTGCAAAAGACATATCATCTGCGGCTGCAAAGCAGGACGGAGAAAGGATCACGGTAAAGGTAAGTGAGATAATGGAGAAATGCAGCGCGTGCCACACCAAGATCCGCGACAAGAAATAGCAGGGTGAGTCGAAATCCGAAAGAGATGAAATTTCCGCAGGATTCCGGAAGACTTCAGAAGGAGGTGCTTGAAGAAGTGGCTGCTTCTCCTGAACTGCTTACTTTCGGAAGGCTTGAGAAGGTTTTAAAGCGCAGGTTCAGGATAAAACGGGACACTCTGAAGAAGGCCGTAGGGGAGCTTATAGCAGAAGGCGAACTGGTCTATTCTTATAAACACGGGTGTTCCTTTCTAGAAAAGTCCTTTGATAAGCCTGTTCGCATATCAAAGCGGATAGTTATTGTGCCTTACCGGATGAGTTTTCCGGGAGAACCCGGCGATGTGGTCATCAAGATTCAGCCCGGAATATCATTCGGAAGAGGCGATCATCCGACCACAATGCTTGGATTAAGATGCATTGAATATGCTTTCAAAGATGCCGCGTTTTTGGAAAACTGTGAAGTTGATTCAACAGCGCTTGATATAGGAACAGGAAGCGGGATTCTGGCAATTGCCTCTGTTTTGTTCGGAGCAGCCGGGGCAACCGGGATTGACATCGATTCCTGTGCAAGAAAGGAAGCGGCCGATAATGCAGAAATAAACGGAGTCGGAAACAGGATAGAGATATCTGGTATGCCTGTTGAGAAGATTAAGGAAAGATTTTCGATTATTACGGCCAATCTGCGCTGTCCGACTTTGATGAGCCTCTATCCTTTGATGTTAAAACTGACGGGGAAAGGCTCAGTGCTTGTTTTCTCCGGGATAAAAATACCGGAAGCAATTGGTCTCCGCCTTCTTTACACTAAAAATTATTTTATGATGATCAGAGAGGAACATGAAAAAGAGTGGAGCGCCTCTGTCTTCCGCAGGATTTAAAATAATTGTCTGGCTTTTGCTATGTTTTCCACGTCTCCCATTACAACAACAGCAATATCTTCAATTAAAACAGTTTGCAGCGGTGGGTTGAAGAGTATCTCCTGGTCTCTGTACCGAAAACCGAGGATAACTATATTGAATCTGTCTGCCAATTTGAGTTCGCCGATTTTCTTCCCAATCGCTGGAGAATTTTTTGAAACATTGAGCTGATTTATCCGGATATTTCCCTGGCTGCTTCGAAGCATGCTGTCGAGAAAATCAACAACAGCCGGGCGGAGCATTTCGGAAGCCATGCGAAGCCCGCCAATGAAGTTGGGAGAAACCGTACCATCCGCTCCGGCCTTTATGAGCTTGGGTTTAAGGCTCTGATCAACCATCCTGCTTATGATGCGTATCTCGCCGTTTAACATCCTTGCGGTCATAGTCACATAAAGTGTATCCTTGTCTGAAGGAAGACATATTACTATTCCGGCCGCCTTATCTATTCCTGCAAGCGTCAGGTTATGGTCATCCGTTGCATCTCCCTTGATATAGAGAAGGTTCTCAATGTGCCTGCTTTTTTCTATGTTGTCGTCAATATGTTCGATCAAAACAACTTTTTCCTTGTTTTTTACAAGTTCGGTTATAACAGAGCGTCCGGTTTCACCGCCTCCGCAGACTATATAATGATTGTGCAGTTTTTTAATCCGGTTTTCCATTTTATTTTTCCTTAATATGCCTGAGAGTTCGCCTTCAATCATTATTGTTGTGAGTGTGCTTATACCGTAAAGGATAATTCCCATGCCGAAGGTGATAAGAATCATGGTGAAAATCTGAACCGGGATATTTCCCGTTACCGGCAGGATTTCACCGTATCCGACACTTGTAAGAGATATTACGGTCATATACAGGCAATCCATGTATTTTGGCTTTCCGCCGAAAAGTATATAATAGCCACTGCTGCCTGCAATCACCACGAGGAAGATTGCAAAAAGGATCAAGTACAGTCTTTTTTTAATATCCATCCGTTGATACCTTCGTAAAAAGTGAAAAACGGCTTTTTACTTGGCGGGAAAGGGTTCTTCCTCTCCCGCTGCTTGAAGTAAATTGAAGCTCACCGCAGCAAGCTACGGGGAATCTTCGACCATAGGGAATAGCGTCTATTTTTAATTTGCTCGCTGACCCCGCTGCAAGCAGCGAGGAATGCGCTCGCTGTTTCGGTTCAAGCTGTTCCAGCCTCATCCCCGGCCTGTTGACGGTTTTTATACAAGTCCGTCAAATGCTGGCCGGTCCGTGGTAATGGGCAAAGGATAGAATCGATTAAATTCATTGATAATTTAATGTAATACGGCAAATTTGTAAAGAATTATATATGTTGCTCTCATAAAAACCGGGCGCTGCCGAAAAAATCTTTACAAAGGGCAAACCATGATTTATATCTGATTTTCCATTCAGACCATACAATGACCTTTCTTTCGATCAGATGTTTTGTAAAGGTCTTGCTTCATTTACGAATTAATTTAAGGGTAATTGCAGCATGAACAATTTAACAACTCTTGTAATAGCCACCAGAAACAGCGGTAAAACAAAAGAAATTGAAGATCTCTTGAAAGATTTCCCCGTTAAGATAAAAAATCTCAAGGATTTCGGACCAATACCCCGGATAGAAGAGGACGGGGATAGCTTTGATGAGAATGCATACAAAAAAGCGAGTTTTGCATCCAGAGTTCTCGGCCTTCCCGCCCTTGCCGATGATTCAGGCCTTATGGTTGAAGCTCTTTCAGGGGCTCCGGGTGTTCTTTCTGCGCGCTACGGGGGAGAGAATGCAACAGATGAAGACCGGTGCGGAAAGCTGCTTTCCGAAATGAAGGGGGAATCAAACAGAAAAGCGGCATTCGAGTGCGTGATATCAGTTGCGGTACCAACCGGACGGGCTCTTACCTATGAGGGCCGCTGCGAGGGAATAATTGCCGAAAAGCCTTCCGGAAGAAACGGATTCGGCTATGACCCGTTATTCTATTATCCTCCTTTAGGCAGAACCTTCGCAGAAATGAGCATGGAAGAAAAGAGCTCTGTAAGCCACAGGGGAAAGGCTCTTTTTGAACTGAAGAGCGAATTTAATAAAGTTCTTATCTGGATAAGCCAAAACATGCCGGGTCCTGATAAATTCAAGGTAATGCCCGGGTGTGAAAAAATAGACGTTAAAATCCTATAAGGGAGAATTCACATGTTTGTAAAGAAGAAGGGGATTGATATTGTACAGGAGATAGGAGGGGTAAGATCGTTTGACGATGCGCGCAGTCTTTTTGAAAAAACACTTGATCGTCAAAATCTTTCAAAAATTCTTAAGATAAAACGCGAGAATGTGCTTTTGAAAATTGCCAATTCAATTGCCATGTGCCGTCCCGGTTCCATTTTTATAAATACAGGCTCCGAAGAAGACCGGCAATATATCAGAGATCTTGCCCTTAAAAACCGCGAGGAGGAAAAACTCGCAATGAAGGGGCATACCATACACTTTGACCTGAAGGAAGAGCAGGGGCGCATAACGGACCGCACCTATTATATTTCAAATGACGATGAAGATGTCAGCTCTCTTGCAAACAAAACATTAAGGGGCGATGCGTTAAATGATATCCGGGAAAAGATGACCGGAATCATGCTGGGCAAGGAGATGGTAGTGGGCTTTTATATGAGGGGACCCGTCGGTGCTCCAATGTCGAATCCGGCTATAGAGATTACAAGTTCCGCCTATGTTTCTCACAGCGCGGAAATTCTCTACAGAAATTCCTATCTTCATTTTGATAAGGAAGTGAACCGGTTGGGACATTTTTATACGAACATTCACAGCGAGGGGAAAAACAGGCCGGAAGATCTTCCTAATGCCCGTGTTTACATGGACAGGAGCCACCAGACGACTTACAGCATAAACTGCACCTATGCGGGCAACACCCTCTTGCTCAAAAAGGGAAACCACAGGTTCTCGGTTGACAAGGCTGTTTATGAAAACAGGGGCAATGAGCTTTCCGAGCATATGTTTATAACAGGCATCGCAGGGCCAGGAGGCCGCGAAACATGGTTTGCCGGTGCGGCTCCGAGCGGATGCGGGAAAACCACCACGGCAATGGCCGGGGACCTGTTTATAGGCGACGACCTTGCCCAGCTCTGGATTGATGAAAAAGGGGCTATCAGATCGGTAAATCCTGAGTGCGGAATTTTCGGGATTGTCGAGGATGTGAACCGGGAAGGCGACCCCGGCCTGATGGATCTTTTAAGGAGTGAAGGAACGGAGGTTATATGGTCCAATGTCTTGATCGACGAGAAGAAAGTTCCCCACTGGACGGGAAACGGGGAAGAACCGCCGGTAAAAGGCTATAATTTCCAGGGACCGTGGGAAAAGGGGATGAAGGATAAAAACGGAAAACCTGTCCCCATCTCCCATCCGAATGCCCGTGCCACTCTTACATCAACAGCTCTTTCGAACTATTCACCGAAGAATGAAGATCCTGAAGGAGTTATTACAAGGGTGTTCACATACAGCGGGAGGGACAGCGATACAATGCCGCCTGTCCGTGTGGCAAAGAACCCGGACCACGGAGTGGTCGTAGGCGCATCCATAGTATCTGCCGCAACAGCCACGGAAGTCGGAGCCACCGGCGTGAAAAGGGCGCCCTGGGCGAATGCCCCGTTTATACCCGGCGCTCTCGCAGACTACATGGATGCCCAGTTTATGTTTTTTGGAAACAAAAAAATAGCAAAAGATAAAAAACCTGTTATGGCCGGACTCAATTACTTTCTTACGGACAAGGCAAGAGGAGGAACTACGGGTAAGCTGCTCGGTGAAAAGCGGGATGTCAAAGTATGGCTGGCATGGCTGGAAAGAAGGGCGCATGATGAAGTCGGAGTTATCGAAACACCGGTGGGCGAGATACCGGAATACAAAGACCTTAAGAACCTGTTCCGGGCAATCATAGACAAAGAGTACCCGGAAGCGCTCTACACCAAGCAGTTTTCCCTGTATATTGACAACATCACAGCAAGAATAGATCTCCAGATCACGGCTTACGGAAAGGAAAAGAATGTTCCGGGCAGGTTGTTTGAAGTGCTTAATGAACAGAAGGAGGGATTGCTTGCTATTAAAAAAATATTCGGGCCTGTTGTAACACCGGCTGATCTTTACAAGTATAACAAAGACAAGACGGCATAATACCGTGCGGAAAAACCAAGCAGAAAAAGGCTCGGATAAAGAGAGCCCCGGGTCTATTCTGAATGTTATTTTCAGCGGCCGCATGCTCGTAACCTTTGTTATGGGTTTTGCATGCGGACTTCCGCTGCTTTTAACCATATCCTTATTGCAGGCTTGGATGAAGGATGAAGGAGTCGATCTTGCCATGATCGGCATGATCTCTCTCGTGGGGCTTCCTTACACGGTAAAGTTTCTCTGGGCGCCTTTTCTTGATCGTTATATACCGCCGTTTCTGGGAAGAAGAAGAGGATGGCTTATCGTTACCCAGATACTCCTTGTTTTGTCGATTGCCGGGCTTGCATTCACAGACCCGGGCGTAAAGCCTCTTTATGTTGTTATTGCCGCCATGCTCGTAACATTCTTCAGCGCAACCCAGGATATTGTCGTAGACGCATTCAGGCGGGAAAGTCTTTCGGATCAGGAGCTCGGCCTGGGTTCTTCCCTTTACGTAAACGGCTACCGTGTGGGCATGCTGCTTGCCTCAGGAGGCGGTTTTATTATGGCCGATGCGCTGTCGTTCAAGGCGGTATATCTTATCATGGCCGCCTGCCTTCTGCCCTGCATGCTTGCGACGATATTTTCCCGGGAACCTGAAATTACCGCAGGCACTCCCAAAACAATGCAGGAGGCGGTGATTGATCCGCTTGTGGAGTATTTCAGCAGGAGCGGCGCAATCTGGATTCTTGCCTTTATCCTTTTTTATAAGATCGGCGATACAATGGCAAGCTCCATGACAACGCCGTTTTATCTTGATATCGGATTTTCAAAGACCGAGATAGGAGCTGTTGTAAAACTTTTCGGCTTCTGGGCAACGCTTGGAGGAAGTCTTGCCGGAGGGCTTATCATGCTTTATATCGGGATAAACCGCAGCCTCTGGATTTTTGGTTTTTTCCAGGCTTTATCCACCGCAGGATTTGCCGTTCTTGCGCGCATAGGCTACAGCATTCCGGCCCTTTCAGGCGTTATAGCCTTTGAAAATTTTTCAGCAGGGATGGGAACAGCCGCATATTCGGCTTTCATGGCAAGCATTACAAACAAAAAATTCACCGCGACCCAGTATGCCCTTTTAAGCAGCCTCATGGGGGTTCCAAGGGTAATTGCGTCGGCTCCCACCGGGTTTCTGGCAAAAAACACCGGCTGGGAATTATTTTTTACGGCATGCACCCTTCTCGCGATACCGGGCATGCTTCTTCTTTTTAAATTTGCGCCGTGGAATGGCGGGAAAGCATGACAAATAAAAATAACGAGTATAATCCGGCTTTAAAGCAGGCTCCCGTACTTCTTTCAATGAGAAAGGAGATCCTTTCCCTGTCTCCTGAAAAGGCGCTCAACCGTATTTTTGAGGCAAAGCATCCGGCGGCTCTTATACATTCCTTTCCTGAAACAGATTTTTATTTTCTTATAAATGATATCGGCATCAGCGACGCCTTTGAGATTCTTGCGCTGGCTTCAGAGAAACAGTGGGAATATATACTCGATATTGAGCTCTGGGAAAAAGACAGGATTGATATGAATTCCGTCTCGATGTGGCTTGATATACTGTTCCAGGCTGCCCCGGCCCGCTTTGTAAAATGGGCCATTGAAAAGCAGACGGAATTTATCGAGTATTATCTTTATAAGAATATCAAAGTCGCGGTAAGAGAGCATGATGAGGATCCATCGGCTCTCGGAAAAGACCTGGTCACCATTGACGATATTTTTTACATAAGGATTACCGACGATTATTATGAGCCTGATGAATACGATGCGGAGACTGAAGGGGGCGCCTTTAGAGATAAGAGGGAAGAATTCATAAAGAAGATGCTGGCGAGTATAGCGGAATATGACTACGGGATATACCGGAATATGCTGTTTGAAACAATGACGGTTCTTCCCGCCGAGATGGAAGAGGAGTTTTACCGCTTAAGAAACGTCCGGCTTGAAGAAAAGGGCTTTTTGTCTTTTTACGAGGCTGCCGGCGTTTATGCCCCCTTAAAACCGGAAAAGCTTGCGGGCAGGAAGAAGATGGCGAAAAGAAGGGATGAAAACGCTTCCCTCATGCCGGTGCCTCTTTATCCGTTCGGGATGTTAAAAGAGGACAATCTGTTTGCAATATCGCTCAAAAAAATTGAACCGGGTGATACACTTAACAATCTTCAGGCCGAATTTGCAGCCCTGTGCAACAGGATTATTTCAGCGGACCAGAAAACGATTAAAAGCAGGGATGAATTGACGGAGATTGTAAAAAAAGCATGCGGATATCTGAGTATAGGGCTCGGGAGAATGACGGCTGAAGGCAAGAAGCCTGATATAAACCACACAGCAGCCCTGATAGAGAAATTTCATCTTGAGAATATTTTCAGAACCGGTTTCGGGCTTGCCGTGGAACTGAAGGAGCAGGCTGAAAAATGGCTGAAGAGATCCTGGTTCAGGGAGCAGGGGTTTCCCCTTCTTTTCTGGGGAGAAGAATGGATGGGGTTTCTAGGCGGGCTGTTAATCAAAAAACCTCTTTATTTTGACAACTATAAAACCGGGCATCTTTACAGGGATTTTTTATCTCTTTCGGATATGACTGAAAGCAGTAAGATTCTTGAAGAAATAATCGCACTTGATGATCTTTTCTCTCTTATCGGTTCCGACACTAGGCGCGTAAAAGACCGTTCTTTAAATTTTAAAAAACTTCTTCTTACTCTTTTTGCCGGAAACAGCCTCGGCCTGTCGAAAGATGCAGTTCCTCTGCCTTATGACGATTTTGTCCGTTTTTTTGCAACCCTCTGGACCGGAAGAGGAAAATCCCGCAGAATCAATCTTGCCGTAAAGGAATCCTTTTTAAGCTGGCTTACCGAAAGAACCGGTCTCAAAGCATCCGAAATCACAGAAAAGCTCGGAAGGGTTTTAGATAATCTTTTCGCTGAGATTGAAAGCGAGTTGAAAAAAGTATCGCAGCACGATCTCGATCCCAGATATATCAATCTTTTTCTTATCGAAAGAAGGAAATGACAGCTTCGTAAAAGCATAATTGCTAATTGCATGAATGAGTTATATGCTTGTTTATGGATATCCCGTATATTCCTCTTCTATAAGACTTTTCAAAGAAAAGAACTACCAGATGATTGATGAGATGCGACAGGCTTCCCCGCTTTGATTTATGACAGATATGTGATATAGATATAAGCATGTTGTATGTGTAAATCAGGACGCCATGTTTGAGCCGTAGGATTGATTACTATAAAGCATGATTTATGGAGAAGAGATTATGGCTATTATGGAATTTCTGAAAACGAAAAGAACGGAAATTCTCCGTATTGCAGCCAGGCACGGAGCGCGGAATGTTCGAGTTTTCGGTTCCGTGGCCAGAGATGAGGAAGGCAAACATAGCGATATCGATTTGCTGGTAGAAATGGAACCTGGCCGAAGCCTCATGGATCATGCCGCCATGCTTCTGGAATTGCAGGAATCCCTGGGATACCGTGTTGATGTCATCAGCGATCGCGGAATAAAACCCAGAATTCGTGACATTGTTATGCGGGAGGCCGTGCCTTTATGAGAACCCCGAAAGACCGGTTGCTCGACATGCTGGAGGCTATCGATAATATTGAGAGATATACCAGCAGAGGGCGCGCGGCTTTTGAACAGGATGAGTTGATTCAGAATTGGTTTGTCCATCATCTCCAAATCATCGGTGAAGCGGCCGCGAAACTCGACCGGTCATTCCAGATGGCTCATCCTCAAATTTCATGGGCTCAAATAATCGCAATGCGCAATATTTTAGTGCATGACTATTTCGGAATCGATCTCGAAGCGGTATGGGGAGTTGTTGAACGCGATTTACCGGAGTTAAAACGCCGGATAAAAGCAGTAATTGAAATAAACTGAATGCGTCTATCCTTTATATCTTTTCAATATCCGGGGAATCCAGCGCGGAACATTCCTGCTGTATTCAAGATACGAATCGCCGAACTTCTTTTTTAAGGCAGGCTCTTCGTAAAACAGAGCAAAAAAGTAAAACAAGCTGAAAACTTCGGCTGAATATTCGAAGAGTCTCCACGAAGCAAAGAGCAAAGCCCCGCCAGGAAGGATTGAGAGAATTCCGATATACCACCTATCATCCTTCAATCCCACTGTTGACTTAAATATTGATGAATGTTCCTTATTTGTCCTAAATGGGTTTTTTCAGATCATCGAGCAGGAGACGAAATTGCTCGTAAACATCTCTCCTGTGACCGATATAATAAATATTGATGTAGGCCTTTTCTTCATCTACGGCATATATAATTCTGTATCTTTTCGGTTTGAAGGATTTAAAACTTGCCAGTTCTTCGTGCAAATCATCTCCAAGGAATGGGTTTTTTTGAAGCGTCTTCAGTGCATCTTTAATCAGTTGCTTGGTTTCCGGAGACAGCCGGGATATCATGCTGGATGCTTCGGGGGTGAACCGGATCTTGAAACGTTTCATTCTGAGAAAACCTTACCGAAATCAACCCATTTCCCCGCTTTCGCCTCTTTGATGGAATTGCGGATTGACTGCATGGCTTTTTCGTCTGAAAGGATGTCCAAGGTCTCCAAAAGGCTGTTGAATTTTTTCATGCTTATCAAAACGGCCTCGGGTATCCCATTTTTGGTAATGGCGATAGCATCGTCCGAGCCACCGATCTTTCGGATCAGGTCTAAAAAATCATTTTTAGCTTTAGTGACCGGGATGTACTCTTGAATTGTCTGCATGTGTCGATCTCCTTTTTGACTTGCCATTATTATGGATATAATAATAGACATTATGAGAAAAATCAAGAATAAATAGGTTGATCATATTTCAAGATTCAATCCCGGCTCTTCTGCCTGATCTTGTATCCCTGCCAAACAGTCGCTGTCCAGCCTGTTTAAAAAGCTTTTGTAATCCGCATCGTCGTAAAATATATCTGCTCTGTCTATTCCCCACACGATCACATGATGAACCGCGCCTGCGGCATCTATCCTGGATTTTCTCAGCATATCTCCCGCCTATCATCCTTCAATCCCGCTGTCAACTTATATATTGATGAACGTCCCCTATTTGCCCTTTTGATGAACGTCCCCAATATTGCCCAGTCATTTGTTGTCATGTTTCCTCTCGCTCAATTACTTGCGCCTTGCATCAGAAACAGACGCAAAGGCATTTCGGACCAGCTTGTACTCAGGTACGGCTGATAAGGCGCGTACTCTCGGTAGCTCTGGTAGGGCTTGTATTGCTTGTAGGACTTGTAGGGTTCGTATTCCACGGATGATCGGAAAGCTTCCTCCACTGCGCCCACCGCATTGCCTTCGTGGTCACGAACGATGCCTTTCACAAACCAGCCAAGATGCTTGCCGTTGAAACCGTAGACATGCAATTTACCTGAGTCTGGATGAAGGTACGCGACAGGTTTTCCAGACCATAGGTAGATGGTAAGTTCCTCTGCGATATAGGCGACTGGTTTTCCAGCCCCGTCAAACAGTGTGATTTCTTCATCGCTGGCAAGAACTTGGACAGAGACAAAGAAGAGAATCACGGCAAGCAATTTGCGCATGGTCAAAGCCCCCAACACTGAGATCAGCGGGGCGCGTAGCGCCTCAGCTGAATTGTTTTTTTAGCACCTAATTATCAAATCTTATCCGGATCTTTGCCAAGCCACAAACACAGATTTCGCTCATGGCTTCTTTTCAAATCATTAAACAGGAAATAGTGCTTTCCACTGGGCTCAAGCCATACAAACATATGTACTCGCCGTTTCAGGTCTTTAATGCGACCTCCAGAGTACTTTTGATATATAGGGTAAACCTTCCCGCATTCAGAAAAGAAATTTCCTGTAATTGTATTCAGGAGGTTGCCATAATCACAATGCGATCCTTCATTGTTTACAAAGACAATAACATTTGCACTTTCTAATCTTGGGTTCACCGCATCGAACTGATTTACCGCTTCATAAATATCCTTGCCTATTCTATTGAAAACTGGGTAGCTCCTCGACCCCTCAACAATTTCTCCAGGAGGGGCCGCCGCTAAGAGATCGTCGACCCAATTGTCCATTGAGATGCCTTTCACTTCACAATAAAAACGAAATTCACCATTTTGATATACTCTAAAATCTGGTGTTCGCCCTTTTTTCATTTCCTGCTTCGTGAAGCGCTCACATGTGAATCCACGACTCTCTATGAATTTCTTCGCGTGGTTCTCGTTATGATCAATTGCCATACCTTATTCTTTTTCACGCTAACGCTCAAAATCACCGAGTGCAAAAGTTTGCCACAAAACTATGCAAAAGCAACCGTTAGCAGAAAACCATTGGAGCCGGTGCAAAAAGCCGCGGCCTTTTGCATCCGGTGCATTTTGTTGTTAGCCTGTTTTTAAATTTATATCAGTTCGTTATGCCATATCTACACCGCAAAACGCCGACCAGTTTTTTCATCTATAAGGACCCAATGTCCCACTACGTTGTCTTTCCCATAGATGTAATCCCCAAGCTCATCCCGACCCTCAGTAAAGACACAATGACCTGATGAAATGCCTGGAGGAACTCGAAATCCGGAATACCCTGCCCATTGTAGTTTCCCACTACCATCAAGGTCTCGTGCAGAATCTAACTCTGTAATCTCAAATGACTTACCATCTGAAGAGTCCACTTTTATATGAATAGACTTCTTCCATTGAAGGTGTTTATCTACGAACCAGGGACGTAAGGCTATGTTATCTCCATTGGCCCACATCGCAACGGATGGATAAATTACACCGGCAAATTGCTTAGCTCCGCCTTCTAGTAATTCATAGTGAATTTCAGCAATTGCTGCGGTTAGCTTGTACTTGTCATTCTCATACGAGAGAACCTTCTCTGAAAATAGTTCGCTGAGTATGTCTTCTGTCATAAAGTCATTTGAGGTCGCAGCCTCATCTTCAGGGCGGCTGGACAACCATTGTGGTGCTTCTCGTTTAGAGCCAAGAGAGGTAAAGACAGAATGTGTATACCCCAGACATGAAATAATTGGGCTGATCTGCATCTGCCAAATTGAAAAGATAAAATGTTCAGCTGGCTGAGCACCCAACTCAAACAGAAGCGGTGACTTTGATGTCGCTGCATAGAAAATGGGAAAACCCTTTCTGTTTAGCCTGCCAGCTGGACATATCGGTGCTGGCGGATAGCTCAAATGTCCGGGTCCAATTCCTTCTGTTGAGCTAAAAGAACCTTCTAATTTCCGAGCTCGATATACAAATGTGTCAGCGGGAATTTGAGGTACGCGGATCGTCCTCCCACGCATTCGCTCACTAATTTCTTTTTTGATCTGATCTATATCTAGCAATGAGAGGCGATTTCGAAGGTCACCCACGAATGCTCTATCTATAATAGTTGGACTATCCAAGAACCTGTTCCTTCATGAGGGCTAATCGGGATAGGGAGGAGCCTCGCGGCTCCCCTCCTCCCACACCACCTTTCTATTACCCACAAGTATCATGCCTGAGCCGCCAGTGTCCAGCCTTCACTCAGATCCGCGAGTCGCTTCCATCCTCTCCATAAGGTAATGGTCCCCGGAGGCCCGTCGCT
>Ga0105099_10001038_pt1 | contig 17918 bp, 21 predicted proteins | sample PPLLak3cmMay2015_2_FD_79138 | JGI IMG/M metagenome (GOLD analysis project Ga0105099, IMG submission 79138) | Freshwater sediment microbial communities from Prairie Pothole Lake near Jamestown, North Dakota, USA - PPLs Lake P8 Core (1) Depth... | ecosystem: Environmental > Aquatic > Freshwater >... | reverse complement strand
ATGTGATGGGGGCAAAGCCCCATCACCTCGATGCTCATCAGTTTTTTTTTAGAATTCTGGATCATCATCCTGCCTCTATGATATACTTTTGCGCATGTTGAACTTCATCTTATTGAGCCAGGCGTTTAGCTCACAGTTGCTAGCAGGAGTTAAGGAACCGTCCGGCAGCGGGGGCTGTGACTCCAGATGATTATTCCCATCGGCCATGAGAACCAGCAGGTCCGTAGAATCCCCTGGATCACATTTGGCATAATGGCGCTCTGCCTGATCGCCCATCTGGCTGTCAATACAGGTATGAGTTCCATAGGAAAGCGCTTGGATATGACCGCACAGGAGATGATGAGCTATTTTTTACAGCATCCCTATCTGGAATTGGACCCGGAAATCAGCAAGCAGTTATTTGATGATGAAGCGGCTGAAGAACAGTTTTATTCAATGTTGGATCAGTTAAATCCCCAATTGCCCGAAAAGGATATCTTGGCCGGAGAGCAAGAAGAATTGGATCTGTTGATGGCGGATGTATTGGAGATTCTCAATGAGATACCCATCCGTAAGTGGGGGTTGATTCCCAGTCAGAAAAGTCTGACCACCTTGTTGAGCCATATGTTTCTTCATGCCGGGTGGATGCACCTGTTTGGGAATCTGTTTATGTTCTATTTGTGTGGACCATTCATTGAGGATGTCTGGGGAAGATTGATATATCTTTCTTTTTACCTGATTGGTGGAATCTTTTCTGCATTGGTCTATGCAAGTCGTTTCCCAGATTCCACCATACCTCTGATAGGTGCATCCGGAGCCATATCGGCTTGCATGGGGGCCTTTCTGGTCCGACATTTCAAAATTCGGATCAAATTTTTCTATTGGGTGTTTTTTTTCTTCAGAGGCACCTTTTATGCCCCTACCTGGATTATGCTGCCCATTTGGTTCCTTTTGGAGTTGTTTAATGCCAAGGTCATGGATGCGGTGGGCGCTGTAGGAGGTGGCGGAGTGGCCCACTGGGCACACATTGCTGGCTTTATCTGTGGGGTCCTGGTGGCGTTGGGAATGAAGTTTTTTAAAGCTGAGGAACGCTATGTGGCGCCGAAACTGGAAGTCAGAACCAATATCACTGATAAAAGCTATACTCTTTTTGAAGAAGCGCAACAAATGCTAAAGGAAGGGAAAAAAGAAGATGCTTTTGTAAAGCTGGTCACCGCTGTCAGGGAAAAGCCGGGTGACCCGGATGTTGTAGAGTCACTTTGGTGGCTGGCCTCAGATCTGAATCGCTTAAATATTGCTCTGCCTTTCTATAAGCGCCTGATGGAAAGTCGTATCCGAAAAGGAATTCTTCCATTGGCCATGCAGCAATATGACCAGATGCGGTCTTACTTTCCCCAGGAATCTCTGCCAGATGCGATGCTGCTGGAGTGCGCCGGCTATCTGATTCAAAATGAAGAAAAAAAAGAGGCTTGTCATTTTTTTGAGCAAATCAGTAGTGAATTCCTGCAGCAAGCCCCACAGGGCCATTTGATGAAATATTTAGGAATTGCTATGGTGCTCGATGTCGATAAGGCTCAGCGAGTGATACCCATCTTGGAAACGAGACACCGATTACCTCCGGCTGAACTGGATCTGTACAAAAAAAAGCTTTATGACATGCGGGCAAAAACAGTGAAAACCCTCAAAATTTTCCCCTGTCTGCCATTGGGAATCAGTGATGGGAAATTGATACTTCAGATTGTTGGCTCAGAACGTAAGGAAATAGAACTTAAACGGATTCGGGTGTTGTCGGTGGCTCAGATTCAAAACGCAGCGCCCAAACCGATTCTATATGCCGATCTGTTGCTGGATGAAATCGAGGGCACTTCTGAAATAATTCGGGTTATCCGTTTTCAAAGCAATCAGATTAATAATATGCGAACCCTGTTTCCTCAAGCTGTCAGCATATCAGATGCCTGGCAGCAGTTTTTCCTGACCATAATAAAAAGTGGCGCTGTCAAACTCATTCCTGATGAAAATGGTGTGCTGTTGAAAAAAGCAGTTTTATATTCTTCTCTTGAGGAGTATGAAACAAGGGTGTTTAAAATAGTGTAGTATTGACATGAATCGGGGTGTGCAAATTTCTGGATTTTGGTATATAATCAGCCTATATGACAGAAACAGATCAATTGAAGGAGTTAACCTTTGGGCAAAGAAAAGATAACCAAGAAGGATGTCAAGAAGAAACCAGCCAAGACTCTGAAAGAGAAGCGGGCCGATAAAAAGGAAAAAAAGGCAGATAAAGCGGGTTCTGGAGCCCAATAATCACTCTTTACCCGAGGATTCACTTTCTCTGATCATTCCAGAAAAGATCGGCTGGGTTATAGAGAACGGATAATCTTGAGCACTTTCAGAACCATAATGGCAGTGATCAGGAGTGTGAGGTAAAATACCCGATATTCACGGTTTCGCATATATAACGAAATATCGAAAGCCGGGTGTTTAACCCGTCTGATTTTAGGCACAAAGATATTGACTTCGTTGGCCCATTTTGTGTAGGCTTCTCCGAATGTTTTTTTCAACAGACGATGTTCAACGATAATGAGCATCGGGAAAAAAAACAGGCAGTATGTTGTGGCGATAACCAGGCTAAGCCAATTGTTACCGGAAACTGCTATACCTGCCCCAATGATGGTGTTGGCAAAATAGAGGGGGTTACGGGTTAGCGAATAGGGTCCATCAGTAGCCAATTCGTTGTTTTTATTGATATAGCCAGATGTCCAGGCGCGAAAGGCAGCCCCCAGAATCATCAGAAAAAAACCAATCGTTACTGATCTGGGAGTGGGGTCTGAGAAAAAAATCAGAACGGCTGTACCCAGAGTTCCGATGGTTGCCCGGTAATGAACGAGAAAATCAATCATGTTGTTCTGCTACCTCATTGACCAGTGCTGCTGCCTCAATCGGTGAAAGATTTTGTTGGCACCACATTTTATCACACTCTCTTTTATAACAGTACTCACATGGAATATTTGCGCGGATGGATTGACTTTTTGACAGCCTTGAGCCGTTTCTGGCGGGGTCGGTTGGGCCAAACAGGCCGACCGAAGGAACATTCAGCGCGTCAGCCAGGTGAAGTGCCAGGGAATCACTACTCACCAGGGTTTTTGAACGGCTGATCAACCAAATTAAGTCTGAAAAAGTGAGGAATGGACTGATGGATATCGAATGTTTTTCTGCAATTTGCCGGGCAAGAGCCAATTCAGGATCTGAGCCCCAAATCAGGACAGGTTTAATGTTTCGGCTGAGATTTTTGAGCAGTGAAATCCAGAAACCCGCTTCAAACTGTTTGGTGGCCCAGGCTCCCCCAAGATTGATCAGGCAGAGTGGTTGACTTAAATCGCTTACCAGATTGATGACGGCCTGACTGTATAAATCGTTTGGATCTGGAGGCGCTGTCCGTAGGGAATAATTGATGGGATAAGGGGGAAGGATGTTCAGAGCGCTGAGCAGGTGAATATTTCTATCAATGACATGGCTCCCCTGAAAAGGTGCCGGATGGTGGGTATAACAACAGGCCCCTGCTGGCTCACGCAGGTCGGGTTTGGCAAAACCGATTCTTTTCCCACCCAGGAGAGCGGAAAAAACAGCTGATTTGATCAATCCCTGAAAATCGATGACCAGATCAAACTGGTGGCGGTATCGTTTTAAAGTCTTAAACAGGCGACCAATGCGATCATGGAGGGGGATTCCTTTCAGAGTTATCACTTCAATGGCATTGAGCCCATCTACCAATGAAAGCAAAGGGGCACCGCCAGGGTGGACGAACCAGGTGATATGGCTTGATGGGAATGTATTGCGCAATATGGAATACGCCGGCAGGGAGTGGACGATGTCTCCTAGGGCGGAGAAGCGGATTATGGCGATGCGTTGGGGGGATGACTCAGGCATGGGGCTGTTTTTCGGCTATTGAGGCAATGATGGTTGAACTGGAACGTACTTTGGGCCCGCCGACGATGAGTACCTGTGTGCCCACTTCACAAGCGGTGGCATATTCGGGTACACCCTCAGGGGTTTTATAGTCGCTGCCTTTACAATGGAAAGTCGGTTTGATCCGGCGGATCAGATTGTCCATGCGGAGGTCATCGATGAGAATGACATAATCGACGCATTCCAGGGCGGAAAGCATTCGCATTCGCCCCTGTTCGTCGATAAAACCGCGATGCCCGCCTTTAAGTTCCCGAAGTGATCGATCCGAGTTGATAGCGACCACCAGGATGTCCGAGCAGGCCTTGGCTGCACTGAGGTATCGTACATGCCCGACGTGAAGCAGGTCAAAACCGCCGTTGGCCAGAGCTATAATGTGGCCCAGTTTTTTTTCACGAGCGATTATTTCTTCCAGTTGGCTCAGATCAGCTGCAATTTTTGATTTCATGACCTAACTCATTACTGGAGAGGGCGTAGGGTCCTTCGTGCATGACCACCAGGCTGGCGGCCACATTGCTCAGTCTGGCTGCTTCGAACAGATTCAGTCCACAAGAGAGACCCAGTGCGGTGACGGCGATGACCGTGTCTCCAGCACCCGTGACATCCACAATCTGGCTAGTGCCATGGGCTGGTAAATTAAGCTGTTGACCATCCTTATCACTGACCATCATGCCCAGATGACCCCGTTTTAAGACAATACCCTCCAACTCAAGTTCACGGATAAGTTGCTGAATGGCAGACCAGAATTCGCTGTCAGTGACTGGTCGGTCTGCAAATAAGGAACAAAATTCCTCTTCGTTGGGGGTAATATAAGTGCTGGCGGCAAAGGAGCGGAAATGTCTTCGGGAATCGGTGACGATGGGTATGCTCGCCCAGGTTGACCTGAGTTCGGGTACCAGCTCACCCCAGGCGCTCTGGTGGAGATAGTCGGAGATGATGACGGCCTGTGCTTCCATTTCCTGGGTCTTTATCCTATTCAAAAGCTCAAGACGATGAGCGGGTTCGACTGCCAGTGGGGTGGTATAGTCAATTCGCAGGATCTGTTGTTTGCGGGTGTGGGCGGCGCCTGCCAGGATGCGACTCTTCTTGGGGGTGATACCGCAGGAGATCCTCATCAGGCCAGCTGTAGAGATACCTTTCGCACACAGGGTTTTACAGATCTGATCAGCGGTTTGGTCGTCGCCCAGGAAACCGTAGGGGATGACCCGGGCGCCCAATTGGTGCAAGTTCATGATGACGTTGCCGGCTCCGCCCAGAACGGTGTGGCTGGATTCAAAATCAGTGACCAGAACCGGAGCTTCCCGGGATACTCTGCCGGTTGATGTGAGTAGGTACTCATCCAGAATCAGGTCACCAATTACCAAGATGGTCTGATTTTTAAAGGAATCAAGTGTTGGTATAAAACGCATCAGTTTCATTACGGAATCGTAGCAGACAGGGCGAATCAGGTCAAGGACCAAACTGGGGGCTGTGCCAGACTGTATTGACAGTTTGTTGGGAATGTGGCAAAAGATGCCCTTAGGAGGACAATGATGTTATATCTTGATGCAGGCGGTGGCGTTGCCGGAGACATGCTGTGTGCAGGATTGTTGGCTCTGGGTGCCGATGCCGATCAGGTGTTGGGGGCGATGGAGATGATGGGGCATTATCTGGGTGAAGCCAGTATGGCCCTTGAAGTACTCCCCGATGGCGTGAGACGTTTGCGAATCAGTCTGGAAAACAACGAAAGCCATCTGGCGGCGTCCCGGGCACGTCAGATTCTGAGTGAAGGGTTCGAGCGGCTGTCTGTACCCGATCAGTACAGGGCTTATGGCTTGCGAGCTCTCGATATTCTCATAGATGCCGAGTGTGAAGCCCATAAAAACATGCCCGAGATGGATCATCATATTCATGACCATCGCGACCATGATCATTCCCATTCGCATGGGCATCATGACCACCATTCTCACCAAGAGACTTTTCTGCATGAAGCCCAGGACATTGTCATGGACATCTGTGGGGTCATGTGCGGCCTGTGGAGTCTGAAGCTTAATCCACAAATCGTATTGCTGGGACCCCTTTTTGTGGGCGGGGGAACGGTCAGTTTTTCACATGGAGACTTATCCGTGCCGGCTCCGGCAGCGCGTATTATCCTTGATCAACAAAAGATTCCCTGGAGCTATGGCCCCATCGAACAGGAACTCTGCACTCCAACTGGAGCGGCTCTCCTGGCTGCTTTGGGTGCCAAGGGAAGTGCAACACCCCCTGAATTAAGCCATGCCCGAAAAGGTTGCTCCAGGGGGACCCGATCTTATGACATTCCTCCTTTGACCCTTTATCTGGTGTAAAGAGTTAAAGGATTTTTCTGTTGAAACTGTACTGTAAGCTCAGTGTCAGAAGGTTGTTGCTGATCTTTAACGGATTGCCGGCCAAGTCGATTTCATTCCGGAAGATTACATTGGCCAAAATACGCAGCTTGGATGCCGTTTCATAACTCATACCCAGGGTGATGTGATCGGTGCGATTGACTGAGTGGCTGTCAAATCCGTTGATCCTTGGTGTGTAGCTGTCGTAACGGAAAATTGGTATGAAGCGATCAAGCTGGTAACTGACAGTCATCCAGAATCCTCGCCATTCTGTGAGGAAATCGGTCAGACCGTATTCACCGGCAATATATTCCATTTTGATGTAGAGTTTTTCGAGGTTGAAGAAAAGGTTGGCACCATATGAATTGTTTTTCATTTCCTGACCATCGATCAGGGTGTTGCTGAAAAATGCTCCGATATCAAGGCTGTTTATGGGTTGGGTTTCGATTCTTCCCCAGAATTTCAAGCCGTTTTGATCGAAAGATGGATTGGGTTCTGTGAGGATGGTATTAAAAGGGTCTTGTCCGCTACTGTTGCTGATCATCAGGAAATAGTGGGCTCTTTCCTGCATGATGCTGCCACTGAGCATCATGCCCAAATTTCGATACTCCCTCAGTAAGGCATTGGCATCCCAAAATTGAGTGACCAGTGATCGTTCTATGCAGTCCAGTTGATCAGATGGTGTCAAAGCACCGGAGATCGCTCCGGGGACAGGAAACAGCCCGGTTCTCAGGGAGAGGGCTGGGGAAATTGTGCAGTCGATGTAAGCATCCAGTATGTCGGCCTTTAGATGATCCCAGGAAAAGGTAATGCACCAACCCAGGTTTTTGGTAATAGTGCCTGAGGGGGTAATGCGTGCTACTGGGAGGCTGAACCCGTACAGGTTTTTTACTTTTTCTGTTTCAGCTGATGGATTATCGGCTACAGTCAACCAGGTTTGAAAGAAAGCACTGAGGTTTATGGAGGGCTTGAAGTGGTCAGGATCGTTTTGAAGTGGGAAGAGTGGATAAGAAATCAAGGATATGACAAATACGAGTACAAACAGTGGCAAACAAAGTTTTTTATGGTGCATATGTTGAAATGTCATGCGTTTCCTTATTAGCGGATGGTATTATAAGTCGATTCGGCTGTCAAATCTAGCCTCACCCAAAACCAAGATGCATTTGCCCTGAATAAATACCGGACACTTGCTTTTAAAACCCGTTTCAGGGTAGAATGTCACTTTGAAACTTGGAGAGGTGTCCGAGTGGTTTAAGGAGCACGCTTGGAAAGCGTGTGTACTGGAAACGGTACCGTGGGTTCGAATCCCACCCTCTCCGGATTGAATTTGATTTAACATTGAACTAATCGGGTCCAGGAACCTGACGGTTCAGGCCTGTGAACCATGTCAGGACCGAAAGGTAGCAGCAATAAGCGGGAACCTGAAGGCGTTCAGGACCTCCTGGGCCTTCTTTTTATACCGTCATTCCTGATTCCGGCTGGTTCAGGGAGGCGATATGTATCTGGCTCTCGCCCGTAAATATCGCCCGCAAAGGTTTTCTGACCTTATCGGGCAACCCCATGTAACCCGGACTCTTCAAAATGCTTTGATCCAGAAGAAGCTCTACCCGGCACTGATTTTTTCGGGTGTCAAGGGAGTTGGCAAGACTTCTGCCGCCCGGATATTGGCCAAAATCCTCAATTGTTCTGATCTTAAAGAGGGTGAACCCTGTAATGTGTGTGATATCTGCAAAGAAATCACCTCGGATCGTTCGCCGGATTACATAGAGATAGACGGGGCTTCCAACAATGGAGTTGAAGAGGTGCGTAATCTCCGTGAAAAAGTTCGCTATCGTCCTCTGAAGAATCCGTATCGGGTGGTCGTCATAGATGAAGTTCACATGCTGTCCAACTCAGCATGGAACGCTCTGCTTAAAACAATTGAAGAGCCCCCGGAGCACACCTATTTTATTCTGGCCACAACCGATTTCCATAAAATTCCTGCCACCATTGTTTCTCGCTGTCAGCATTTTGAATTTAAGACCATCGCCCTTGATGTGATCAAGCAGGTGCTCCGGGAAATCTGTGACAAGGAAAATGTCCAGATAACTGATTATGCACTGTTTATGGTGGCTAAGTCGGCAGAAGGAAGCTTGCGGGATGCCAAGAAAGTTCTGGATCAGGCCATTGCTTTGGCCAAAGGAGAAGTCAAAGATCAGGATGTGGTGGACATTCTTGGGGTTGTGGAAGAGGATGTTTTTATCTCTTTAACAGAGTCGGTGCTTAAAGCGGATCGGCCCGGAATCATTGAAGCCATTCAGCACTTATGTGAAGGGGGGATGGATCTCAGGATTTTTTATACAGAATATTTGAAATTTCTTCGGGATTTAATTATTTTTAAAACCATCCCACAGGGGGCTGGACTTCATAATCTCAACCCAGCCAACCTCAAACGTCTTCATGAAATGCTCAGCGGGATAGATGAAGTGGAGTTACTTCGTTTTTTTCATACCGCCAAAGACCTTGAACAAACCATGCGAAATACTGATAATCCACGCATTATGCTGGAATATCTTTTTGTCAAACTCAGCTATTTTCCTCGTTTGGTGTCGATTGAGGATGCTCTGGCACGGCTTGGACAAAGTCGGGGTAAAGATGCTGGTGCTGAACATAAAGCCACTGTCAGCCGGACGTGCCCGGCGCCAGTCAGGAATGATCCCATATCCCTCAGTGTTGAATTGCCGGCTGCTTTTCGTGGCAGTAAAAACCGACTTGAAGCGGCTCTGAATGCAGCGGAGATTCAGGTCGAAGGGGAAACAGTCAGAATAGTGCTGAAAGGGCAGGGCTTGGCAGGGCAACGGGTCATTGAAGAGAATATGTCAGAAATAGAAGCAAAAACGGCGGCTTTGTTGGCGAGAACGGTTCAGGTTCGCTTACAGGTTGATCTGGACAGTGCGCTTCAAAGTGAAGCTGAGGTGGTTGATCAGATTAAGTCTGACAAACGGATCTCCACCCTGGCAGAAAAAATCAAAGGGCAAATCATTTCTATTGACCAGATAAAAGGAGAATGAAAATGGGCAAAATACCCAACATGAATCAAATCATGAAAATGGCTCAGACCATGTCTCAGCAGATGGAAGAGAAAATGAATTCTCTGAGTGTTGAGGGCAACGCCGGAGGTGGAATGGTAAAGCTGACGATGAATGGTCATAAAATAGTAACTGATATCCGGATTTCACCTGAAGTGGTAGACCCGGAAGATGTGGAGATGCTTCAGGATCTGATTGTGGCCGCCCTTAATGATGCCATTTCACGGGTTGACGATGAGATGAAGGGGAATGTGGGGGGTATGCTGCCAGGAGGCTTGCCTGGGGGATTTCCTTTTCCGGGGCTTTAAATGGGGCACATCCAGTCCGGTTCCATTTTTCAGCTTATTGATGAACTGAAACGTTTACCGGGTCTGGGGCCAAAATCTGCGCAACGTATTGCCTTTCATCTGTTGAAGGCTCCGCTGGAAGTGGTGGAATCATTGTCATCAAAACTGATTCAGGCTCGGAAAAATACACGGTATTGTGAACAATGCAATTTGATCAGTGAGGAGTCCATCTGTCCGATTTGCCGTGATCCCAGGCGGGATAACAGCCTGATCTGCGTGGTTGAGGAGCCATTTAATGTGTTTTCCATTGAAAAATCCGCTTCTTTCAGGGGACGGTACCATGTTCTTCACGGCAATTTATCCCCTTTAAAGGGGATTGGCCCCGAAGAACTTAAGCTGATGGGCCTGATGGAACGCCTGAAAGATCCACAATTGAAGGAGGTTATTCTGGCTACCAGCCCCACTATCGAAGGAAATGCAACAGCCCATTATATATCGGAACAAATCAGGGAATGTGGTGTACGGGTCAGTCGCATAGCTCTCGGGATACCCATCGGTGCGGATATGGACTATGTTGACGCCGTAACCATCGGCAAAGCATTGGAGGGCCGCGTCTTTTTACATGGAGAAAGGAAATAGTTTCGACAATATCAGTCTGCTATTGACAAGAAAAGTACAATCTTGGTATTCTAAATATGCTAAATGATGGAAGTGTAGAGTAGATGCAGGAAAACTTTATTATATACAACGAGGAATATGTCCTGATAAAGAAGATTCTCGTTGATTTAAAACAGAACACGCGATCTCAGAATGTGTTCGTGACTGATTCTGAGGGGCACTGCATTGCATCTACCGGAGAAATGGAAGATTCTTATCTGAATTCCATTTCATCTCTCATTGCTGGCAGCATAGCCGCTGTCAATAGTATCGCCCAAATGCTGGATACTGAGCAATTCACCAACATTCTGACTGAATCAGAGGATAAACATCTTTATGTTTCTCTGATTAATGATCGTACCATGCTGATTGTTGTGTTTGACGGCAGCGCAAATCTGGGCATTGTACGACTGAGGGTCAAGGCTGCTGTTATGGATTTACAGAGGGTTTTTATTACCATCAACGAGAAACTTCGCAACAATGTGTTCAGCCAGGAAGAATCCCCGTTTGAAGGGGTTTCCGATGCTGACATTGATGAAATATTTGGAGATTAGATTTGTCCTTTCTTAACTATTCGACCAGGGAAATCAATTTTAAAATTGTTTATTATGGTCCTGGTCTCAGCGGAAAAACCACCAACATCAAAATAATCTATGACAAAATTAAAAGTGACAGTAAAGGCAAACTGGTCAGTCTGGCTACCGAGACTGAACGGACACTTTTTTTTGACTTTTTCCCGCTCGATCTGGGTATGATTAAAGGCTATAAGGTGAAGTTTCATCTCTATACTGTCCCCGGACAAATATATTATTCAAGCTCGCGTAAACTCATTCTTAAGGGCGTTGATGGGGTTGTTTTTGTGGCTGATTCTCAGAGAGAAAGATTTGAAGCCAATCTTGAGAGTATTAGTGATATGATGGAGAATCTGAGGGATTATAACATAGATTTTGATGTGCTGCCCTATGTGCTGCAACTTAACAAGCGAGATCTTCCCAACATTACTCCAGCCAGTGAATTGATTTCTGTTTTGAGAAAAAGGGATGAGCCTGTTATTGAAGCCGTGGCCTTAAAAGGGGATGGCGTTGTGGAGACCTTAAAAAGTATTTCTAAATTAATCATGATTGACGTTAAGCAAAAATTAAGATAGTTTGAAGCCAAATGCGGCCGGAAGGCTTGGCTATAGTATTGACTTTTTTATTGAAATAAGGTAAATTCACACATTCCAGAGGAGGAATTGGTATGAACAAACACGAGTTGGCTGTCCAGATCAGTGATCAGGTCGGCACTACCCAGTCGGAAGCCCTGAATGTTGTTGATCTGTTAATTGAAACAGTGTTAGAGGAACTGGCTAAAGAGGACGGCAAGCTGACTCTGGTTGGTTTTGGTACGTTCAAATCAATGACCAAACAGAAAAAGAAGGGCCGCAATCCTCGTACTGGGGAAGAAATTGTTATCCCAAAAAGGCGAACAGTCAAATTTATCCCTGGAAAAAAGCTAAAAGATTTGGTAATATAGAATTCTTGGCAACAGAAAAAAGGCGCGTAGCTCAGTTTTGGTTAGAGCGCTACCTTGACACGGTAGAGGTCAGCGGTTCGATCCCGCTCGCGCCTACCATTTTTTCAGTGAAAGCCATTACAGTGAAGTCATAATATGGAATTACATAAAGACGCGGTTTTAATAAGAGCGGGAGTTGAACTGAAGGATCTCGATTACAGTCACTCTGAGGGTGAATTTGTCGAGACTTTGGGGATCAATGATCCTGCGGTTTTGCCAGTGCTTCGTCACAGCTGTGCTCACCTGATGGCTCAAGCGGTTCTGGAACTTTTCCCTGGGACTCAGGTCGGTGTTGGCCCGGCTTTGGAGGATTCTTTCTACTATGATTTCCTGGCGGAACAGCCGTTTACGCCTGAAGATCTTGAGGCCATCAGCAAGCGGATGCGCCATCTGGTTAAGCAAAATATTGCGGTCAGGCATTTACTCTGGACAAAAAAGCAGGCAATTGAATACTTTGAAAGTCATAGTCAGCCATTAAAAGTTCAGCTGATTAACGAGAAAGTGGTTGGTGATGAGGTGTCTCTTTACCAGCAGGGTGACTTTGTTGACCTGTGCAGAGGTCCACATTTGCCGTCAACGCGATTTCTGAAGCACTTCAAATTGCTCAGTGTTGCCGCTGCATACTGGAAAGGCGATGAAAAGAGTCATTCCATGCAACGGATTTATGGTACGGTTTTTCCCGATGAGCAGTCTCTGGATGCCTATCTGACATTTCTGAAAGAGGCGGCAGCCCGTGATCATCGTAAACTGGGTAAAGATCTTGATCTGTTTTCCATTCAAAATGATGTGGGTGCGGGTATTGTATTGTGGCATCCCAAAGGGGCCATGATACGTCATCAGCTTGAAAGTTACTGGAAGGACGCTCATCTGGCCAATGGATATGAGTTGGTCAATTCTCCTCATATAGCCAAACTTGATTTGTGGGAAACCAGCGGACATAACGGATTCTATCGGGAGAGTATGTTTCCGACCATTGAGTTCGATAATGTAGAGTATCAACTCAAACCCATGAATTGTCCATTCCATCTGACCATTTTTAAATCCCGGAACAGAAGCTACAAGGAGATGCCCTTTCGTTGGGCCGAACTGGGAACCGTATACCGATATGAGCGCAGTGGTGTCCTCCATGGTTTGATGCGGGTCAGAGGCTTTACCCAGGATGATGCCCACATATTTTGCACACCCGCCCAGTTAGAGGATGAAATTGGCCGTCTGTTGAACTTTACTCTGGACATGCTGAAAACATTTGGTTTTGATGCCGTAGATGTTTTCTTGTCAACACAACCTGAAACATCAGTGGGCTCTCAGGACAAATGGGACCTGGCAACGAAAGCGCTGCAGAACACATTGGAAAAGCAGGGTGTTAAATATCAGGTGGATCCGGGCGAAGGCGTTTTTTATGGGCCGAAAATTGATATCAAAATAAAAGATATTCTGGGAAGGTCATGGCAATGTTCCACGATACAGGTGGACTTTAATCTGCCGGAACGCTTCTCTCTGAAATATTCTGATGATCAGGGGACATTGCAGCAGCCTATTATGATACATCGGGCTTTGCTGGGCTCCCTTGAGCGTTTTTTTGGCATTCTTATCGAGCACTACGCTGGTTTTTTCCCCCTGTGGCTGGCTCCGGTTCAGGCGGCGGTGCTTCCTGTAACTGACAGAACCGTTGCCTATGCCAGTGAAGTGGCTGAAACTCTTCGTCAGGAAGGGATCCGGGTGGAAACTGATCTGCGAAGTGAGGGGATAGGGCGCAAGATCAGAGATGCTGAAATGCAGAAGGTGCCTTATATTGTTATTGTTGGAGATGATGAACAGAACGGGAAATATTTGTCTTATAGGGTTCATAAACAAGGAGATAAAGGAAAAATCAATATGGATCAATTTGTAAATCTGTTAAAAAAGCGTATAGCTGCGAAGGACAGAGGATATGAAGAGTAGACCGCCCAGACCGATACGTCCGGTTGTGACGAACAAGAAGCAGAATCCTCATCAAATCAACCGTGAGATTCGGGCTCGGGAAGTTCGTTTGATTGATGAAAATAAGGAACAATTGGGTATTCTTCCTATCGAGGAGGCTCTTTCGATTGCCCGGGAACGGGAGCTGGATTTGGTCGAAATATCGCCTGAAGCCACTCCGCCTGTTTGTCGACTGCTTGATTATGGAAAGTTTCTGTATTCCTTACAGAAAAAAAACCATGAAGCCCAGAAACAACAGCGTAAGATTCATATCAAGGAAATAAAGTTTACACCGGCCATCGGTGTACATGACATTGAAGTGAAGATGAAGAAAATCAAGGAGTTCCTTGATGAAGGGAACAAGGTCAAACTGACCATCTGGCTGAGAGGACGTCAAAAAAGAAAGCCGGAAATGTTGGATCAGATGGTGGAACGAATCGTCAATCTGGTTAAAGAATTTTGTGAAATTGAGTCTAATCCCAAGCGGGATAAATGGAGTTGTCATATTCTCATCGGACAGAGAAAAGGAGGAGTCAAAGATGCCAAAGCTGAAAACTCATAAAGGTGCTCAAAAAAGATTTCGGTTTACGGGAAGTGGTAAAATTAAACGTGCGCATGCGTACTGTGCACACATTCTGACTAAAAAATCATCCAAACGTAAACGGAGTTTAAGGAATTCCACTATTGTGGTGCCAGAGGAATTTAAAAAAATCAAAGAACTGTTGCCCTATGGGTAATGATTTGTAAAGTTGTTGGAGGATACACATGTCACGTGTAAAAAGAGGAAATAATAAGTTACTGAGAAGGAAGAAGATATTAAGTCTTGCCAAAGGCTTTTTCGGGACAAAGAGCACCAATTATCGTACTGCAAAAGAAGCGGTTGAGCGATCATTGAGTTTTGCATATCGGGATCGGCGTACCAAGAAACGGGATTTTCGTAAGCTCTGGACTGTTCGCATCAATGCGGCGGTGCGTGAGTATGGAATGAGTTATTCCGTATTCATTAATGCCCTTGATAAATCACAAATCACCCTGAACCGCAAAGTGCTGGCCAACCTCGCTGTTGATGAGCCGGAAGTATTCAGGACTATTGTTGATAAGGCTAAAGCCACCGTATGAGCTGCGGGGCAGTCAAATCAGACCCCCAATTGATCGGATAAGCTTGTCTGAAATGTTTGGATAAGGAGGGAATATGCCCGTTTCTGATCTTGACCGATTAGAAGAAAAAATAAATCGGATAGTCGTCCAGATGAAAGCTCTGCAGGGAGAAAATCTGGCTTTGAAAGAGCGGATCGAACAGTTGGAAAAGGATGCTGTGTCAATGGATTCAGAAAATTCTGAAATCCGTTCAAAGGTTGAAACGATGATTCGATTGATCGATTCTATCGAAACATGATCCAATACGAAGTAGATGTCAATCTGCTTGGAAAATCGTACAGCTTTACACTACCGGACAGTCTGGATAAACAGCGATTCTTTGATATTGTTGATTATACGGAAAAAAAGATTAAAAATATCCGTTCTGAAATGGACAAACTTGACCACTTCAAAAGTGTCCTTCTGGCTGCGCTGAACATTAGTGAAGAGTTGTTCTCTCTCAAAGATGAAAACCAAAGATTAAAGGCCCTGTTGTCAAGAATCGACAAAACCCTGGATGAGTGTGAATCGGAAAATGGCTTAACCATTCGACTGGGAGGTGTCAAATGAAAGGAGGAAGACAAGATGGATTTTATAATATATGTTGCTTTGTTCGTTGTCGGTATTGTTTTGGGTTTGATTCTGATTTTTCCACTTAAAAAAAAGATCCTGTCAGGAGAGTATCAGAAACTTAAAATACTGGAAGAGGACATCAAGGTTAAAGGGGAACGGGAGACTGAGAATCAACGCAAGAAGCTTACTGCTGAACTGAAAGATGAGTTTGCCGAATGGCAGAATGAATACAATCGCAAACAGAGTGTGAAAGTCAACCGTCTCAACGAGATGGAAAAAAGACTTCTCCAAAAAGAGGAAAATCTGGATAAGCGCTATATCAATCTGGATAACAAAGAAAAGGAGCTGAAAACTCAGGAATCATCGTTAATCGAGCTGAATGAAAAACTCGAAGATCGATCGCAGGAAATAGATGGGTTGATTTCAGAGCAAAAGAAAGTATTGGAGCGAGTATCCGGAATGACCGTAACCGAAGCCAAACAGGCGATGATGAGCCAGTATGAAAGCGAAGCCAAGCTTGAGTCAGCGCAGCGATTACGGCAGGTTGAAGAGGAGACCAGAGAAAAGAGCGAAATAATGGCCAAAGAGATTATTTCCACCTCTATTCAACGTATTGCCACAGAACATGTCATGTCCTCTGCGGTAACGGTTATTGACCTTCCCAACGATGAAATGAAGGGCCGCATCATCGGACGTGAAGGACGCAATATCCGGGCCTTGGAAACGGCTTGCGAAGTGGATTTTATTGTGGATGATACACCGGAAGCTATCATCGTTTCTTCTTTTGATCCCATCAGAAGGGAAATTGCCAAAAAAACACTGGAAACACTGATCGCAGACGGGCGGATACACCCAGCCCGCATTGAAGAAGTGGTTGACAAGGTGAAGAATAACTTCGATCGCTATCTCAAAGAAGTCGGAGAAAATGCCGTACTGGATCTGGGGATACGCGATATGAATCCTGAACTGTTTTATTACTTAGGCAAATTGAAATATCGCACTTCTTATGGCCAGAATGTTTTGCAGCATTCTAAAGAAGTGGCCATGATCGCAGCCATTATGGCCAAAGAATTAGGGATAAATGCCGCCACTGCCAGACGGGCAGCTATGCTGCATGATGTTGGAAAGTCTATTGATCGGGAAACAGAAGGCACACACACCCAATTGTCTGTGGAACTGGCCAAAAAATTCGGTGAATCGAAAATAGTTCAGGAAGCCATCGCATCACATCATATGGATACAGACTTCACCTCCATTGAAGGGGTGCTTGTACAAGCGGCGGATGCCATGTCTGCTGCGCGCCCCGGCGCAAGACGTGAGATATTTGAAACCTATATCAAGCGCCTCGAAAAACTGGAAGAACTAAGTCGTTCATTTGGCGGAGTCAACAAGGCGTACGCATTGCGGGCTGGTCGTGAAGTCCGGGTAATCATCGATTCCAACGAACTGGATGATAATAAGACTTTTATCATTTCCAAAGATATAGCCAAAAAAGTACAGGAAGAAATGGAGTACCCCGGGCAGATAAAAATTACTGTCATCCGTGAGGTCAGAGCCACTGAATATGCCAAATAAGTTTCGCATCGTTTTTATCGGCGATGTATGCGGTAAACCGGGCCGCAAGATACTGAAAAATGGTGTGCCTCTTTTGAGGGCTTTCCTGCAGCCTGACTTGGTGATTGCCAATGGAGAGAACTCTGCCGGTGGCCTGGGAATTACCCGGGCGACAGCCGATGAAATGTTCGCATGTGGGCTTGATCTGCTGACTGGTGGGAACCATATCTGGGATAAACGGGAAGGATTGGATCTGATTGAACACGATATGCGTATCGTTCGTCCCGGTAATTATCCCGATGGCGTACCTGGCAGAGGCTCCATCTTGTTGTCCCACCACAAAGCACCCTGCCTGATTGTTAATGTGATGGGGCGTGTATTTATGGAGCCGGTAGTCGACAACCCCTTTACCTACATGAGCAAAGTGATTAAAGAGTATGATGCCAAAGTCATTTTCGTGGATTTTCATGCCGAGGCCAGCGCAGAAAAGCAAGCCATGGGGTTTTTTCTCGATGGCCATGTCAGTGCTGTTTTGGGTACCCATACCCATGTGCCCACAGCCGATTTTCGAATCCTGAAGAAAGGGACTGCCTACCAGACTGATGTGGGTATGACCGGTTCACTGGATTCGGTGATTGGCATGCGCTCCGAGCCGGTATTAAACCGCTTTTTGACTGGGATGTATCATAAATTTGAAGTGGCAGGTGACAATCCGATTCTGGACTGCAACCTAATCGATGTGGATATAAACACTGGAAAAGCCCTGTATACCCGAGCCTTCCGTTTTTATAACGAGACGATTGAAGAGCAATTAAATCAGTGTGCGTCCGAAATCCCCTGAT
>Ga0105099_10001036_pt1 | contig 17945 bp, 17 predicted proteins | sample PPLLak3cmMay2015_2_FD_79138 | JGI IMG/M metagenome (GOLD analysis project Ga0105099, IMG submission 79138) | Freshwater sediment microbial communities from Prairie Pothole Lake near Jamestown, North Dakota, USA - PPLs Lake P8 Core (1) Depth... | ecosystem: Environmental > Aquatic > Freshwater >... | reverse complement strand
TCACTTACGCGGTGGTGAAAGGGCTTCCGATCGAGACTGCCTGTCGGATTGCCAATGCCGCAGGAGCAGTCAAGTTCGATCACCGTGGTGTCCACGCGGTGACGATCCAGGAGATTGTGGACGAGATGAGGAGATCCAAGGATGAAGGTCTTAATAGCGTCGCCGGGCCCGCTTGATGTTGAGCATTTCGAGGCCGGTACGGGCGGGGAGGTCTGTTCGAAGCCTCACTTCTACGGCAACGGCAAGGAAGGTGTTGCCGCGGTCATTCGCGTCATGACCGAGAATGGCAAGCTGCTCAAGGCCGCGCGGCTGGTCATCGACGGATCCACTGGCAAGATGAGCCTGCAGGACCGGTCCGAGCCGGGTAAGGCGGCCATGGAGCGTGAGCTTCAGCCTCCGGTGAATCTGAATGCCACGATGCTGCCCAAGAAATGACGACTGCCAAGCTGTGTAACTACATTGGCAGCACGTTCGAAGTCATCATCACGCATGGGTCCGGCGTACAGACGAAGATGTATTTCAATACGGAGCAGGAGGCACGGCACCACTTCATTGATCAGTTGGGGTGGTACGAGGATCAGGGCGTATGGTACGACCACGAAGCCATTCTTCCGTCCTTCGTACCCGTGCCGCGATTCGCACATGGTGGTTACCAAAGTCGTCTGTTGGCGGATGGAGTGTGCAACTGGCCGATAACCATCTGGTCGATTCGATGTTCAGTGTTTGGGATACAGGGTACGTTCGAAGCGTTCTATTACCAGGTGCAGGGGGTCGGGTTCATGGACTTCGACCCGGTCCTGTCGATCGCTTCGCCGTTCCCGTTGAAGATCGGCGCGATCGGCGCCTGGCCAAGTACGTATACGTCGGTCGAAGCGGCGAAGGCGTTCTACGATCAGCTCCTGGAGACCTACGGTCATGAATACTTCCGCAGGGCTGTTGACGAGAACATTCGTAGAGAGCTTCGTGCTGACGAGGCCCGACACAAAGTCTCCATGGATGCCGCGTGTACGGGATCAGTCGATTGATCGTCAGATCGACGAGTGGTCTGGTGGTCATCCGGTGGCGGTCAAGGAAGTGCATCCCAACTGCAAGTTCGACAGCAGCGAAGATAATTGCACCATGCTCTGCACACTGGTCTATATAGTGGTTTACCAGCTGCTGTCGGGGTACAAGAAAGAAACCATAGCCAAGCCGGGTAAGCTGCCGCTCTGGGCGCGCGGCGTTCCCTGCATTGACGCCATGGATGGGGTTACTGGCCGGCCGATCATGGTGATGGCTGGTATCTTTGGGGTTCCGGAAGGAGCTCCGCTGGCTGTGGATGACGATGAACCGGCGCCCAAGCCGATGATGTCACCTGATTTCCTGTTGTTGCAGTACAGTGACTTGTTCAAACCAAACAACGAAGGAGACAACGATGAGCGAGACGAAGAGCCCCTCTACGCCGGCGGTGAAAGAAAGATTCCACTTCCTGCTGGTTCCTGAAGACGATGATCCGATCGCGTTGGAGTCTGATGACTTGGAGCAGTTGAAGGTGGAAGCATACAAAGCCCTGATGCAGGCCGGCGGCGGTTGGGCTTACTTCATCATCGGCGGCGCGAAGTGCACCGTGTCGATGCCCAAGCAGGCTTTTCAATTGAGGATGCCCAATGGTGAACTCAGTGAGCTCAAAGACGCCGCTCCGCCAGTCTTTGAAGGTAATGGGAAGTTCAGAGTCCTTGTTGAGCGTCCTGCTTGAGGGTGGGTGCATTCCTGCATGCCATCTGTACTTTGGCGGGATCGTCCTGCCGTACGTTGCGCATAACGTACGGTTGGATGGCCATAGTTACTTGATCGTAGGTTGTGCGGGACGGCCTCGCAATTGTGGCTGGGACAGTGAGTTGTCGTTGCTGTATTACAGGGAGCTGCTTCACTACGGGTCCGATCCGTTCGAGGCGGCGGCGTTTGAAGATGAGCATTGGCGCAAGCACCGGATCGACGTTGCTTTGGTGAAGGGATCCGAAGTTATGCGGATGCAGGTTATTCATATGCCTGGTCTGAAACACAGCGATTGCCAGAACCCGGTGGAGAGGCTGACGATTTGTTTACAGGCCATTCACCGGTTCAGGGTATTCGACATCTCCAATAACAGGTAAATACATACGCCTGCACGCGTTACTATTAACTAGAACGGTCAAACAATCAGCCAACCAACGGCAGAGCAATGGAGCTCTGCCGCCGTGGGGGACACTCTTTGGGGAAGAAGGAGGGCAGTCGAATGCAGTTAAACCAGGTTCTTGCACTAAGGGAAGGCGCGCTTATCCAGTGGGCGCGTGAGCAGCTCGTCCAGATCAAAGACGACCTGCACGACGTACTGCTGGGAGACGGCTCCAAGCTGGAGAAGGTTCAGAAGTTGATGAACCTGCTCCCGCCCGGCGTCAATGTCTGCGGCTTTCACGTGCTGAAGCGCGATGGTACGCCGCTCGTCGATGGCTTCGGCGATCTGCGCAACTTGCGTGGGTTCTGTCTTCGGCGTAACCGGCACATGTCGGCTTACCCGGATGGCACGGCTAAGCCGCGCGGGTTCATAGGGCTTGTTGGTTCGGTTGAGGATCGTCTGACCGGACACGTCTTCTTTGGTGATGGCGAGTGGGTCAACCACAAGCACATCCCCGTGGTTCAGAGCGTAGTCGGTCACCGGTACGACATTCTGCAGACGGGCGCTGACCTTCGTTTCCACGAGAGTCAGAACCCAGGTGTGCTGGACCTCGTTGTTCAGATGTTCCAGCGCGTCGCGGATGACGATCTCAATCCGGACTTCGAGTCGCCGGTGTTGCGTGCGGTGGTGTCGGGCAGCCGGCACAACACGCGGCTGTGGTTGGAAGACGACACCTTCCGTGATCACCTAGCTGCTGTCGTTCGAACCGGCAGCTGGGGTGTCACGCCTAAGCGGGGTGACGACAACACGCCAGTGAACGGCGACATCGGTCCGCTGCTACAGGCCGACGGCCGTGGGTCCGTTGCCTGGAAGAACGACGAGGTCCATTTCAAGGTGCACGGGAAAGAGGAAGTCATTTCCCAGGCTGATGCAGCCGGTGCTCTTGAGCTGGAGATCAAGGAAGTCTTCGGAGAGTCCGTCCATGCCCGTATCGAGCCTGTCATTCCCAAGAACGGCTCGGTCAGCAGGGATGTTTCCGATGGCTTCGCGTTCTGGCGGCCAGAGGGCGTCGTGTCCATACCCAATGAGTCGGTTGACGAGACGATCAACCGGCTCAGTAGTTTGGGTGTGGACAAGTTTGACTCGGATAGGCGATTTCGGTTTATCGCCTACTGGGCTGCTCTGACGACCATGGAGCGGTCTGGCAACGTCGCGACGATTGACGGCTCCTTCGTGTCCACCGGGTCTCCTCCGCGGGTGTGTGCCAAGAAGGCGCCCGTGGTGTTCGTCCGGTACGGACGTGAAGGCGCGTTGTCCAAGTCCCACCGCGTGAACAACCGTGACAAGCTCTCCGTTCCGGAGTTTGACCGGCTGCGCACCCGATGGCGCTCAAACAACTTGCTCTTAACCGACTACGACAGCCCGGCCGGATTCCTGCTGTCGCAGATGGAGGAGCGCAAGCCCAAAGCGAAGGTGGGAGTTCGTTTCACTCCTGCCGTCGAAGCCGCTTCGCCGGCAACCGGGTCGTAAGACTCCGTTGCCTGCATTCCCCGCTCACGCGGGGTGAAGTGAGGACCCTTTCCCCGGGTTCTCGCTTTTAGCTATCGGGTTGACGTTGTGCCTAAAGATCGATACACTTGATGTGGGAGCTTCAACCAGGAGGATTCATGGTATGGCAGACACGGAGCAGCAGGTGCCGGAGCCGTTGTACAAGGACGCGATGAAGGAGTATGGCATGAAGGGGACGATCATCCCCGCTGCCACTTCCCGCGCCCAGTCCAAGTCAGAGGAAGGTTCGCCATCCGAAGACCTTGGCGTCCGTTTTGACATTCACAAGCCGGTGGCGCATAACATCGTTGAGTACCTTCCCGATGGCACGCAGAAGGTCACTCGTCTCGATGAGAACGCGCTGGCCCGGCTGCAGCAGCAGAACAAGGCGGTCAGCGGGCAGAAGACCAAGCCCATCGGTTACGCAGAAGCGGTCAGCGGTAAGTTCAACGGCTCAGCTAAGGCCGCGGAGGTCCAGGGCCAAGATCCTGGCAACGGTTCCTTCGTTCCTGTGCGACCCGGGTTCCAGGGCAGCATGCCGGTTACCAATCACCCGTCTCTGGCTAGCCCGCCGAGCCGCAAGCGCACGCTGGTCAAGTTCGAAGGTACCTTCGGCCGGCTGGCCGTGCCGTACGACCATGTCTATCAGGATGTTGCGCGGCCGGACCTGCTGGTCATGGTCCAGTACAACCCCGATGGCAACCACTTCGAGGCGCCCGAATCGAACGACCACATTCGTGTGCGCATCGGCGAGCACGAGTATCTGTGCCTTTCGGGCGTGCAATTCAGTAGCGAAGATCGTAAAACTCACTACACGGTCTTCGCGATCGACTTCGCCACGATGGAGCAGATGGCGGGGCAGGAGGTTGGTAATGGGAGCCAAGACGTCCGAGGTTAAGGTTGGGGTGACTCCTTGTGAGTGCTGCGGTAAGGCGTCCATTACCACAAGCGCCAGCGGAGTGGCACTCTGTGCCGGCTGTAACAAACTGACCAAGACCGGAGCGGTCATTGAACCGTCGATTCGCCAGGCTCCCGAACGGCTGGCGGAGCGCCTTACCAAGTAGGTGAGCGATGCCGAATGAAGACACCAATCTAGGCTTTCCCGTCTTTCCGAACTTCGACTCCGCGGGCGGGCCTGGCAGACAGAACAGATTCAGCGGCGCCTTCCCCGACCCGTACCTCGATTATGCCAGCACGCAGATGCCGCGCAGCATGTATGACGTGCTGCGCTGGTGCGAGTTCGTCTGGTTGTCCTATGGTGTTTACCGGACGGCGGCACAGCGTGTGGTCCGCTACTTCCTGACCAACATCGAACTGCAGGATGCTAGCGACGACGAGAAGGAGAAGTGGGAGAAGTTTCTGACTGATGAGTTGCGCATCCTCAATGTATTGGCCATGGCTGGTGATAACTTCATGGCCTATGGAAACGAGTTTGCCAGTGTCGTCATTCCGTTCCGTCGGTATCTGCGTTGTCAGAAGTGCAGCACTGAACATCCCATTAAGAAAGTAGCCTATACCTGGAACGGCGCCGATCTAACGTTTACAGCCAAATGCCCCTGTGGGCATGAGGGCGTCTTTGAGCGCGTGGATCGCGTGTCCGTTGGTCAGGATCCGCTGAAGATCAAGCACTGGCCTGTTCACGAGATTCGCCTGCTCTACCATCCGATCCAGGACAAGGTCATCTACCTGTGGGAGATCCCGGCCTGGTTCAAGCAGGAGATCCGGAAGGGCTCGACGTTCTATCTGGAAGACACGCCTTGGGAAGTTATTGAGGCGATCAAGAACGATCAACTCTTCAGGTTCGAAGACGATTACATTTACCACTTCAAGGAAGAGACCGTGTCCGGCGTGCGCGCGTTTGGTTGGGGCATCCCGCGCATCATGGGCAACTTCAAGCAAGCCTGGTACATCCAGGTGCTGAAGCGTTACAACGAAGCCATTGCGCTGGACTACATCATTCCGTTCCGCGTGATCACGCCGAAGGCAGGCAGCACGCAGGAAGGTGATCCGTTGCTACATCTCAACCTGGCGCAGTTCCAAGGTAACGTCAGGAATATGCTTCGGATACACCGTAAGGATCCCACCACTTTCCACTTCCTGCCGTTCCCGATCGAACTTGAGTCTCTGGGTGCTGATGGTCAGTCACTGGCGCCCGTTGATTTGCTGGACAAGGCCACTGACGAGTTCTTGAACGCGCAGGGCGTGCCGGCCGAGCTTTACCGCGGCACGCTGCAGTGGCAAGCCATGCCGGTGGCGCTGCGCTTGTTTGAGCGCACCTGGGTGCACTTGGTCTACGGCTATAACGGCTTCCTCAATTGGATTCTGCACAAAGTTGCTGAGGCGCGCAGCTGGGAGCAGATTGCGGCCCGTCTGCAGCCGGTCACGTTGGCCGACGACCTCGAGAAGAAGCAGATCCAGCTGCAGCTGGCGTCGGGTCAGCAGATCAGCCGCCAGACGGCGCTGGCGCCGTTCGGCATCAACTTCCGCGAGGAAGTCAGGAAGATGATCCAGGAAGAGGACTTCTCGCAGGAAGAGATGGCGAAGGCGCAGGAGCGGGCTCAGCAGAAACAGCAGCTGCAGGGTACGATGCAGGCCGGCGCCATGGGTCAGCAGATCGACCCCAATACCGGTCAGCCGGTTCAGGTGGACCCGAATACCGGTCAGCCGATGCCTCCGGGTGGTGCGCCTCCGGGCGGTCAGCCTGGCATGCCGCCGCCACAGCCCATGCCGTCCGCCACTATGGGCAACCAGCAGAACATGACGCCGCAGGACTTGCAGCAGCAGGCCGAGTCCATGGCCTATCAGCTGCTCGCCATGCCGCATGAGTTGCGCCGCAGCGAGTTGTCGAAGATCAAGAAGGCCAACGACACGCTGCACGCGCTGGTCATCGGCAAGATCAACGAGATCCGCCAGAACGCTCAGACGCAGGGTGGTTTCCAGGCTCTGCAGCAGATGGTCGGTGCCGGCGGTGGTGCGGCGCCGGGAGGTCAGATGGGAGGGTAGGCCATGCGCTCAATGCAATACCGGATGTTCCGGCGAATCGTCTTCCTGTTTGGCCGGGCGCATGTCTTGGACCATTTCCCCTACTTCAGCTTCTCCGATACGGAGAAGAAGATCGACTTCAACGAGATCATGTTCGACGCGATGCCGAAGCTGGAGGTCGGCGACGTTCTCATGCATCGCGACGGCGGTTACGCTTCCAACATGTGCATCGGCGGCGCCATGATCCACGCCGGGCTCTACATTGGCAACTCACAGCTGGTGGAGGCTACGCAGCATGGCGTGCTTCGTCGGCATGCCGGGCACCTGCTGCAGAGCGATTATGCTTGCATCGTCCGACCGAAGTTCAGGATCGAGACGGATGACGAGCTGGCGATCAAGACCGCGGTGAAGTGGGCCGAGAAGATCGTTGGTTTCGAATACGACGCTCTGTTTGACTTCAACGGCGAGGAGGAGCGCGAGATCGTTGCCGCGCTGCCGAAGGAAGAGGCCAAGAAGGAAGTGCGCTTCTGTTGCACGGAAATCCCCTACTTCTGTTTCTACGATCACATTGAGGAGCTGAAGCTTTACCGGCGCCGGAATGTGACGTTCCTGACCAAGTTGATCGGCCTGTTCGGTCTACATCCTGGTGAGAAGGTCATCGACGCCGACATGTACATCACCGGCAACTTTGAACTGGTCTGGTGCTCCAAGCAGTTCACTCCGGAGTGGGCCGAAGAGATGGGTTGTTCCGAGGAGTACGTGGCGTGCGTCAAGAACTGGTGGAAGGGCAAACGATAGAATGCGGCGGATGGTTGCCGGGCCCTGGGTGGGCGAGTTCGGGTGGGAGCTCATGTCTTGGCAGGGGTACCTGCGCAAGCTGTCACCGGCATTCGATGAGCGAATCATCTGCGCTCCAGCTGGACATGAGTTCCTATACTCTGACTTCAGCACTGGATATGTTGCATACGATCACACCGGCGTCCGCGATTGCTGGTGGACCCGTAAAGGCACCGCTGACCATGAGCAAGTTATCGGTTTGTTAGAGCAGACGGGTCAGCGAATTACTCCAGGCCGGGTGACTTTGGAGGAGCAGGCGTTCATCAAGTTCGGCGACACGTTGCGCGGTGAGATGACTGACGTGCTGGTGCATGCGCGTGGTGCGTTTGGTACCCGTCCCGGTCATTCGTGGCCGATCGTGCATTGGAACACGGTGGTGGAGGATCTGCTGCGGGCGAACCTGAAGATTGCGGCGATCGGCTCCAAGGATGGGGCATTCTGTCCGCAGGGAGCCATTGATTGGCGAGGGATACCTTTGAGCAGGCTGGCTGACAACATGGCTGCCACGCGGTTGGTGGTAGGCCCGTCCAGCGGGCCGATGCATCTGGCTTCTCTCTGCGGGACGCCGCATTTGGTTTGGACTGACCAGGCTTACTATTCGGCGCTGCGGGCAACAAACCGTGTTCGTTACGAGCGGCTCTGGAATCCGCTTGGCACCCCTTGTCGTGTGATGGACAGACACGAATGGAAGCCGCCGGTGGCGTGCGTGTTGAAAGAGATCATTTACTGCCTGGAACGGTTCAGGAGATGACGATGACTGCAGCGGTCGAGACGTTCAACGGGATGAAGCAGCGCTGGATCAAGGTGGCCGGGCAGCGCGGGACCGGATACGTGGGCCGGGTCTCCGAGAGCACGGAGTTGCAGGCCCGCAAGATCGAGAGCCTGCTGCTGCGTGCGCTCAGTCCCGATGATTACTACAAGGACGGTATCGATTTCGGTTGCGGGTACGGCCGGTTCATCCCGACACTGGCGCACTACTGCGGTCATATCTGGGCGATCGACCTATTGGATACGATGCTGGTTCAGGCTGCCTCCGCGGCACCGAACGTGACTGTTGTGCCATCTGCCTGGCCGATCAGCTTTGCCATACCGCCGGTGGACTTCCTGTGGGCCGGTCTGGTGATCCAGCACATCGTTGACGAGCCGATCTACCAGGCCACGATTTCAGAGCTGAAGCGTCTGTTGAAGCCCGGCGCGCGTGTTATCATGTTGGACAATGCGGTTGACCTGGCGCCGCACGTCAAGCCGCGCGGTCCGGAGATGTTGGCCCGGCACCTCGAATTGCGTCCGGGCTGGAAGGCGGATAGGGTGACAATCAACCAGCGGCCGAACGACCACTGGTTCATTGATGGGTACAAAGCATGAGCCTGACTGCCAAGATCCTTTTGCAGTTTGCCGTGAAGACGGCTGATGAGGCGCTTGGCATTCCCGATCGCAAGAGATTCGGTGACATCTCCCAGATCCCAAGGGACCAGCTGATCAAGTGGGTGGTTCAGCAGCATGACGCGCAGCGGGCTGGTAAGCATTTCGACGTTCGCATGGGCACACCGCAGACGGGCCTTTATTCGTGGGCGACGCGCAAGGCGCTGCCGGAGCCGGGCGGGAAGACGATGCTCTTCCAGCAGCCGGTGCACCGGTACGACTACGCCGGCTTCCAGGGCAAGATCCCGTCTGGCTACGGTGCTGGCACAGTCAAGACGCACGACATGGGTACGATCGGGGTGCAGGAAGCGGCCAACGACAAGATCAAGTTCTTCACGGCTCATAAGGGCACGCCTGAGTTCTACACGATGATCCGCACTACCGGTCCGCGGAAGGGCGCCGGCCGGACCGAGCGGACCCAAGGTGGTTCCTGGCTGTTGATCAACACCACGCCAGTGAAGGCGCCGCAGTTCCTGGGCACCGACGAAGCGAGCATGTCAAAGCTGAAGTACAAGTCCGTCCCGGCCGCGGATGTCGAGAAGCTCTTCACCAAGGGCAACATCATACAGAACAAGGTCGACGGCGCGTCGATGCTTTACCGGTTGTTCGGAGATCACATTGAGGCGGTCAGCTACCGGGTCGGCAAGACCGGGCGGCCGATCATCCATACGCAACGCATGTTCGGGCCTGGCGGTCTGAAGGCCAAGATCCCGCCGGAGTTGGCCGGCACGGTCCTTCGTGGCGAGGCTTACGGCACCCGCGAGGGCAAGGCTATCCCGCCGCAGGAGCTGGGTGGGTTGCTCAACGCCGGCGTGGCTAAGAGCTTGGAGGCGCAGAAGCAGAAGGGCGTGCAACTGCGAACGATGTTGTTCGATGTGGCCGGTGAGCAGGACAAGCCCTATGCTGATCGGCTGGCCAAGTTGCAGCAGGTCATCTCCTTCTTGCCCAAGGAGAAGTTCCATCTGCCCGAGTCGGCGACTGAGCCGGTGGCCATGAAGGGTCTTTGGGACCAGATCAGTACCGGCAAACATCCGTTGACCAGTGAGGGGGTCGTGTCGTGGCCGGAGAAGGGCCCACCCACAAAGGTGAAGGTGCTGCCTGAATCGGACGTGTGGGTGAAAGGTGTCTTCCCTGGCGAGAAAGGACTTGCTGGTGTGGGAGCTGGCGGGTTCGAGTACAGTACGTCACCGGAAGGTCCGGTCGTTGGGCGTGTGGGGACTGGCTTTTCGGAGGAAGCGCGCAAGCAGATGTTGGCCGATCCTGAAGGCTGGGTCGGGCGGATGGCGCGCATTCGCTCAATGGGCCAGTTCCCTGGCGGAGCACACCGGGCACCTGCCTTCCTCGCGCTTCATGAGGATTACCCTAGCAAAATGGCTGGGCTGATCGGTATCATGAAGGCCAGGCACAAGGGCAGGATGAAAGGATAGGCTCATGCCGGTCCAAACTGTCATTACCAACAACGGGCCAGACCGGTTCTTCCCGTACATCCCACCGGTTGGTGCCTTCCTGTTGACGGGGCAGTCTTACACCATCCCTGGCGAGTTCAACACGGAGCTGTACCTGGCTGCTGATCAGACCAACTGGGATCTCTTCCTGGCTGACATGGCCGATAGCGTCATCACCGTGATAACGGTGGTTCCGGGTAGCGCCGTGACTTCCGGGTCTATTAGTTCCGGGTTCATTGGCGACGGGGCAGTGCTGTCAGGCAATATTGGCAGCGGGCAGGTTGGATCCCCGCATCTGGCCAACGGCGCCGTGATGTCTGGCGCCATTGGCAGCGGGCAGATCGGGACGAATCATCTGGCGTCCGGCACGGTCGCGACGGCCAGCTTGACGTCGGGCATGGTCCAGTCCGGGCACATTGGCAATGCTGCGGTGCTGTCGGGCAACATCGGCAGCGGTCAGATCGGGACGAATCACCTGGCGTCCGGCACGGTTGCGACGGCAAGCCTGACATCGGGCATGGTGCGATCGGGTCACATTGGCAATGCCGCGGTGGTCTCCGGCTCTGTTGCTTCCGGGCAGATTGCCTCTGTTCATTTGGCCAGCGGTACGATTACAGCGAACAATGTCACCTCTGGTGGCGTGACGAGCGGTGATTTGGGCAACGGTGCGGTCGTCTCCGGTTCCATTGCTTCTGGCCAGATTGGAACCTATCACCTTGCTTCAGGGGTGTCCTTCGATTTGTTGTCCGGTGCTGTTCAATCGGGTGACTTGGGCGCCGGGGTGGTCGTTTCTGCCAACATTGCCAGTGGGCAGATTGGCGCTACTCATATCGCTTCCGGCGTTCTCTCGACGCTCAGCATTGCTTCTGGTGTGGTACAGTCCGGCGATATTGGGGCTGGCGCTGTGGTGTCGGCGAACATTGCCAGCGGACAGATTGGCGCTACTCACATCGCTTCTGGCGTTCTGTCCACACTCAGCATTGCTTCTGGCGTGGTTCAGTCGGGAGATCTTGGCGCCGGAGCCGTGGTGTCAGCCAACATCGCCAGTGGGCAGGTTGGCGGCAGCCACATTGCTTCCGGGGTGCTCTTCAGCCTAACTTCGGGCATTGTTCAGTCCGGCCATCTGGGTGATGGCGTGGTGGTTTCCGCAAACATTGCCAGTGGCCAGATCGGTGCCAGCCACATTGCTTCCGGCACGATTACCGCGTTCAGCTTGTCGTCCGGCGCGGTGCAGTCCGGCCATCTGGGTGATGGCGCTGTGGTGAGCGGGTCGATTGCCAGTGGGCAGATTACAACTGAGCATCTGGCGTCTGGCGTCATTCAGGCAACTAGTTTGACTTCAGGTGTCGTGACTTCCGGTTTCATTGGTGATGGGGCGGTCGTGTCAGGGAGTATCGCCAGCGGTTCGATTGGCCAAGAGCACTTGGCTTCCGGTGTGGGTGGATCGTCTTTGTCTTCCGGTGGTGTTCAGTCTGGACACATCGGTAACGGAGCCGTGGTCAGTGGTTCTATTGCGAGCGGGCAGGTTGGTCAGTTTCATACGGCCAGTGGTCTCATTCACGCGCTGATCACGTCTGGCACGCTTACTTCCGGGGATCTGGGCGTCGGTGTCGTTGTTTCGGCCAACATTGCCAGTGGGCAGATCGGACAGAGTCATTTGGCTTCCGGGGTCTCGTTTACGCTAGGCTCCGGCGCAGTCCAATCCGGCCACATCGGCAATGGCGCTGTCGTTTCTGGCTCCATTGCTTCCGGACAGATCGGGCTGGAGATGCTGGCGAGTGGTCTGTCCATTCTGTCCGGTTCAATCATTTCCGGCGATCTGGGCGAGGGAGTAGTCGTTTCAGCCAACATCGCCAGTGGTCAGATTGGACAGAGTCATTTGGCATCCGGCGTCGGTGGTTCGGCAACGCTGACTTCGGGGAGCGTGCAATCAGGTCATCTTGGCAACGGGGCAGTGGTGAGCGGCTCGATTGCCAGCGGTCAGATCGGCGCGTCACATCTGGCTTCAGGGACGATCCCCGCGACTGCATTGACGTCAGGCTCGGTTGGCTCGGGTTACCTGGGCGACGGGGCAGTGGTGAGCGGGTCGATCGCCAGCGGACAGATCGGTGCCGTGCATCTGGCTTCTGGCACGATCGAAGCGGCCAGCGTTACGTCTGGTTCTATCCAATCCGGACATATTGGTGATGGAGCCGTAGTTAGTGGGTCGATCGCCAGCGGGCAGATTGGTGCGGATCATCTGGCTTCCGGTGTCATTCAGGCAACGAATCTGACTTCCGGCGCTGTGGCTTCCGGATTCATCGGTGATGGAGCTGTCGTTTCCGGTTCGATCGCCAGCGGGCAGATTACAACTGAGCATCTGGCGTCCGGCGTCATTCAGGCAACCAGTTTGACTTCCGGTTCGGTAGGTTCCGGGTATCTCGGTGATGGGGCGGTAGTCAGTGGCTCGATTGCCTCCGGTCAGGTCAGCCAGTTCCACTTGGCTTCCGGCGTTGGCGGAACGGCGATCGGCAGCGGCGGCGTGACAAGCGGTATGCTTGGTGACGGCGTTGTGGTTTCGGGATCGATTGCTTCGGGTCAGATTGGTGCGTCGCATCTGGCCTCAGGTACTGTCACGACATTCACTTTGACTTCGGGCATTGTTCAGCCCGCTGACGTCGGTAACAGCGCAGTGTTGAGTGGTAGCATCGGTTCCGGCCAGATCGATTCTGTGCATATCGCCAGTGGGCTGACAATCACGTCTGGTTCGATTCTGTCAGGCGATCTGGCGGATGGCTCGGTATTGAGCGGCACGATCGCCCGTGGTCAGGTAGGGGCTACTCATCTGGCTTCCGGTGCTGTGTTCAGTTTGGCTTCTGGCCTCATCCGGTCGGGCCATTTGGGTGCTGGCGCGGTTGTGTCTGCCAACATTGCCAGCGGTCAGATCGGCGCAACGCATCTGGCTGCTGGCGCTGTTCTGAGCGCCAACATCGCTTCTGGTCAGGTTGGTGGTGCGCACCTAGCCAACAATGCTGTGTTGAGTGCCAACATCGGCAGCGGCCAGATCAGCGCCACGCACATAGCCAGCGGGTACGGCATCACTTCGGGTAACATCTACTCCGGTGACCTGGCGAATGGGGCAGTGGTCTCTGGTACGATTGCCAGTGGCCAGGTTGGTTCGTTCCACCTGGCATCTGGCGTTCTCGCGCATGCCAGCGGATCGATAGGGAGCGGTGCATTAGCCAACGGTACAGTTGTTTCTGGCGCGATTGCCAGTGGCCAGGTTGGCTCGTTCCATCTGGCGTCTGGTGTGCTGGCGCATGCCAGTGGATCTATTGGCAGTGGCGCATTGGCGGATGGTGCGGTCGTGTCAGGCACGATGGCCTCTGGTACTCCGGCGTTTGCGGTTCCCGCTTACAGTGGTGCACCGGAGGGTACGGTGCCTGGGTTACTTGCGGTTGACATCTACAATGACCGTCTCTACGTCTGCGTGTCTGGCGGCAACTGGAAGTACGCGTCGCTGACTTAGGGGCTTGCATGAGTGACCGCATTAAGGTGAGGTCCACCATCCCGACGTTCCCCGGGGTAACTCAAGTTTCCCCGAGCAACTTGACGGCCGATAGTGCTCGTGTGATCGCCGGAGCCAATTTCATCAATGGGGGCGTTTACGATAAATGGTATCCGTTCTCAATTTATACGTCGCTTCACTGGTTTCCTAACGCGGCGAACAACACTGTCGCGTGGCTTGGTTACAACTTTCCAGATGTGCAGAATGTCCGCAGGTATAAGTTCAAAGTAGATGATCCGAACTACGGGCCGTCTGCTTGGAACTTGGAGTATTCGGATGATGGTGCGACTTGGTACGTTGCACACACGGTGACCGGACAGTTGATCAGGAACGGGGCGACGTACGATTCCGGAGTGATTGCGTCCGCTGGTGAGCATACCAGATGGCGTATTCGTTTTACTACAATGGGTGTTGGCAGTTTCACTCAGCTCATTGTCGGGCCGATGAGTTTCTGGGTGTGATCGGGAGCAGGTGACATGGCGAGACTGCGAATCTTTCAGCGCCGCGGAGTCAGCTTGGCAGGCACGCTCTTCGTCACTGGCTTGAACAGTTCTGGGCAGTTGGGGCTCGGCGATCGGACCAATCGTAGCAGCCCAGTGCAAGTTGGGTCGGCGACCGACTGGCTTTCTTATCACAGTGGCGACGGGTTCTCTTTTGGGTTGCGGTCTGGGCAGTTGTTCGCTTGGGGCGATAATGGGTCATCTGGCCCCCTTGGCGATGGCACATTGGCGGACAAGAGCAGCCCCGTGCAGATCGGCTCGGAGTCTGATTGGACTTACGTCTATTCCGGGGTCAGCTCGCTGCACGCTGGTGGTATTCGCGGCGGGAAGCTGTTCATGTGGGGGCTCAACGCGAATGGGCAGTTAGGGCTTGGTGACACGACACCGAGAAGCAGCCCGGTGCAGGTGGGCGCCGCGACGGATTGGACCCACGTAGCGCCGGGAAACGAGTCCACGATAACCTTGCGCGGGGGCAAGCTTTTCGCGATGGGGCGTAACCAAACTGGCCAGTTAGGTCTCGGAGATCTTACCCAGCGCAACAGTCCTGTTCAGGTTGGCGCCGAAACGGACTGGTCCGTTATCTCTTTCGGCGTGGGGACGGGCCACGGCATCCGCAGCGGGATGCTGTTTGGATGGGGTTCAAACACGACTTACGGGATGATCGGGGACGGCACCACTGAAACAAGAAGTAGCCCCGTGCAAATCGGCGCCGAGACGGATTGGACGGCCGTGGCGCGCGGGTACAGGCACACGATGGGTCTTCGAGGAGGCAAGTTGTTTATCTGGGGTAATAACGGCTACGGGCAGCTTGGTTTTCTACCGTTAGCAAATATCAGTAGTCCGGTCCAAGTGGGGTCCGAGACAGACTGGACGGCGATCTCCGCCGGGGAGTATTCGAGTTATGGTCTTCGCGGTGGAAAGCTGTTCGCGTGGGGACGAAACTATTACGGTAGTCTGGGACTGGGTGACCGTACTGATCGTTCGAGTCCCGTTCAGGTCGGTTCGCTGGCTGACTGGAAGGCTATTGCAGCGGGTCAGGACTTCCTTTTGGCGATGAGGTGAACGATGGCTGGTAAAGCTCGGATACACGGTGCTCCGCCAATGGTGCTCATTGGGTCGCTGTTCAGCGTCGGCAACAACTTCAGCGGGCAGCTGGGAGTCGGTGACACTACCACGCGCTACACCCAGGTTCAGGTTGGCTCTGAAGCCGATTGGGACTTCTTGGAGATAGGAAGGTTGCGGTGCTATTGCTTGCGGAATGGAAAGGCATTCTCGTGGGGCACCAACTTCTATGGTCAGCTTGGGTTGGGCAACACGACCGACCGTAGCAGCCCTGTCCAAATTGGCTCTGCGACGGACTGGACTTGGTTGGGTTCAACTCGCTACTGTGGTTTAGGCATTCGTGCCGGAAAGTTGTTTGGCTGGGGTCGTAACCAGTTTGGCGAGGCGGGTATTGGTAATGTCAGTCAGGTCAACAGCCCGGTTCAGGTTGGTGCTGCGACGGACTGGACGCGAGTCGGGCGTAACGGAACGTTGTTTGCGCTGGGTTTGCGTGGGGGAAGGATGTTTGCTTGGGGAAACAACGACGCAGGCCAGCTGGGAATTGGCTCTACGGCTCCAAGCCGAGTCAGCAGTCCTGTTCAAGTTGGTTCCGAGACGGATTGGACGGACGTGGCTTTGGCCGGCTTGTCTTGCGCATGCATCCGTGCTGGTAAGCTGTTTACTTGGGGGTCCGGCTTTCAGGGAATGCTGGGGATTGGTGACTCCACTTCGAGTTCCAGAAGCAGTCCTGTTCAGGTTGGTTCTGAGACGGACTGGACAGCTATAGCCGGCGGTAATTACCATTTCTTGGGACTCAGGGGCGGCAAGTTGTTTGCGTGGGGCTACAACCTATATGGGGGTTTAGGGCTGAATGATGTGGTTACGCGCAGTAGTCCTGTTCAAGTCGGTTCCGCTACGAATTGGACACAAATCACTGGCGGTGGTGACTATTCAGCTGGTATTCGCGAGAACAAGTTGTTTACCTGGGGTTACAACGACCAAGGGCAACTAGGGCAAGGTAATACGACTCCGCGGAGCAGCCCGGTGCAGGTTGGTTCGGCTACGAACTGGAAACTCGTTGCAGCGAGCGAGTCAGGTGGATCGTACGGTTTTACTATTGCTGTCAAGTAAGTGTTGTACAACGCTTATCAACTGGTTTAATATCCCATCAACGGAGGGTTCCATGTCCAACATACATCAGATGCTGTCCATGAACGGCGGTTCTTTCAAGCGCGCGGAGAAGATGGCCCGCGACATGATTTCGAAGGGGCAGATCGACGTGTATCTCGACCTGGCGTTGCTCTACCACGCGCAGGGCAAGATCGCCGAGTGTCGCGAGGCGCAGGCTGACTACGCCAAGTTCTTCCCCGACTGCCCGCGGCTGCGCTTCGGGCAGACCTGGTTCAAGCTCTACGACGGTGACATTGAGGAGGGGCTCAAGCATATTGAAGCCGGCCGTGCGGTCGGCTGTCTGGGTGAGCAGGACTTCTCGAAGTTCGAATATCCCCGCTGGCAGGGCGACACTGACATCAAGGGCAAGAGCGTCCTGCTGTACTGCGAGGGCGGCGCCGGTGACCAGATCATGGGTTTCCGGTCCGCGCGCTGGCTGGCCGACCTGGGCGCCCGGGTGATCGTGGCCTGCATGAAGCCTTTGATCGGTCTGTTCGCGGCGCAGAAGGACTTTGCGGTCATGGACATGGATCATGCCTTCGCCGCGCGCTGTGACTACTGGCTGCCGATGATGTCCAGCTTCCGGCTGCTCAAGCGGAACTGGGACAACCTGTGGACCGGGGAATACATCAAGGCGCCGGAGCTGTCGTTTTGGAACAATCCCTGGTTGCGAATCATTGGCAGCCCCGGTGCCATACTGGATGGGCGTATGGACGTACCGAGGCTTGCGCACATCGGTCTTCGCTGGCGCGGTAATCCCGAGTTCGAGCATGAACAGCTTCGCTGGTTCCCGCCCGAGCTGCTGTTCAATGCGGTGAAGGGCCACGGGTCGCTGTGGAGCCTGCAGAAGGAAGACCCGCAGACCAACATCCCGGACGATGTGATCAATCTGGAGCCGCTGCTGGGCAACTGGGAGCAGACCGCGCTGGCGATCAACCAGCTGGGTCTGGTCATCACCAGCTGCACGGGGGTCGCGCACCTGGCGGCGGCGATGGGTAAGCCCACCTGGGTGATCGTGCCGGCCATGCCTTATTACCCGTGGGCCAGGCCAGGCAACACGTCGCAGTGGTATCCGACCGTCCGCCTCTTCCGGCAGAAGTGCTACGGGGAGTGGAAGGAGACGTTTGAAGAGCTTCGGGCAGCCGTGAACGAGCGGTTTGAGCTCAGCGCACGCGCATATCAGTCGCCAGCGGATCCTCCCCTGTCCATAGCTGCGCACCTGGGAAAGCTTTGAAGACGTAGCTGCCCTCTATTATCAGCTTCCCTTTGTTGCGGGCGATGAATGCCTGGGTGGCGGCCAGATCCGCGGCTGTCTCGCC
>Ga0105099_10001035_pt1 | contig 17948 bp, 14 predicted proteins | sample PPLLak3cmMay2015_2_FD_79138 | JGI IMG/M metagenome (GOLD analysis project Ga0105099, IMG submission 79138) | Freshwater sediment microbial communities from Prairie Pothole Lake near Jamestown, North Dakota, USA - PPLs Lake P8 Core (1) Depth... | ecosystem: Environmental > Aquatic > Freshwater >... | reverse complement strand
GAGGTCATTGGTACCGTTCGCGCTCAGCCAGTCCTCGGAGCTTCGGTCGGGCGACGCATTCTTGACCCAATACGCGGCCTTGAAGCCCCGTCCAGACAGCTTCTTCCGCTCCGCATCGAGGCTCGGGCTGCTCTTCGGCGGCTGGCCGTCAACGTAACGGACAGTAACTTCGTTCCTTTAAAAGTCAATGCTCTGTTCGCGCATGCAAAAGTATTCCATCAGCGGCCATTCTTAACAAATTCTGGTTCGAGGTGGAGTTTCCCTGCATCGAAACTTCGGTGGGGCGCTTGGAATGGTGGGTTTACCTGATCAACACCATCAAAAAGCTGGAGGATGATTTCACCGCCGCGGTCCAAATTAGCATCAGTTTTTTCCACACATTCGATGGATATCAGTGAATAACCTGAAAATGCTAAGAAAAATAACAAAAAATTCTAATCGCCCTAAAAACATTGCAGCCGTCTCGACCCACAGCAAAATGTCGGGAGAATTTACTGAAGTAACTCCAATCGAAATTCCGACCGTGCCTAAAGCCGACGCTACTTCAAAAAGCGATTCATGGAGAGGATAATCGTAGGAACAAAAAATCAAAGTTCCGGCCGCGAATGTTACAAAATAAAGAAAGACATAAGCGGATAGTTGAACGAGCCTTGAATCCGTCATAAAAGCCTTGTGATCTGCCTCCCAAATCGGCCTTTCTAAAACAGCCGATCGCGGAAGAAACGCCCGGCGCAACTCCCATGATAGCATTTTCCAAAGTAGATAGACCCGGATTTGCTTAATACCACCAGCAGTCGAGCATGTCCCCCCGCCGATCAACATAAGTGTAGTCAGCACCAGCAACCCAAACGAATTCCAATTGCTGTAGCTGACAGTTGAAAACCCCGTAGTTGTCAGCGCTGAAACGGTTTCAAACACCGCTACGCGAAGAGATTTTTCAATTTCCGCATAAATGCCCCTGCAGGTCAGGATGAAAACGGCAGCGGCAGCTATGGGCAGCAGCACGGCCATAAGCCTGATTTCACCGTTGCGCAGAAAAAATCGCAATTTTCCTTGAATAAGAAGCCAAGCCGTTATGAAATTTAGGTTGCCGAGTACCATCAAGACCAGCGATGTGCATTCAATTGTCAGCGAATTCCAATGTCCGATGCTGTCTGCACGAGTTGAAAAGCCTCCTGTGGATACAGCCGCAAAGGAATGATTGATGGCATCAAAAAAGGACATGCCTGCCCAACGATAGGCGGTGATCCCCACCAAAGCGTAGCTGCCATAGATGAGAAGAATCAGTCTGGCAGATTTCCTGACATGAGGGACTAGCTGATCTCCTCTTCCTTCAGCTGAAGAGACCGCCGCACCCACCGGGCCGATTATGGCAGACATCATGAGGATGGCGAGACCTGCTCCTCCTGCCAGCTGGATGATGCTTCGCCATATGAGAATTAACTCCCCGGCCTGGGTTACATCCACAACGGATAGGCCGGTCGTTGTCCATCCGCTGACGGATTCGAAAATCGCCCGGGTGGAATCCAGTCCTAAAATTTCAACAAACGGCCAGGCCGAGAAAGCAATAACCATGATCCAACTTAACAGCACAATCACGCCGCCTTCATGAACGTTGAGCGCAACGGGCACAGAAGGCCGGAGCATGCGCCAAAGCGCGGCACCCATAAAAAGGAGTACGACCGCCGGTATCACGAAGGACCCGGCGTGGCGGATCTCATCCGGATAAGCGGGTAACACGAGAAGGGGTGAGAGCATGAGACCACCGCAAATGGTAAAAATCACTCCGATATAGGAGGCCATCGCGCGGTATCGTTGCCTTAAAAACTCACGCTCCCTCAGAGGTTTTGAGATCATTGCTGCTCGCCTGTAAACGATTTTAATACGGTGCCATGGTTTTCTGGAAGGGTGATGAGGATAACCTTGTCTCCCGGCAGCATTTGATTGTCTCCGCGAGGGACCATCGCATGACCATCGCGAATCACGACCGCCACCAATGCATTTTCCGGCAGCCTAATATCTCTTAGGTGTTTTCCCGCTACTTGAGATGCAGAGGTCAAGACCACCTCTGTTACATTGACCCGCCCTTCACCGACAGGCAAAAGGTTCATTACCTCGTCCATTGAGGCACGTTCTTGGATAAGATTTCCAATAATCTGAGTCGTTGAAAATGCAGGAACCCCCAGCCGTTGAAACACTTCGGCGTTGTCGGGGTCATTCGCCTTGGCCAAAATTCTTGGGACCCCACACTGAAGTGCGGCTACTTGGCAAATCACAAGGTTGTCTTGATCGTTTGGCGTAATCGCGAGTACGGCATTTGCACCGAGTGCTCCGGCCTCCCGCAGGACCTGGGGGTCGCTACCATCCCCCTCGATTACCAACGCTTTCAGCTGACGGGCCATTTGAACGCATTCCTCATGATCCCGATTGACCACAACGACCTCATATCCCTTATCCGTAAAGCTTTTGGTGAGGAAATAGAGGGTCTTTCCGCCACCGACAATTATAACCTTCATGGCATTTCCTCTCCATCGAGGGAATCACTTTCACCCAGAGCGTTCAGGAACATCTCTGCGGCGAGACAGGTCGGGCAGATCGTTTCAATCCCAAGGCTGCGATACAAACTCTCGCGCTTTGGATCAAAAACTCTCGCCATGACCGTCGGTACCGAAAAGATTTTTTTTGCAATCTGGGCAACCATCAAGTTCACGTTGTCCTTATGGGTGGTGGCAATAAAGACGCTCGCCCTGTCCAGCCTCGCCTGTCTGAGGACAGCGAGCTGAGTGGCATCTCCTTCCAATCGGAATCCGCTGAATTCTGCTGACAAGTCTTTAAACGTTGAATCGTATCGATCAATAACAACCACCGGGTGCCCCTTTTTGCTCAACCGGTTGGCCAGGATCGAACCGACTCTGCCACACCCGACAACGACTGTGAACAGTTCGCGTTTCATTCGCCCTTATCCTCTTCGTTTTTACCTGCTTCTGGCTTTTCCGCCTCCGGCCAGAGAGCAATTTTGCCAAACTTGTGAAAGGACGTGGTCCTTTCAAGGTTGGCCTGGGCCGGTTTGAAAGAAGGATCAATATCCAGCGCCGCCCGGTAAAATTTCTGAGCTTCAAGCCAATCGCCTCGTATTTCAATAAATGCACCGAGCAGATTATAGGCTTCGGGTTTAGCCGGGTCTTTGGCTATGGCCTTCTTGGCTGTTTCCCGGGCCAGATCGATGTGGCCATCGGTCACGTGCCGTTTGCAGATTTCAATTAGGCTTTGGTAATCATCCGCTTTGGATTCATCGAGTGTCTCGCGCACCGCCACTTGGTTGACCAACTCCCGAATTTCATTTGCCGTGAATGGCTTTTGAATAAAATCAACCGCGCCAAGCTTCATGGCTTCCACGGCCGATTCGATCGTTCCATGCGCTGTAATTATAATTACCCGTATTTTTGAATAATTCTTCTTCACCTGTCGAAGGACTTCGATACCATCCATGCCCGGCATTTTAAGATCCAGGAGAATCAGCCAGAAGCCGTTTGAGGCCAGTTTCTCCAGGGCCTCCTCACCGTTCACGGCAGTCTGGATCCGGAAACCCATGGGCTCCAGGGTCAAGGAAAGCGTCATCCGGATGTTTTTCTCGTCATCGACTACCAGCACTGACTTGGTTTCCATATGCGAACTCCTGCTGGCAAACCGGCAGCGTGAAGGTGAAAGTGCTGCCTTGGCCTATTTTTGATTCAACCCAAATGGCACCGCCATGGGCACGGATGATTTCTTTGCAAATAGCTAGCCCAAGTCCTGTACCACCACTTTCAGAACCCTTGATCTGCACAAACTTCTGAAAAATTTTGCTCTGATACTCCAGAGGGATTCCCGGGCCGTCATCGTGAACCGACACGTGTATGTGCTTTCCTACCATCCGTGCCGAGAGCTGAACGTGCCCACCTTTCGGTACCAACCTTACGGCGTTTGCAACCAAATTGGTGAGCACCCATGAGATTTTGTTTGAATCGACCTTGGTTAAGGGCAGATCATCTGCGACCCGGTACTCGACGGTAATTTCCTTTTCTTCGATTTGCCTCATCAATAGGGTCGCTACCCGTTCGGCCAGTTGTTGAACGGCTACTTTTTCAAGGTCCAGATCGATCTTTCCAGCCTCAATTTTAGACAAATCCAACAAGTCACCGACCAAGGCTTTGAGCCGATTGATCTCCTCGTGCGCAACGTGTAGAAGTTCGTTTTGGCGGGCGTTTAAGTTTTGCGACGAGTTCTCTATAAGAAGATCAATGCTCATCCCGATGCTGGTAAGAGGCGTTCTAAGCTCATGGGAAGCGGCCATCACAAACTCACTCTTCAAGCGTTCGACTTCTTTCAACCGAGTGACGTCGCGGAGCAGAAGCACGACGCCGGAAAGCGTTCCATCCTCTCCTCGAAAAACGCTGATGGCAAAAAAATAGTGTTTGACGGTGCCGCCCTTTTTTAGGGTGATATAACAATCCTCTTCGTTGATATCCGGCTTGCTACCCGTTCGGATGGCTTCGGATATTTGGTCACATAGGCTCTTATCGGGAAAAACCTCATAGGGGGTTCTCCCCAGACAATCCCTTAATTCCAAAACCAACATTTTGCGGGCGGAAAAGTTGATATCCGTAATTTGATTGTCTAAATTGAAAACGACCAATCCGTCATCGATGGTGGCTAAAATGGTTTCAACCTTTTTCTTTTCGGCCAGGATCTGGCCAATATTCATTTGATGGTATTGTGCGAGTTGGTCCGACATTTTGTTGAACTCGATTGCAAGCAACCCCAATTCATCCTTTGTTTTAACCGGAACCTGTACGCTGTAATCTCCATCTGCGATTTTCCGGGATGCCTTCATCAATTCTTTCACCGGGTTCGCGATGCGCTCTGACAGAGCCAAGCTAAAAATGAGGGCGAGAACCAATGCTGACGCGGCAACAGCTATGGTCGAATAAATAGCCCGGCTCGCTATGGTATTGGCACGAATGCTGGCGGAATACATGGTGTTTTCGTTCATTTTGCGCAACTGGATGCACGTTTCACGGATTTCACTGAACAAAGGAAAGAGCGTGGTGAAGTAATATTCTTTGGGTTGCAGCTTCTCCGGAACAGCGACTTCTTGACCGCTTGTGAATTTGAAAATCAATGCTCGATATTCCGCAAAACGCTTATCGATCTTACGAAGGAGGTCATCCTCTCCGGTAATCGTAACGTTGTCCTTTGCCCGAGCCATCCATTGCAAAAAATCCGACTCCTGTGCTCTGAAAAGGGCGATTCCCTTTTCTGCCTCACCTATAATTGTGAATAGTACGGCGCTATCCTGCCGTTCCAATGCAGCGACCATGTTCTCTGCTGCTGAGATGCTGCGATAGTTTTCTTTTAGAATCGCGTCAGTGGCCGCACCGAGAAAGATTAGATTTCCAACCGCCCAGGCGACCACCAGCCCCAAGAAAAAGAAAACCACCCCATATCCAAGCAGCATTTTCTTTTTAAGAGTCATTTGCAGATGCTTTCCAAGACCATCTTGGCTGGCTGGATTTCAACCCTCCGCCCCATACCCAATCAGACATTTTTTGCGCTGGCTCACGTTAGTGCTTTTATCCCTTTTATGTCTTTCGATTTTCCCAGAAGAATCAATATATCGCTGTCTTTGATAATAAAATTGGCAGGGGGCACCAGGAGGAAGTTTTCCGGAACCAACTCTTTGATTGCGATGATGTGAACATTGTATTTTGCGCGCAGATTTAGATCTCTGAGGCTCTTGCCGATGAAGGCGCGCGGGGGGTCTATTTGGGCCAAATCAAAATCCTCGGCAAGTGGTATGAAATCAATGATATTCGGGCGTGATAGATTGCGTGCAACCCTCAGAGCCATATCCCTCTCCGGGTGAATGATCTCGGTTGCTCCGACCTTCTTCAGGACCTTGGCATGATCATCGTCAATCGCCTTGGCGATGATCCGCTTGACGCCGATTTCTTGCAAGTGCAGGCAAATCAGAACACTCGTACTTATGTTGGAACCGGTCGACACCACGACTCCGTCCAAATGCTCCATGCCGAGGGCTTTCATCGCTTCCCTGTCGACACCGTTCATGACAATTGCTTCCGTCGAGTGAGCATCAATCGCTTGAACGCGAGCTTTGTCCCTATCAACGGCGATCACCTCATTGCCGTCTTCGAATAGCGCTTTTGCAACATGAAAACCAAAATTCCCCAACCCGATAACCACAAATCGCCTCATGCCTGATCTCCTGCTCAGCCAATCATGATGTTTTCCTCGGAATACTCAATGCCCTTCGCCGCACTCGGACCGGCAATGATATAGGAAAATGTCAAGACACCGACTCGCCCCACAAGCATCATCAAAATAATCCAAATCTTCCCCCAAGTGCTCAAGCCCTCTGTGATCCCCATCGATAAACCGACCGTTCCAAAGGCTGAAACCGTTTCGAAGAAATACGCCAAAAAACCCCCGTGGCTACAAGACGGTACACTGCGATCACTAACGCAGTCTCCTATCAAAAGCATGAATAAGACGAACACGATGAGACCCATCGACATAAGCATTAATGAAACGCTGCGGGCTATGGTTTCATCAGGAATGCTCTTCCGATACATGTTGACTCGGCGTTGCCGCCGCATTCGACTGATGGCAAAAGTGACAGCCAGAGCCAATGTGGTGGTTTTTACCCCGCCGCCACAGGAGCCGGGTGAAGCCCCGAAGTACATTAGAAAGATCATCATCAACAGGGTCGCTTCATTAAGGGAGCCGATATCGATGGTGTTGAACCCAGCCGTACGGCAGGTGATAGACTGAAACAAGGCAGTAAGAAGAGTCTCTTGGGCGGAATTTTTCAGCGCGAGAGAATTGGATTCCAGCAATGCAAACATGGCCGCCCCGATAATGATTAACGCTAGGGTTGTGATGAGGACTGTTTTCGATTGAATCGAAAGCCGCACGCGGTTTTTTTTGCGATAACGCACCCAATGCTGAAGATCGTACAAAACCGGAAAACCAATCCCTCCGACCACTATCAGGGCACTGATGGTGAGGTTCAGCAACACATCATTCCTGTAACGGACCATGCTGTCAGGAAACGTTGAAAATCCGGCATTGCAGAATGCCGACACGGCATGAAAAACAGATGTGTATAGCGCTTCGGTGAACGACAGCTCCCGGGACCAATGGATGAACAGCATGACCGCACCCACAAACTCCACCAAAAGGGTGAAAACAAGAATGCTTTTCACCAGACCCAGGATATCCTCTCGCGGCTTTTGGGCGAACAGGTCCTGCATGGCCATGCGCTGTCGGAAGGATATCTTCCGGCCAAACCACCTGAAGAGCACCACGGCTATCGTCATCACGCCAATGCCTCCGATCTGAATCAAGCAGAGGATGACACCCTGTCCGATGGGCGTGAAATAGGTACCTGTGTCCACCACGATCAGGCCGGTGACGCAAACGGCCGAAGTAGCCGTAAACATCGCATCGACCCAACTGATTGAACCCTCGCGTGTGGAAAAAGGCAGGCTCAAAAATGAGCTTCCGACAAGAATAGCCAGCATGAAGCTCGCCAGGACCAGAGTGGCCGGGCTGACCTTCTGAATGCGGTTCTTGAAGGTCACGCGGATACTCGCGGGTTCAGGTAATATTCACAGTGCAAGTGGGTGTCCGTCTGACAAACCTCGTGCAACCGTCTTCCGCCGAGCACCATTCGGTTGCGATAGGCAGCGCATGTGATCATTTCGTTTTGGTCACTGATCGGCTTGTAGTGCAAAAAGGGACACAGGCGGGACAAGTGAGACTCAATCCGCAGGTTAGTACCCTGCACCATGGTACGCTCCCAGATTTTCCATGGATCAGCACTTTCCGTCGGGAGTCTGATGTCGACGTATTCGACTGCGGCTTCTCTTAGTTTTGCCAGCAGGAACCTGTGGGGATATTCCAATGAAACACACTTGGGAACGCTGCGGATACGGAGGTTTTTATTAAGATCTGCGCACAATTCGATCAGCGAGTCCCTCACCCTGAGTTGCCGAGCTGAAAAATAGATCAGGATTCCTTCATAAACCTTGGATACTGCGGCATCCATGCAGGCCATCGGGCTGCGCACTATAGTCAAACCGTTGGTTGGCCCTTCAAGGATCTGCGCCGCTGAAAACTGACAGACCAAAAGCCCTTCTTTGGCCGTAGTTGAAGGCATTTTATAGGTCTCCCCTTTGCTGGTCGCTAAAAACTCACGCTGCCCTGGACTTGAGCAAAAAGGGTGCCCTATTCTTTTTCTTAAATGATTTCAGTATAAACCAGGGAAAAGGCTGAAAGAAGTGACGGTCTGGGAGGATTGGGTATTGAATTATGCAAGAAAATGGCCTTGCAAGTTGCAAGGCGCTCAATCGAGGCCGTATTTTTTCCGCTTGCGCCATAAAGTGGCTGGATCAATTCCCAGCCGTTTTGATGCCTCTTCCAGCGATGAGGAGTGCAGAATGACGTTTTGAATATGGCGTTTTTCCACCTCGGCCAGCTTTTCCAACGACTCTTCGATGCATTCGGAGACCTTGTAATTTGCAATGTGGGGCGGCAGAGATGAAGTCTCCAAAGCAGATGTCTGCGAAAAGATGACGCCGCGCTCGATGGTATTGACCAATTCCCTTACGTTTCCCGGCCAGGGATAGCTCTGGAGCCGTTGAATGGTATCGGGGGCAATCCGTGTGAAGGTTTTGCCGTTCATGCGGGCTGACCGATTCAGGTAATATTCCGATAATAGTGGAATATCTTCGGGGCGCTCGCGCAGCGGCGGCAGGAACAGCTCGACGACGTTCAACCGGTAAAATAGGTCTTCCCGAAAATCCCCCTGGCGCACCATTTCCTCCAAATCACGGTTCGTGGCCGCAATCATGCGCACGTCGACCGACTGCGTTTGAGGGTCGCCGATCCGCTCGTATTCCCGGCTTTGCAAAAACCTGAGTAGTTTGCCCTGCACGGACAGTGGAACCTCAGAAATTTCGTCTAAAAATGCCGTACCGCCCTCAGCCAGTTTCAGCTTTCCGGTCTTGTCACGCAACGCTCCGGTGAAGGCACCTTTCACATGCCCGAAAAGATCACTCTCCAAAAGGTTTTCCTGCAGGGCCGCGCAGTCCACCGTAACAAATGGACCCTTGCAGCGAGGGCTCCAGTCATGGATGAGGCGTGCGAGCAACCCCTTTCCGGTTCCGCTCTCGCCGGTAATCAGCACGATTGCATTGGATTCGGCTGTCAATTTGGCCGTATTCAGAAGGCGGCGCATCTTTTTGTTGCGAGTGACGAATCCGCCTTCCGAAAAAATACCCTTCAAGACGGCGACCTGTGTTTCAAGTTTTTGGAATCGCTTCATCCTTTCCAGAATTAAATCCAGCTGCCCCGGAACAAATGGCTTGGGGAGGTAATCGAATGCGCCAATCTTAACCGCGCTCACAGCCGTTTCAATGGTAGCATAGGCGGTGATCATCACCACTTGGGTTCCGGGACTTGAGGCCATGATCTCTTTTAAGACATCCAACCCGTCTCCGTCGGGAAGCTTCATATCCAAAATCACAATGTCCGGCATTTCGCGACGGAACACCTGTAGGCCTTCAGAGACCGAACGGGCGGAAAAAACCTCAAAACCCTTATCTTCGAGGTAGACCAGCAGGGTCGTAGCGATGTTGCGGTCATCGTCAATAACCAGGGCCCTTTTCAAAGTGTTTCCTCCGTGGGATTCGGAACCCAAAAAATGAATTTAGTGCCCTTGCCCAAATGGCTTTCAACTTGAATATCTCCGTTGTGCTGTTCGATGATGTCTCTTACAATTGCAAGGCCGAGACCAATCGTGCCGCATTTTTCACGCTCGCTAAACTGTTTGTACCTATCAAAGATCTGCGGCAGGTAGCGCGGGTCTATGCCGCTGCCGGTGTCGATGCATTCGAAATAGAAGCGGCTGCCTTTTTTGCGAACCTTCAGGCTCACGGTGCCGAATTTTTCGGTATGCCGCAGCGCGTTTCCGACCAGGTTTGTGATCACCCATGGAAATCGAAAGGAATCGATGGTGATCGGCGGCAAATCCGGCGGTGCATCGAACTCTAATTTGATTTGTTTTTCTTCGGCCTGCTTGAGCAAAGGGGCCAGAGATTCACCAATCAGCTTGGAAACATCGATGGTCTCCTTGGGGCGGGGCAGCGCCATGGCCTCCAGGCGAGACACGTCCACCAGTTCATTGATTAGCGCTGAAAGCCTGAGGCAGTCATCTCGTGCGGTTTCAAATAGTCTAGTGCGCTTCTCGCTTCCGATATCCTCACCGCGCTCATACAGCAGGCTGACACTCATCGCCAACGAAGTCATCGGCGTTTTGAGTTGGTGTGAAATATCGGCGATAAATCTGCCTTTGGCTTCCTCCGCTCGGCGAACTTTTTCCTTTTCGGTGGCCAGGATATCGTCACGATAATGATCATGGTGCTCAAGCCGTTTGAAAAGCCGGTTAAACGCGCCGGTCAGAAAGCCGACCTCATCATTGGAGCGAACCTCAAGCTGAGGGTATTCACCGCTGCCCTCCTTGGCCGCAGAAAGACTGCGCGCCAGCGCCATGATGGGCCGCGCTATTCGGTAAGAAAAAAAACTGCTTAAAACCAGAATGGTGAGAATCGCCGCAGAAAACAAGAACGCCCCGCTGCGCTGGGTTTGGCCGGCTAAATGTTGGGTTTCGCGGTCAGCACGCTCCATCGCGGCTTCATTGATTCCTACCAGAGTGTCGAGTCCTTGGATCAGCATCGCAGAGTGTTTGAGAAGATACCCAAACGATTGACTGTTCCAAATCCCCTTGTCGGCGTGGGAGAACAGCTGCAGCGTTTTTTCGTAATGGTCATAATCGAGCATGATACGCTCGATCAGTTCGCGCTCTCCCTTCTCAGTGATATTCTCTTTGCAGGTATTCAAAGGGCTCTTAAGTAGATCCAGGGTGTCGGACACGGCTAAAACCGGAGGTTGGTTCCGGGACATTTGCTCTAACAACAAGTTCCGGGTCTCTTCGATGGTCTTCCTTGCCTGTTCTGCGGCCTTGATGCTTTTGTAGTTCTGCGAGAGGATCTGCCCAGCGCTTTGGCCCAAGGAGTTTAGGTTTTGGTGATAAAGCAAGGCGGCCGCTATCAGCGCAAGCGTCGGCAACAATCCCCCAAGGAAAATTTTGAGCCAGATGGGATACCGAACCTGCATCCTATCCTTTGCGGTTGTTGCAAGCACAAAATTAGAGCTATGGGTATCTGCCATGACTGCTTCAGGGTTCTCAATTGTGGGCTGGGGTCACTCAGGAGCCTCTCAGACCAGTTAATCGCATGATATTTAATACAGACATGTTTTACAAGGAGGCCAATGGGTATGGAAAAACCAAATCCGGCTCACGGCGTGCCCGTACCGCATGCTCGCCGGCAGTACGTCATCGCCGCAGGCCACGACGCGTGAACTCGAACGTCAGCTGAAAGTAAGGCTCACGGGCTATCTGACCACCGGCCGGTCGCTTGCGCAGCGAAACCCCCGTCCCGTTCCGATTCGGCTTAGCTGGTTTGCCGGCAGGCTTGTTGAGCCGGCGGGGTCATTTTGGAGTTTCGGGCTTTTTGGACGTTTGACTTTGGGAAGGCCCTGAAAAGCGAAGCGGCTATTCCTTCGAAGAAACGACGGGCGTTTGTGCCTAACGTGCGACTTCGGTAGCCCCCCTCCTGAACCACCAGCGTCGGCAACCCCAACTCGCCAAGCAGGCGTCCATTGAGCTCAAAGTCACGCGGCGTTAACGACCAGGTCCCCGTGGGGTCGCCCTTGGCGGTGTCAAAGCCGAGCGAGACGATCAGAGAGACCGGATGGAAGTCGGAGATCCGCTGAAGCGCCGCTGACAGCGCTTTTCGGTATTTCTCGCCGTCCATCTCTTCCGGCAGCGGCAGGTTCAGATTGAAGCCCTCCCCTTCGCCCTCCCCTCTTTCATCCTTAAAACCGGAGAAGTAGGGGTATGCATATCCGGGATGTGCATGGATCGATATGGTCAGTACATCCGATCGGCGGTAGAAGATGTCCTGCTGGCCGTTGCCGTGGTGGTAGTCAAGATCCAGAATCGCCACCCGTCCGAAAGGCCGCAGGTATTGAGCGGCAATGGCATTGTTGTTGAAGTAGCAAAAGCCCCCGAAGGATCTGCGCTCCGCATGGTGCCCCGGAGGCCGGACCAGGGCATAGGCCAGCCGCCGCCCGCGCAGGATCTCTCTTGCAGCCGACAACGTGCAGTTAACCGCTGATCGGGCCGCCGTGTACGCATGACGGGTCAGCGGGGTAAAGGTATCGATGCAGTAGTATCCGGCCAAGATGTAGCGGTCCTTGGGAAGGCGGGTTTTATTGCGGATGGGGAACACGTAGGGGTAAACGTAGCGGTTCTCTTCGATCGCCTTGCACGTGCGCCGCAAAAAATTCACGAAATCGACGTCGTGGACGCTGGTGATGACCTTCTCCGGAAAGTCGGAGGGCGCGACCATTTCAAACAGGCTGCTGCCTGCAATCTCCTTAAGGATACTTCGGATTCGCACGGGGGACTCGACGTAGCCCTGCTCGTGAATGTGGTGGGTGAAGTGCTGATGAGGAAACACCAGGGCGATTCTGTCGCAAGACCGCACGGAAACGGCTGCCGATACCGCGGAAGATTTGACGTAGCGGAACTCCCTGAGGCGGACCGGATCCTGATCAATGGAGCTCACCACCATATTGACATAATCCGCCGGCGCGTACCCGGCGTATTTTCCTTCCAATATCGCCCTCACGACCGCACGAAGAAAATCGCGTTCCAGGCTTGCCGTCCGTCCCAATCCGTCGAACATCAGATGCGGCATACACGATTGATCGGGCTTGTAAGGCTTTTCATAGGCCGTGCCGGTTATCGGCCGCGCGCCGTATTGCTCGTAGAACCTGAGACGCTGGCGGTTTTCGGCCAGGAGCGCTTCACTCGGACACAGGAGCGCCTCATCCGGCAGGCATTCAAAAAAAAGGCCTTTGGCACCCAGGGCTGCGAGCTCCAATCGCACCCGTTCGTACAGCGCGCCGCCGATGCCGCCGCTGGCTTTGCCCACTTGGGTGGCGATCCAATCGAGATAGCCAAACCGGATCTGCGGTTCGTGAAGCAGGTAAGCAAATCCTTGTACGCGATGGCGCTGGTTTTCGGCAACAAAAAGGATCGCCCGAAACCGTTTGAGAAAGGGATCATGCAGGTGATGGCCGAGTCGATCGATTTCTTCCGAGGAGGCCGCCGGGAAGCGGCTGCGCATGATGGCTTTGACCTGATCGAGGGCGTTTCGGTTTCCGGGAAGCACTTCATCGTAGATGCGACGGATGCGGAACATGATCCCGACGATCCTTTCGATGTCCTGTGAGTGAATGGGGGGTCATCGCCGTATGCGGCTGAATGTGAAGATCGGTCCTGCCGCTGCAGCCCTATAACATCCCAGACGATTGGATTTCATGTTTGGCCCCGGTGTGGTATTCACCAGAGAAAACCCTGCCGGGGGGGCATAAATTCTTCATGCCTTTTTGTATCATGACCGGCGGCGATTTCAAAAGCAAGGCCGCAGCCCCCCCGATACCACGCTCTTGAAGCAAAAAGGAAAAGCCCATGATTGTTCCGCCGCTTCCGAACGCGCACAGCTTAGCGGTCCTGGTCCTGACCGGGTTGGCGCTGGTTCTATTCTCGCGCGACAAGATCCCCCTGGAAACGTCCAGCCTCTTGGTGCTGGTCGCTCTCACCGTCGGCTTTCAGCTCTGGCCGTTTTCCAGCGACGGCCGGACGCTGCATGCCGTGGATTTTTTCCTGGGCTTCGGCCACGAGGCCCTGGTCGCCGTATGCGCCCTGATGATCGCCGGCAGCGGCCTGGTGCGGACCGGCGCCCTGGAACCGGTCGGTCATTTTCTGGCGCGGGTGTGGGTCAAACGCCCTCGTCTGTCGCTCCTCCTGACCCTGCTGGTGAGCGCCGCCGCCAGCGCCTTCATCAACAACGTGCCCATCGTGGTCCTGCTGATGCCGATCCTGATCAGCGTGTCCCTGCGCACCGGCACCCCCGCCAGCTCGGTTTTAATGCCCATGGGATTCGCCACCATCGTGGGCGGCATGGGAACGACGATCGGGACTTCGACCAACCTGCTGGTAGTCGCCGTGGCGGCCGACATGGGCCTGCGGCGCATGCAGATGTTTGATTTCCTGGCGCCGGCCGCGGCCGCCGGGGCGCTGGCCATCGTTTATCTCTGGCTCGTCGCCCCCAAATTGATTCCGCGCCGCGAGCCTCCGCTGACCGATACCTCCCCCCGGGTTTTCAAAGCGCATCTGGCGATTCTCAAAGAATCTAAAGCCGCGGGAAAGATTTTAGCGGAAGCCATCAAGCTTGCGGGCGGCGCCATGAAGGTGGCCAGCATCGAGCGCGGGGCCGGGACATTGATCTTCCCCCTGCCGGATGCGGTCCTCCTGCCGGGAGACCATCTCGTGATTCAGGACACCCCGGAGCGGCTGAAGGAATTCGAATCCCGGCTGGGCGGGGCGCTGTATTCGCTCGGGGATGAAGAAGCGCCTCTGGACGAAGGCCATCCCCTGCGTGCGGATGACCAGCAGATCGCCGAAGTGGTGGTGGTCGAAGGCTCGCCCCTGCATGGCACGACCCTGAAGCGCATCCGGTTCGCCGAACGCTACGGCCTGATCACCCTCGCGCTTCATCATGCCGGCAAACGGCTGGAGCCGCTCGCCGCGGAGGTCGGCGACATCCCCCTGAAGGTCGGCGATGTGCTCCTGGTGCAGGGGCCGCGCGAACACATCCTCCGGCTCAAGCGCAGCGGGGAGCTTCTGGTCCTGGACGCCACGTCCGATATCCCCTTCACCCGCAAGGCCCCCCTGGCCATCGCCCTCATGCTGGGAATCGTCATCACCGCTGCGGCCGGAATCCTTCCGATCGCCATCAGCGCTTCGTGCGGGGCGCTGGCCATGATTCTGACGGGATGCCTGACATGGCGCGACGCGACGCGGGCGTTGAGCGTGCAGGTGGTCATGATCGTCGCCGCCAGCCTGGCCCTGGGAGTGGCGATGCTGCGGACCGGCGCGGCCGACTACCTGGCCCTGTGTCTGGTCGGCCTCCTCGGAGAGGCCCATCCGCGCATGCTCCTCGGGGGGCTGATGCTGCTGCTGGTGCTCCTGACCAATGTCGTCTCCAACAACGCGGCCGCCGTGATCGGGACTCCGATCGGCATCTCCATCGCCCGCCAGCTGGGGCTGAATCCGGAGCCATTCATCCTGGCCGTCCTTTTCGGCGCCAACATGAGCTTCATCACGCCCATGGCCTACAAGACCAATCTGCTGATCATGCACGCCGGCGGCTACACTTTCAACGACTTCGTCCGCGCGGGCGCTCCGCTCGCGGCCCTCACCCTGCTGGCCTTCGCATGGATCCTTCCGCTGATCTACGGATTCTAAACTCATCTGTGGTTTTCTTTTGGTTGCGATTGCCTGACCAAAACCAACAAAAATACGAAAATCCTCAAATATTGGATTCATCGCCGTATACGAACCTTATCAGGTTAGAAACTAAAATACGGAGTGACCGTCAGTTTGACAGGTCAAGCTCGACATTAAGAATGGAAAAATCTTTATCAATAATCTTGCACTCGATTAGCCACCGAAGACAAGAGCGTCGGGGATCTCATAACTCTCATTGGTGTCAAATGTAACGATGGTGCGATCGCCCTTGCGGGAGAACGTCATAGGGGATGGAGAGTCCGATGCAACCGGTTCACCTTTCACAAAAAGGATGCGCCGCATAACAGAGTTCTCCTGTGGTATCTCGACTGTGGCGGTACCGTCAAAACCGCGGCGGACGACAAATGCCTCGCATTCCTGAGCCTTCTTATCGCGAAGCGTCTCGATGAACGGAACGCAAGTGATCTTTGCCGAGGCATGAAAGGGTGTCCCCGGAATGATCGCGCCCTTGGAAGCGGAAACGGGTGCGAGGATCTTGCCAATCACGCTGATGGTGAGTGTGGTGTCGCTCGACTCGTTGCGCCGCGCTGCGGCGCGCACCAGATAGACGCGGATTTTATAGTCACCGTCAGTCGGAAGAACCCTTTTGAAATCCTCCCCCGTTTGCTCGACATACATCGCCACGTCTTTGCTACCCGGCGGCAGCACGTTGAAGTAGGTTGACGGGTTCGATCTCTTGAGCGAAACAGCAATCGTCTGGCCGGCACCTCCCCGCACCAGATAGTCCACCCCCGAATAGCCCTTCAACCGACCCTTGATGACGGCCGACGTGGCGCCCTTCGCAAACTGCACCCGCTCTGTGCGGATTTCATCTGTTGCGAATACATCCGAAATGCTGCAAAAAAGCAGCAAGGATAAAGAAACAGCGGAAACAAGACCGATCCGATTCATCCGGGCCTCCGATTAAAGCAGCGGTTCAAACAACCCGCCGAATTCTTTTCTGAGTTTGTAGAGTATATTAGTGGGTTCGTTGAATTCATTCGCGTCATCCGGCGTGACATGGCGGCTGTATGCCAGATCATTTTCATAGAAAATTTGCGCCAGTCCGGCTGACAGGATATCGCTCTCGAAAACCACGGCCGTTTCGCTGTTGAGCTTCTCGCTCCTGGGGTCCAGGTTATAGGATCCGGCCAGCGCATAACGACGGTCGAAGACGGCATACTTGGCGTGACTGGTGCCCTCGGTTTGACGCGCTTGATCGTATCGCCAGCCGCACCATTCCCAGATCTGGGCGCTGCCGCCGCTTTTCTGAAACAGAACTGGGGCAGTGAGCTTATGCCCTGCCCCAGCCAGTATGGTTTTGGTAGATTTGGTTAGGAAAGGTGAAAAAATTCAGAAGCGGATTATTTCACCTTCATCGCCGAATACGAATGATTCAATCTTTTTAATGTTGCGCCATCTATTAATCATGAATTGAAATAGACGTTTTAATTTTGTTTTGGCGTAAGCACTGATGTTCGGCTTGCCACCGTCATTGGCCCCCGCGGCCGGGGCCTCTGGCCGCTCTTAGGGATTCGAGTGGGTCCGATCCCCGTAAGGCCGCATCCCGCAAGGCCGCCTTCCGTCTTTGCTTGGATTTACGTTTCTTGAAGTAGGTCAGGGGCCGGAACGCGCGGAATGCCACTGCAAGGGGGTAGAGGCCGAACCGCAGCAGAAGGGTCAGTGCGGAGACGGTGCACTTTTCGGCCTCATGCACTGCCATTCTTTCGATGATGCGGGCGAGCTCGGGTATGCAGGGCTTGCTCAGACCCATAGGACGGGCAAAGGATTGCACGAAGCCCAAAATCTGTTGGCGCAGGCCTTCTTTCCCGTTCAGAATCAACTGGAGGTGCGAAAGGTGCTCCTGCATGTCTCGAGCCAGGAAAAGAAAACCGCTGTTCTCCTGTTTCATGTAGTTGAAGTGAATGGTGCCGTTCTGGCTTTCTGCAAATTCCTCCGCTGAAACGCACAGGACACACTTCCCAATAATGGCGCTTTCGATCATCGCCGTAGTGTTCACGCCCACGACGGCCAGACTGTGATATACGGAGTCATAGAAGTTGCGCTTCGCCTCTTCGGTAAAGGCGTATTCACCCCCTGGTGGCCAGACGGCCACGCTGTCCCCGGCCATGAGTCCCGTTCCACGCCACTGCTCGGCATACTCCGGGTAAGGTCGGATCAGAACCCCGGCCTGAACCAGCTCTGAGATGCCGGAGTGCCTGAGCGCGCCGATCCACTTGGCGACGAAGTCGCGTTCTCGGGGAGCCATGAAGTTGGATGAGCACATGTACAGGATGAAGGGATGGTCAGGCGACAACCCAACCTCCTGACAGAAATCTTCGCGACTGCGTGACGGACGGCGCACAAACCAGTCGTCGAAGTATTGGGCCCCCGTCACGATGAT
>Ga0105099_10001034_pt1 | contig 17958 bp, 17 predicted proteins | sample PPLLak3cmMay2015_2_FD_79138 | JGI IMG/M metagenome (GOLD analysis project Ga0105099, IMG submission 79138) | Freshwater sediment microbial communities from Prairie Pothole Lake near Jamestown, North Dakota, USA - PPLs Lake P8 Core (1) Depth... | ecosystem: Environmental > Aquatic > Freshwater >... | reverse complement strand
TTTTCAGGCCCCGAAATGCTCCTGTAAGCCGCCGGAGATTCCCTCACTGAAGCTATCAACACAAGGGAGCCATCGAGGACATCAAGCTGGCCTCTTTACACAAACAATACCGACACTCGATCCTTGATGGAAATGGGTTTGAGCGGGGGAACCGGCGACGGCATGATCAGGCTTCTCCTTTTCGAGTCCTCGTTTTCCTGGTCTTGCCTGCCAGCGCCGCTTCCATTTCCAGGGCTTTTCGTTCCCTCAGAAGTTCAGTCGCCAGTTCTTTTTCGGTCGGCAGATAAAGCTTATAGCGCGAGGCATAGATTTGGTTGTTTCCCTCGGGCAGGGTATAGCGGACGACCGCATCGTTCTTGTCGGAACACAGAACGATTCCAATGGGGTTGCCGTCGCCCTCATTCATCAGCTCGCGCGTGTAGTAGTTGACGTACATCTGCATCTGTCCGAGATCCTGATGCGTGAGGGCACCAACCTTCAGGTCGATTAGAACGAAACACTTGAGGATGTAGTTGTAGAAAACCAGGTCGATAAAAAAGTGCTGGCCATCCAGCTTGGACCGTTTCTGGCGGGCGACAAAAGAGAACCCCTTGCCCAGTTCCAGCAAAAACTGCCGCAACTTGGTGATCAGGGCGCTTTCCAAATTCTTCTCCAGAAAGTGTTCATCCTGCCGGATGCCGGTGAATTCCAGCACGTATGGGTCTTTCACCAATTCATCAGGCTTGCTGACTTCGTGGCCCTTCGCCGCCAGCGCCATTACGCCCGGCTTGTCGCGAGAAAGCGCCAAACGCTCGAACAGAAGCGAGTTGATCTGCCGCTCAAGTTCGCGTGTGGACCAGTGCGCATTGACCGCCTCGATCTCATAAAAGCTCCGTGCATCAGGCTTTTCGACTCGAAGGAGCAGCCGGTAATGGGTCCAGCTCAATTCGCGACGCAGTGCGTCGCGAATTGGAAAATTCAAGAAAAACGCTCGCATATACTGGAGATTGGTTCGGTCGAATCCTTTCCCGAATTCTGCTGTAAGCCTTTTGGAGATATCCACGATTAGCCGTGCTCCATAATCGGCTCGCGCCTCCCCGCGCTGCTCCTCCTCAACTATCAGCCGCCCGATCTCCCAGTAGCAGGCGACCATTTCGAAATTGACCGCCTGCCAAGCCCGGGAACGTGCCTGAGTGAGGACATCTCTGATCTGTCGATACAGGTCCAGGATTTTTCCCGAATTCATCTCACCCATAGTGTCATTTCCTTCTCAACGCCATCAGGCCTCAACTGAAAGGCTATGCAAGGCTGGCCATTGGAATAGCCTTCGACCTTCCTCCGGACGGCGCTAAAAGGAGACAACCCGGTCGTCTCCACGTCAAAGGCAACGACTTCGTCTTTCCTATCCATGCCCGGCGATTCCCGGTTCAGGTTTATTTCAGCCTATCACGGTCCTGTGACAGATCCGTTCACGGTTTCCATATTACCCAGTTCATTACCCACTTCACTTGACATTACCCAATTGCCACTTGGCAGTTTTTTGCCACCGGGCGTTCTGGCCAAGCCCAAGGCATTCAATTTGTTTTTTCGTCCGTAAATTTTTCAGAACCCGCCGAATCATATCCACGCTGACATTCGGACACCCGTTTTGAAGTTCAGCCACGCTGAACGATCCGAAAGTCTTGTCGATAGCTTGAAGCACGAGGATAGTTTTCTCGCCTTTGGGGCTCTGAAGTTGACCGAGACGCTGCTCGAATTCTCGATATGCCATCTTGATGACGGAGAGAAGATAGTTGATGTACGGCCAGGGGTCGTGAGTGCCTTCGTGCCAGCCGTGGGAGCTCCGCTCCAGGGTTTCGCAGTACCGATCCTTGTTCTGCTCGATGAGACGCTCTAAGCTGATGTACCGGCCGACCTCGAATCCCAGATGGTAGCATTGCAGGAGCAGCAGAAGCCGCGAGACGCGGCCGTTGCCGTCGCGAAAAGGATGGATGCAGAGAAAATCCAGGTTGAAGGCCCCCAGAATCACAAGGGGCGGAATCCTTGGTTCTTTGATGGCGTCGTCGTAGAGCACTGCCAGGTCCTTCAGGCAGATCGGCGTGTCTACGGCCGGAACCGTCCGGAAGCGGACCCGCGAGCTACCGTCTGGGAACTTCTCGATGATGTCTCCACCTTTCTCTTTGTATTTACCGGCATCCCAGATATCCCCGCGTGTCAGGCGATGGAGTTTCAAAACCGTCTCTTCTGATACTGGGAGCTTTGCACTCTGCGCATGAATCATTGTCAGCGCTTGGCGGTAACCCCGGACTTCCTCTTCGTCACGATCGCCTAAGAGCGGCTTGCCGAAGACAATGGTTGCGATCCGGGATTGGTCAACTTCCACACCCTCGATCCTGTTGGATGATACGGTGCTCTCAATGAGGGCGTGCTCCCGGAGTGCCTTGAGACGTTGCGGCGATTGGCGGGTGAACAATTCCTGCTTTCCGCGTGCCTCCCCGAGGTCCGTGAGATACCAGGTTGTGGAAGCAGGAACGGATTCGAACTTTCTGGAAAAGAGCCTCAACGTCATCATCGTTTTTTCCTCCATTCAAGGGGGAGCCGCTTTATGTCCTGGAGCATTGCCTGGGTCCGCTCAATCTCAGCGGCCAACTCCTTTTCATCGGGCAGCGCCGCCCGGTATTCAGCGGCCATCACCTTTGGAACCATGACCGGTCATGCGCCTTCTGCGCCAGCAGGCGTTTGCCTATCGCCGTCACCCGATACTTCTGTAAACGGCTGTGCGGCCGATCGGGTATGGTTGTTTCGATCAGTCCGAGTTGCAACGCCTTGGCCAATAGAGTGGAACGAAAATGTTCTCTATGTTTGATGTCCAGATGCGCCATGAGCTCTTTTCTGCTCTTGGGTTCCACACAAAATGCAATGAGCTTCAATATGCTGCCGGTGACTTGCTCGGTGACTTGGGTGGCCTTCTCCATGGAATCCATGCTTTTATAAGCCGTTACTCGAAACCCTCCGCCGATTTCCTCGAACCGCGGCTCCGGCAGCCCGTAGTCGGCAAAGCCTTGCCGTATGCGCCGGATACCGGTTCCGTACTTCTCGATCAAGCCAACCTCTTTGAACATGTCGGCAATCTTCCGATTGCGGATGCTGAATCCACCCCCAGCACCTGGCCCGTGTCCGAAACCCCGACAAAAACCCGCCCGCCATGGGTGTCGGCAAAGGCGCTCAGCGTTTCGATGGCTTCGCGGTCGAAGGCCTTTTTGAACTCGACGGTCTCCGATTCCCCTCGCTTCAAGAGTGCCAGAGATTGCTTTGTCGTCAGCGTTTGCATACCTGTTCTTCCTACGCCAGGCGATCTATAAACGTTTTCATAATTGTCTGGAGCTATCGTTTAGAAATCTCCCCCGGCCCCTCTTTTCTAAAGAGGGGATCTGCCTCCCTTTGAAAAAGGGAGGTCAGGAGGGATTTGCAGTTATCCATTCGATTCAATTTTGGACCGTTTATATCTCGGCCTGAATCAATTGCGTATTGTCGCTCATGTTGTTCCCTGAACGCGGGTGGATGTTCGCTGCGCGCCATTTTCTCTGTGTTGATATCAGCCTATCACGGTCCTGTGACAAATCCGGTCACACTTGCCGCGATCGCTTCCGCAGGGGATGGTCCGGCGGCAGTCGTTCCAATAATTCTTGCTGAAATTCCTCCGCCGTTTTCGCCGCATCGTAGTGCCGCCGCGATTTATCGTTCAAGTGCCGCTGGCCCTTGATCTCCGAGTTCTGCAGGTAATCCGCCCATCCGCGCAACTGGCGCGAGCAGCTCTCCGCAATGGATTTGAGATTTGAAATTTGAGATTTGAGATTAACGAAACGAGGGCGGCGCTCCAGGAGGCACAGCATGGAGCGGACTTCGCCGGCGGAGCCACGCGCGATATAGATGAAGGCCAGAAGCTCGTTGGTGGTGCCGCGCTCGAAACCCTCGGCGATGTTGTTCGACACCGAAAGCGCGGCCCGCTCCAGTTGGTCCTGCAGGCTCCGGCTGCCGGGCCAGGCCTTGCTTGCGGTCATGTCGTAGACCCCTTCGGCCAGGCGGATGGCTTCCTGCCAGGCGGGGATGTCCTCGAAGCGGGCAAAGGTCATGGCATGCTCTCCCTTGACGGGTGTGCGTTCGGTCGAGCCTGACAAATATGCTGCGGGTGGAGCCTGTCGCGCGCTGCGTTGTGGACGAGTAGATGGAGGACCATGCACCTGATTCGGGTGCCGGGAAACGCTTTTATGTTACCCCGAATCGGGGCGGTGAGCAAATTTTTATGGCAGGCGGGAGCACGGTTCTCCGGCTCCATCGAGAACCGCGCCCCCGACAGCGTGGGGTTGGAAGCCGGGCCGAACCGATTGCCCGGACTCGGGACCGGGCGGCGGCCCGGCGCTTCAGGAAGCGCTGCGCCGGGCGCCGTTCCGCATCCGCCGGTGGTTATTCCGTGCAAACCTCGTCGATCCAGAACTCCTGGCCGCCGACGGTGAACCCGCTGATGGGGCCCTGCAGGACCATCTCGCCGCGGATGCTGCTCGGGGTCTGCACGGCGGTGACGGTCACCTGCACGCCGCCGATCGTCGTGTTGTTCAAACCGAGAAAGTTCGACACGTTCCGGAAATCGTTGTTCACCTTGATGTTTTCGTTGCCGCCGTAATCCGCGAACTTGTAGGTGATCTTCGTCAGCGGATAGCCCAGCTGGAAGTTGAAATTGACGTTGTTGGCCCTCAGCTCGTTGCCGGAGCCCCCTGCGAAGTTGGATGCATCGACCTTGGCGTGGCCCGTGGTCGTCCAGGTCCCGTTCGCCCACTGGAACTGCTCCACGGCGACGGTCTTTCCGCCGGTTGAAATGGTGCTGCCGACCGGATAGGTGGTCCCTGAAGCGAGATCATTGAACTTCAGACAGCATCCCGAAAGCAGAACGGCGATGACAGCGGTCAGGGAAAGGGTTTTGGTCGCGTTCATGGGATTTTCCTCCTTTCAATGCGGACATGGGGTGATGGAAGGGCGGCGGATAAGCTTCCGCCTGGCCTGGAACCGCATGCAACGAATGCTTCGGGCGGCGTATCGGCGGGAATCCCCCGAAGCAAAATGTAACGCAAGGATAATCCCTGCCGCCGGTGGTGGCAAGACCGACACAAAGAAGCCCTGGCTTCGGGCGGTACGCCGATGTCAGGCCCGGCCTTCAGGCCGCTTCGATGCCCTCGATGCTGATGCCGCGGATGAAGTAGCGCGAATCGTTGAGGAAGCCCAGGAAGATGACGATGAAGGCGATGGAGGCTTGGATCATGAGGGGTTTGTTCTGGTAAAGACTGGCCAGCTGCTGTTTCAGGACCCTGCCGTCCGCGGGCGCGAAATAGGTTGCAAACAGCCCATCCAGCATGCGCTGCCCGTCCGGCTTGGTGACCAGGTCGCTGCGGCCGCTGAAGCAGTAGTCCATGGCATCCAGGATGAGCTGGCGCTGAGCGGGGGGGTCTTTGAAATGGTACCCCAGCAGGTGCATGAACGTGCGCTGGGCTTCCTTGAGGCTCGCCTCGGCGACCGCGTTGAACAGCGTGCGGCGCGCCGCCGTTTCGGCGGCAAAAGGCAGCTGCCGGATGAGCGACAGGAGCACGGCGTTTTTGTACAGCTGATGCAGCCGCCGCGCGCCGTTCATGGCGGTGGCCGGCTGGTGCTCGGTTCGCGGCACGTAGCCGGGATAGTTGTTCACGAAGAGCAATTGAAATATGTTCTGGAAGCAGTCGATGCCGACCAGCGGGTCCTCTAAGTCGATGCGCATGTCCAGCGTGTTGTCCAGCCGGTCCGCCAGCTTCACCTCCACCACATCGGGAAATGCCGCCGAGCATTCCAGCATTCGCCCGATGTAGCGGTAGTAGGATTCGGACTGGGTGCGGGTGAGGCATTTCAGGCGCTGGATGAGCCGGGACTCCGCCTCCGGCGGCATATGCTCCAGCATCTCGAAGAGCCGCTGCTCCATGTCGCGCCACTCCTGGACCTCGAAATCCACGGATTGCACGTCTTCCAGGATGTCGTGAAAAAGCACGGCGAGCAGGCTGCCCAGGTTGGGGATCTCCTTGGCACGCGTCATCAGGGCGGCGGCCCTGAGCGGATGCAGCACGGCCATGGGGCCTAAACGCCGGCGCTTGTGGCTGTAAGCGCTGAACAGATACCCCAGGGCCTCCATCATGAGGCTTTTCTTTTCCAGTTCCAGCCGCTCGTCGAGATCCAGGCGCTTGCCGCCGAGGATGTACAAGAGCACATTGTAGCGATTCAGCGACGCCGCGCTCAAGTTGTAGTTGAGCACGGAGGACAGTTTAAAGAATTCCGTCAGATCGAACCCGGACATGGACCCCCTCGGATGGGAATGGCCGCTGGTGTGGTGAAACCGCTTAGCGTGCTGGATCGCGCCGATCATGCTTGTGATTGGCGCTGCATTATGACAAACCATCCTGAAATGTCAACGCTGCCGGATGGGACCGCCCTGCACCCGGAGCAGCTCACCCCCGAGCCGGGAGAATCGATGATGAAGACCGCCATCCAACGTGTCCTGGATCATTTTGAGCAAATCAGCCGGATTCCGCGTTGCTCCAAGAACGAGGCAGCCGTCGCCCGATGGTTTGAACGCTGGGCCGGTACCCACGGTTGGCCGTCCAGGAGGGATCCGGCCGGCAATCTGTTGATCACGGTGCCGGCATCGGCGGGCTGCGAGCAGGCGCCCGTCGTCGTCATCCAGGGCCATCTGGACATGGTGTGCGAAAAGAGCCCGGAGTCGGCACATGACTTCGCCCGCGATCCCATCCGGATCGTCCGGGACGGGGATTGGATGCATGCGGACGGAACGACTTTGGGGGCCGACAACGGCGTGGCCCTTGCGCTGGGAGCGGCCATCGCGGAGGATTCGGAGCTGCGGCGGCCGCCGATCGAACTGCTTTTCACCGTCGACGAAGAAACGGGGCTGACCGGAGCCAAACGCCTGTCTCCCGGCTTCTTCGAGGGTCGCCTGCTGATCAATCTGGATTCCGAAACCGAAGGGGTCTTTACCGTCGGCTGCGCGGGCGGCCGGGATGTCCAAATCCACCGGGAGCTGAATTTCTGAGGGCCCTGCTGACGTCCCTGACGAAAAAATGAGGGCCGGCGGCGATCGCCGGATGGAAGCGGCGGCCGGCCCTACGCGGGAAGGCTTTGAACGGCCCCGTTCATGGGATGGGCGTATCTTGAGAATTCAAGGTCCTGGCGGCTGCGCTCGACCATGCGCGCTTCCACGGCTTCCTTGTTCAGCCCCATCAGGACCTGATAGACGTGGTATTTTGTCTTGCAGAAATAGATGTCAAACGGCTCCGCCCGGCCCTCCCGACGATAGATCCGGATTCCCGGAATGTCGGCATGGCGGATGAACTCGGCCTGGGCGTTGACCAGCAGCGGCTCGACATCGTGTTTGTTCAGCCAGGGAATGCACGCGCCCTCCATGCCCAGCTCGGGGTCCATGATCGAGCGGACTTTCTCGGTCACCCCGCCGACCGCAAGGATGATGTCGCCCGTGAGCGACCCGGTCACACCGTAGCGTTGGTTGACGGGCTGTTTGATGAAATCCGAAATGAGCGCGATGTCCATGGCCACCGAGGCGCTGTCGCCCTCCACCCCGCCGTGCGCCTGGATGTATTCGACGTGCATCTCATAGCCCACGTTCGGCGCACCAATTTTCTTCAGCACTTTCTTAATGGAGGCCCTCACATTCTGGGCGGCCGCCTTGGCGATCTCCCCCATTTTCCCCGGCGCCGCCACTTTGTCGGCGCTGCCCGCGTTGATCTGGCAGTGTATCGGCAGCGGCTGGCCATACATTTGTCCGCTGGACTTGGCATAGATGACGGCCAGCCCGACGACGTAGCCGATGGAGTCGGTCATCGAGGTGATGTATTTTTTCAGGTACTTCTTGTGCTCGCCGATCTCGCGCGACAGACTGCCTTCCAGGCTGAGGTGCTCATCGAGCGCTTTGCGGACGTGAATCGGCTCCACTCGGGGGGAGTTCTCCAGGATGGCTTCGAATTCCGCTGACTTGATGATTCCGTTGATCGGCCGCAGGATGGCGCTCAATTTGCCGTCGCCGGACCGGCAGCGCAGCTCCTTGACGATCTCCATCACCGCGTTGCGCGAAAACTCGCGTTCCTGCAAGCGAAAATCCGCCGGCAGGCGGCGGCCGAAAATATGCTCGCTGCGCTGCCGCACGCTGGCGTGCCCCTCGCGGGTGATCACTTCGCCCCAGGATCGCTGGAAATCGCGGCCCAGGTTGACGATCTCCTGTTTCACGTACTGCGCCACGTGTCGGATGATTTCCGGGGTTTCGGCCACGGCGCTCTCCATATGCACCACCTCGCCCTTGTCCTCGATCCGCGAGAGAAACGCGCCGTCCCCTTCTTCCTGAAGGTAGGCCAATGTATCGTGGTTGCAGCACGCCACGATGATGTTCTCCGCCCGCAGGTAGTTTTCGGAACGGTCGGCCGCGCCGCTGCCCGCGTTCTTGCCGCCCTCCAGAATGTACTGCTGGTTCTGCATGATCTCCAGCAGGTCCGCCATGTAATGCATCTTGACCAGGGTTTTGAGCTCGTCGATATAGATGATGGGGGCGGTGGCGTGCGCCCCCAGATAGGCACGCTTGTGGCAGGGGGTGTGCAGATTGCCCGACTGATACGGGTCGTGCCGGAATCCGCCCTTCATGTTGCGCGCGCTCGGCTCCGAGATGCGCGCCATGAGGTCCCTTTCCTTGCGCGGGTCGTAAAGCACCTCCGGCATCATGTCATGGAGGGGTTTGATGTCCGGCCGCAGGCTGCCGGTGGTCTCGCGCTGGATCTTCTCCTGGACCCGGTGGTTGTTTTCCTGGAGGTACAGGAAGATGGCGCCCATTCCGGCCAGACCGACGGCGATGAATGCCGGAGCGAACCAGAGGCCCGCGGCGGCGCTGAGGCCCGCGGCGGCCAGCAGCCCGTGCTTGACTTTGCGGATGGAGCCGATCTGATCCTCCAGGCTGAACTCCTCGCCGCTGTTTTGAGCGGCATCGAGTGCCTTTTGGATATCCTGCAGCACGCCTTCGACTTTTTCCGGATTTTCATAGGCCACGCGAATGTGGTTCTTGTCCTTGCCCGGAAAGGCTACGATGGCATCCTGGGGACGCAGGTAGTCGCCGATGGATCGATCCAGCACCTCCCGGAACATGTCCGCCAGCATGGACTTGCCCGTGCCGGGGCGGCCGACCATCAGCATGTGCCCGCGGTTCTGGGCGACTTTGCGAATGGCCATCTTGGCCCGCTCCTGAAAAATCACCCGTTCGATCGGATCCTCGGGTATCCGAATCTGGGAGGTATCGTCAAAAAATGCCAGGCGCCCCTCCAGGGCGCGGGGATAGTCGAGCAGTTCCCGAATCCAGTCGTAGTCGGTCTCTTTGTAATCAGTCGGCATGCGTGGTTCCCGTAATGGAGTCCAGGACGTAATACCGGCCGGCTTCGGAGCTGAAGGCCCGCTGGCTCATCTCGGCGTAGACCGCCGGCAGGGTTTTGCGCAACGGTTCGAGCGCCCGCAGATCGTGCAGGATGCAGATGTGCGTGAACAGCCGCTGGTCCGCACTGTCCGGCGACGGGAGATAGCTCAGAGAGACCGCCACCTGAAGGTAGTTCAGCACCGGCTTCACCAGGTTACGGCTGGAAGCCGCCGTCTCGGAGCTGCGGAAGACGTCGCGGTAGATTTCGGGCAGGTTGGCCTTGGAGTAGTCCACCTCCAGCTGCCGATTGAAAAAAAGACGCACCGGCTGGTTGGCACCTGCAAAGCAGGCCTCGAAGCAGCGCCGGAAGTCCGGGCTCGAAGACAGGACGTGTTCGAGCAGACCCAGGTACTTCACCGCCTGCGGATCAGGCAGGCGGTAATCCAGGTTTCCGAGAGAGGTGAGCACGCAGGCCGCCGGCTGGCCGTCCCGGCTGTAGGCGTAAAGCCGGTAGGAATGCTTCGCGTTGAATCCCGTTGCCGGGTAGGCTCGCAACTCGAAAAGTCCATCGCTCACATGGGCCCGATGAATGGTCACGCGGACCGCACGTCCCACATGGCTGGAAAGGTACCTGATTTTTTCGTCAGCGGAGCCCTGCAGCTTTAAATACGAATACCCGCCGCCGATGTCTTCGCAGATGCCTATGAAATGCGACAGGCGCCGCGGCTCCAGACGGGCCAGTTTCTTGGCGAAGGGATCAAATCCCCGCAGGTCGTCGGCAATTTTCTTGAAGTGCGCATCGAGGTCCGCATCCTTGAATGCCGGAATCTTCAGCTTGAAACCCGCAAGAAGCATCTCGGGCTTGCGGCGGGGGGCTTTGCTCCAACCGGACAAACGGTCTTTCACCCGGCTCAGCCAGGTCGGCGCCGAATGCACCTCACAGCCCACCAGGCGTTTGCGGATTTCAATGGGTCCGGGGTTGAGCAGGTACCGGCCGATTTCGGAAATGCGGTATTCCTTTACAACGCCTTTTTCGGCCTCCGGATCAAACGCCGTGGGGTCCAGACGAACCAGTTTGCCTTCCGTTATAACCCAGCTGCCGGGAGGGTTGCGTGCCGTTTCAAATTGAGCGTCCATCAATTGTCGGTCCCCAATGCCTGTGTGACCTCCACCCTGTCCACGAATCACGCTTCGGAGGTGGTATCGGCATTAATCGGAGAAGTCTTTAGACGGGCCGGGCGGGCGTGTTTCGGCAGTCACATGCAGCGGGAATGGGGCATCCGACGCGCCGGCGCAACCGAAGCGCTCCATTCCGTGCTTGTCACGCGCTGCTTCCGGTCGTATAATGCAGCCGTTCTTGATTCTATAAAACCGCGAGGGGGACAGCCATGGCAAATGTCTATTACGTGGATGGAAAATTCGTCCCGGAGGCGGAAGCGGTGTTCCCTATCAACGACCTCGGTCTGCTGCGGGGATACGGGTGCTTCGATTTCATGCGTACTTACGGCGGCAAGGCGATCTTCATCCAGGACCATGTGCAACGCCTGTTCCGCTCCGCCAAGCAGATCGGCATCGAGTTGCCGGTCTCCGAGGACGAATTGATCCAGTTGGTGAAGGATACCCTCAAGCGCAACCCGCCGGTGGAATCCAGCGTGCGCATCCTCGTGACGGGCGGCTCAAGTCCGGATTTCATTACCCCCCAGGGTCGGCCGCGAGTGGCCATCCTGGTGTCATCCCTCAGTCAATACCCCCTATCGTGGTACCGGGAAGGAGCCAAAATCATCACAGTGACCCATACTCGCGCCATCCCCGGCACCAAGAGCATCGATTACATCCGCGCCATCCTGGTCTTGGCGGAAGCGCGGCAGAAGAGCGCAATCGAGGCGGTGTACGTCGACGCCGACGGCCGGGTCCGTGAGGGCACGACCAGCAACCTCTTCGCCTTTTTCGGGGACCGGCTGGTCACTCCGGGCAAAGCCATATTATTCGGGGTGACGCGCCAGAAGGTGCTCGGACTGGCCGAGGGAAAATATTCCATAGAAATCCGCGATATGCATCGCGACGAACTCGTCCGTTCCGATGAAGTCTTCATCACTTCCTCCAACCGGCTCATTGTGCCCATCGTGCGGGTGGATGACGAGGTCATCGGTGACGGCCGGCCCGGGCCAAGGACTCGGTGCGTCATGCAAGCCTTCACCGATTTTACCGACCGGCTTTCCCAAACCAGCGATTGAAGGAGTTTTTCCATGACCAGCATTGGCGTTTACGACCTGATCATCATCGGCGGCGGGCCCGGCGGTTTGACAGCCGGAATCTACGCCATGCGTGCCGCGCTCAAAACCGTCTTAGTGGAAATGGCGGCCCCGGGAGGCCAGGTGAACCTTTCGGACAGCGTTGAAAACTGGCCGGGAGACGAGCATATCGGCGGCTCGGAACTCTCCATGAAAATGGTCAATCACGCCCAATCTTACGGGTTGGAGGTCCGTTCCGATGAAGTCGCGGCCATCGAGCCGGGGCTGGATGTTCACACGGTCCGCTTGGCGGGAGGCGAATGCCTGCAGGGGCATGCCGTCATTCTTGCCACCGGCGGGAGCCCCCGCAAGCTCGAGATTCCCGGAGAAAAGGAATTCTACGGCAAGGGCGTCTCTTATTGCGCCGTATGCGACGGATTTTTTTTCCGCAACAAGACCGTGGTGGTCGTCGGCGGGGGAGACTCGGCGATCGAGGAATCCCTTTATCTGGCCAAATTGGCCCAGAAGGTCTACATCGTCCACCGCCGGGACCAGCTGCGGGCCGGCGCCCTGCTCCAGCAGCGGGCCAAGGCCGAGTGCAAGATCGAGTTCGTCTGGAATTCGGTGGCAACGGCCATCCACGCCGATGGCAACGGGGTCTGCGCAGTGGATCTCAAGAACGTTCAGAACGGGGAAACGCGCGAACTGGCCACTGACGGGCTTTTCATCTTCATCGGGTTTGTTCCCAACAATCGTTTGGTTCCAGCCGGCATCCGCAAAAACGCCGAAGGCTATGTGATCACTGACGAAAAATGCGCCACGACCATCCCGGGCGTCTATGTCATCGGGGATCTGAGGGATAAGTACGCGCGGCAAATCATCGTCGCCGCAGCCGACGGCTGCACCGCGGCCCTGGCCGCCGCCCACTACGTGGAAGCCCGCAAAGCCGCCCAGGAGTGCGAGTTGCCGGAGAGTATGAAAACCGGCTGGGCCCACTAGCCGGCATTTTTTTCTGATTTCTTATGCTTTTCTCATGTCGCGCATTAAATCCTTCCTGCTGACCTTCATCCCCCTATCGGCAATGCTGATCGGTCTGCCTCTTGGGGGGGCTTGGCTGGCCGGGATGCGCCTTGATCCGTACTTTGAGTTCCCGCCGCAGACCCGTTTTGTGCCCCACCCACCTTTTTCCTGGGCGGCTTTCTGTTTCTATGCGGCGGTGATTGCCATACTGATTTCGGCAATCGGTCATCGGGCCATTCGGTCTTATCGCGTGGCGCACCCGCGAACCCCGGCCGGGCCGCTGCCCGTCCCATGGTGGGGATGGGTGGCCGGAGCAGCCGGAATTATGGCTTGGGTTCTGGCCTGGACCCGCATGGCCTGGGTTGCTTCCATCCAGCCCCACACCTTCACCCCGCTTTGGCTTGCTTATATCGCCATGGTCAATGCGCTATGCTGCCGCCGCACGGGCCGCTCGCTGCTGACCGACCGCCCGCGGTTCTTCCTAAGCCTGTTTCCGGCCAGTGCGCTATTCTGGTGGTTCTTCGAGTACCTCAACCGCTTCGTGCAGAACTGGTACTATACCGGAGCCGTCTTTGGACCATGGGAGTATTTCTGGTACGCCACCCTGCCCTTCGCAACGGTTCTGCCGGCCGTCCTGAGCACGCAAGAGCTCATCCGATCCTTCGCCGGGTTTCAGCGCGCTTTCAGTCAAGTACAACCGTTGGCCCTCAGCGATCACCCCGCTCTGCCGTGGTTCGTATTAGTTGCGGCGTCAGGAGGACTTGCCGCCATCGGAGTATGGCCGGTCTATTTTTTTTCCTGGGTGTGGGTGGCTCCGCTGCTGATCCTCGTCGCACTGAGAAGCCTGCGGCATGAATCCCACCCGCTGCAGGACTTGGCCCGCGCGAATTGGACGGATCCGGCCTCGGCCATGCTGGCGGCCCTCATCTGCGGCTTTTTTTGGGAAATGTGGAATTACTTCAGCCTGGCCCAGTGGAGGTACAGCATTCCGTTTGTTCAACGGTTTGAGATTTTCGCCATGCCGCTGCTGGGCTATGCCGGCTATTTGCCGTTCGGCCTGGAATGTGCGGCGATCGGGCACCTGCTGGGGGGCCTTTTCCAGAACGAGGGGCGGCGGCCTGACTAGGTATGGAATACGGATAGTACGGCTGCCGCGGAGCAGACGCGGCGCGCCTATTTCTTGCCGGAAAGACGGTCCCACATCGCACGGGCCTGCCCCTGGCGATCGGACCCTCCGAGATCCGCAGGCGCCTGAACGGGATTGAAGCGCTGCCCGCGCAGACGGGCAATCCGCTCCTCCAGCGGCGGGTGGGTGGAAAAAAGATTCATCAGACTGCGCCCGGATAGTGGGTTGACGATGAACATATGCGCGGTGGCAGGACTGGCATCCATCGGCAGTTGTTTGGAGTAGGCTCCCAGTTTTTCCAGAGCTCGAGCCAGCCCTTCCGGTGTCCCGGCAAAACCCGCTCCCGTGGCGTCGGCGAGATATTCCCGCGAACGAGAGATCGCCATTTGGATCAGCATGGCTGCCAGGGGCGCAATGATGGCCATCAGGATCAACCCCAGTCCGCCCCCGCCGCCGCCCTCGCGGTCGCGGTGACCGCCGCCGAATATGGCCGACCAGCGGGCCATGTCGGCCAGCATCATGATTGCGCCCGCCATGGTGGCGGCGATGCTTCCAATCAGGATGTCCCGGTTTTTTACGTGGGCGAGTTCGTGGGCCAGCACCCCCATGGCCTCCTCGCGCGACATGCGTTTAAGCAGACCTTCGGTCACCGCCACCGCGGCATGCTCCGGGTTGCGCCCGGTAGCGAAGGCGTTCGGCGCCTCCTGGGGGATGACATAAACCTTCGGCATCGGGAGGTTGGCGCGGCGGCAAAGCTCTTGTACCATGCCGTACAGCTCAGGCCCGTCTTGCGGCCCCACTTCCTGTGCGCGGTACATCCTCAGGACGATCTTGTCGGAAAACCAGTAACTAAAAAAATTCATGCCCGCAGCGACCAGCAGGGCGATCACCAATCCCTGTCGTCCGCCGATCAACTGCCCGATCAGCAGGATCAACCCGGTCAACAAGGCCATCAAAATCGTGGTCCGAATCTGGTTCCCCATGGTTACGGCTCCCTCCAGTTGCATATCCGATAGGGGCCGGTTGAATCCACGGCCCGGCTTAGTTGGGTCTATAAGATAGTTCAAAATATCGAAAAGGCAACTTAGTAAGAATTATCAGTACTTGCATAAGGTTAAATGTTTATTTGACTGCTGATTGGCCTTGCGTCCCTGGCTTTCATCTGGTAAGCATTTTTATTCTTATTTTTATGTAGTTAAATTCTTGGCCCAAATTGGCTTAGCCGCATGCCGCTCGGGAAACAGACTCCCGATTTGGCTCATCTGCAGAACCGGAGGGCCGAAGCGGCAGCAAACCCTCCCATGGGCGAATCATGCTAAAAAAAACGACCGTAAAAAGCGCACCGACCCGTTTCGACGAAGATGCCCGTGTAATAGGCCACCTCCCTTTGGTCCCCGAAACCGGCCATTCAACCGGGGTTACGGTCCGGGAGAAGGCGCTGTTGGCCGGAGCCATTTCCGGCCGCTCCAAACCCGCCCAGGAAGATGTCGGCCGCAAGATCACCTTGGACCATTTGATCAATCGACTGAATTTCGTCAATTTCCAGGATGGCCGCATCCAACTTTGTTATTCCCACCGCCCCTCCGGCCGCAGCCGGCTCATTCCGGCCTTCCCGCTGCCGTGCTCCGGGCCCGTGCTGGAATGCGTGTGGTCTGAAGAACCCGACGGCGCATGCCTCGGTCAGACCCATGAGCTGAAGTGTATTCTCGTGCCGCATGGCGAAAAGTTTATCCAGACGGCCGCCGAGATGATCGAGATTCATCCCGGGGGCTGCCGGCTGGCGCTGCCGGAGGTCAGCCGCGAGATCAGCCATCGCCGGATCGAACGTCAGCGCTGCCAAAACATCACCGTCCACCTGGTTCAAAACAGCTCCTCTTTTTCAGGGTCGCTTTTGGATTTCACCTCCTCCTCCTTCCGGGTCGAACTCCAGGCGGTTGCCCCCCAGCGCTTTGACTGGATCGACGCAGCGCTGCCGGTGCAGGTCATTTTCCACTCCGGCCGCCAGACGCTTTATTCGAGCGAATGTCGCATCCTGCGCACGACGCCCGGGTGCGACACGCGCGGCTATGTGCTAGCGCCTTTAAAACACGAGATTCGGCGCTACCGTAAAGCCGAGTTTCGCAGCGATCGTCAGGTCCTGAAGCCTTCGCCGAACATCATCTTTCGCCACCCCCTCACGCAGAGACGGGTCGACCTGAAAGCAGTCGATCTCTCCGGCTCGGGCTTTGCGGTGGAGGAGGATGAAGCCGCCAGCGTGCTCCTGCCCGGCTTGATTCTGCCCGAGGTCGAGCTTTCTTTCGGAAACATCTTCAAGATCAAATGCAGCGTCCAGGTGGTCTTCCGCAAACCGCTCACCCGGCCGGAGAAACAGCCGCGCGTGCGTTGCGGGCTGGCCTTGATCGATGTGAGCGCCCAGGACCACATCAAGCTGTTGGGGATTCTGCATCAGGTAAAGGACAAGAACGCCTATATCTGCAATGACATCGACCTGGAGGCCTTATGGGATTTCCTGTTTGAGACGGGCTTTATTTATCCCGCCAAATACGCCCTGATCGAAAAAAACAAAAAGGAAATCAAGGAAACTTACGCAAAACTGTACCAGCAGAGCCCGGATATCGCCCGCCATTTCGTCTACCAGGACAACGGGGTGGTCCTCGGGCACATGGCCACGATCCGCTTCTGGGAAAGGACCTGGCTCATCCACCACCATGCCGCTCGAAAATCAGCGCTGCCCAAGGCCGGATTGGTCGTCCTGGATCAAATCGGCCGGTTCGTGCACGACACCTTCCGCATCCGCGGCCTGCACATGGACTACATGGTGTGCTACTATCGGCCCCAGAACCGGTTTCCGAGCCGTGTCTTCGGCGGGGTGGCCCGGCACATCAACAATCCGCAACGCTGCTCGGTGGACCCGTTTGCGTTCGTGAGATTTGAAGATCCCTGCGAGGATACTCCCATCCTGCCGGACGGGTGGCAGATCGACGCGGCCACTGCCGTGGATCAGGAAACACTCTCCTTTTTCTATGAACGGCTCTCCGGCGGGCTCATGCTGAAGGCCATGGACCTCGATCCCGTCAGTGGTCGCGAAGAGCTCCTTTGCCGGGAGTTTCAGAATCACGGCTTCAAGCGCGAACGGCATCTGTTCGCGCTGAGAGAACGCGGTCGCCTCAAGGCTTTCATCATCGCCAACGTCTCGGACATCGGGCTCAATCTTTCGGATCTGGTCCATTGCCTCAATGTCCTGGTCTTGGAACCTGAAAACCTGCCGCCGGAGGTCCTGTTGTCCGCGCTGCGGCTGACGCTGAGAGCCACCCGTCAGGAGGGGATACCCGCCCTGATCTTCCCGCTGTCCTATGCCGAGGAAAATGGACTCCCCATCGAAAAAGTCTACCACCTCTGGGCGTTCCATATTCTGGACGCCAACAACCAAGTTTATTACAAATACCTCAGCCGCCTGACGAAATACGTTTAGGGCCCCGTTGATCCTTGGCGGCAAGCAGGGCCCGGCCCCGGCACCCATCCCGCCGGCGAACCCCTTCACGCCTTCGGTTTGCGCCCCCGGCAGATGACTAGCGGGGTGTAAGTGAAGACCCTCGGGTCGGAGAACAGCTGATCCAGTTCGGCGATGAACTCAACATAGCCTCCTGGGTATTCCTCGAAATCATATCCCGAAAGCCTTCCGGCGATCTCCGCCTTCTTGTACCAGTTGAATTTCTCGTCCTCCCGGAAAGTTCCGTAGATGAGATTGTGGGGTGCGACCATGACCTGAATATCCTCGAAGCCCAGGTCGTAGAGATAGGCATAAAGCTTGATCCCCACATAGGGATCGAAGTTGCAGTGCGCCTCCAGCCGCTCCATGATGCGGTTCACGGCCCTTTCGGTCCGCGGGGGGAAGCCGTGAAACCGCAGGCAATTGCAATCCAGATCAATCAGACACAGCGTGCCGCCGGGCAGGAGTGCATCATCGGTTATATGACGAACCAGATCGAAGCTTTGATCGCGATAGTATTCCAGGACGAAGCGGACCCAGATAAAATCGAATGGCCCCGACTCACCCAACGGCTCGCGGATGTCTCTTACTAAAAATTCGAGCCCTTCGGCCCGGTAGT
>Ga0105099_10001033_pt1 | contig 17962 bp, 17 predicted proteins | sample PPLLak3cmMay2015_2_FD_79138 | JGI IMG/M metagenome (GOLD analysis project Ga0105099, IMG submission 79138) | Freshwater sediment microbial communities from Prairie Pothole Lake near Jamestown, North Dakota, USA - PPLs Lake P8 Core (1) Depth... | ecosystem: Environmental > Aquatic > Freshwater >... | reverse complement strand
CTTTAAGTGAAACTTTTGTTTTATAAATTCTTGGTTTTTTTTTCCATCTGATACCAATAAAAGGAAACGCAGGAATTACTGAAATAAAAAGTTCAAGTAGCCACCAGTTTGTTATTATAGCTAGGCACGCAAGAATATCAAAAACCCATATACTCAAACCCCAAATTAATGGTGAAAGAGGTACACCTACACCTAGAGAACTGATAGCGCCTAATCCTACAGGTATAACAGTTTCTTTACCAGCAGGTGGAATAAAATAGATTACTGTAAGCTTCCAATACCAAGCCCACTCCTCCGAAGTTAACATTTTAGATATAACCCATACAAAGAGCGCACCAATTCCAAGAATAATAAAAAAATATATAACTTGTTTAACACGAAAACAAGTAAATTTTTTCCTTTCCTTATAAGAGTTACTTTTTTCTAAATTCACAAGTTTGACCCCTCCTGATGGCAATAAACTAAAATTGTTTTATTAATTAATTATCTAATAGTAGTAAACTTTAAAATAACGCCATCACCCTTAAGTTTCTCCTGAATGCTATCAACAAAAGCAAGTTCATCAGATATCTTGGTAATACATTTCCAATCATACAAAAAATCATGCTCACCCATATGATATTTTAAACCCATCTCTTTTAATTTATTAAAAATAACAGATGCTTTTTCACCGTCTGAACTTATAAATACATCAATATATGTTTCCATAAACAATTCCCCCAAAGACAAAATTAAATAAGACAGCACATCAAAATTCATAGATATTAAACTTTTTAATAATTCAAAAAAAGTGTCTTTATAAGTTTATAGCAAAACCTAAAAAAATTAAAAACACGCTTGAAAAATAAATAAGAAGTGTTTTTGGTGAAGTATGCTTCCAACTTGGCACACTCTGATTTATTACGAAATTAGCCAAAAATATTAGTAAACCGATTATAGATATAACTGGTACGTTTGTTATAATTAAGCAGGATAACTGATAAATTAAAGGAGTAAAAAAACCAAGTATAACCGCAGATAAAAGATAAATTGCTATTGCTCCTTCTTTTGTGCGATATTTACCAATGCTTATAAAACCAGTTGGCGTAATCCTATAGAGTATACTTGAAATAAAAGCGATAATAATACCAGTTAAAATTAAGTTACTTTGTTCAAATAATATATCAATTATCTCCAAGTTTTATACCACCTGTTTTTTTAAGTTTAACGCGATGATATCTTAATTTTTGCAGTATGATATTTTTTTAAAATAAAATAACCAAGACAAGAACCTATAACACCACTAACTAAAGCAATAATTGCAAAAGATGTATCTGTATAGTTAATCGTCCTTAATGTAAAAAAAAGTTGAATTAATATGGATCCAATTAAAATATTAAGTAATAGATGTTTAGTTTTTTCAGGTAACTTAAGTTTTGCATCACTAAAATAAAAACTGCGAGGAATACTATAATCATTAGGATATTTGCAGTGATATGAATGATTTGCAGATAATTTTTTGTTGGAAAAACCATCAAAAATTAAAAGTTTAACGTTGTGTAATCTTTCTTTTTTATTTTGTTTGCCTATAAATGGCTTATCCATACTTTTCTTTAGAAGATGAGGTGTCGCAAGGCAACTAATAATAATTAACAAAAGAGTAGCAGTTTTTACCTGCTGAGCAAATACACCAGCGCTATCACCAAAAATACCTCTATCGACACAAGTTGAAACAATAATTAGGCCCATACCCATAACAGGCATCATACCAATACCTACAGACAATGCATCCCTATTCTTAAAACCAGATAGTTTTGCTCCAATTGCTGCACCTAGGGGGTTGCCAAGTAGACCAAATGCTATAAAAGCAACAACAAAAAGAATACTTGGCAAAAAGTTTTGTGTAGCAAATAGACTAAAAAAGTTAAAACTTGCTCCGATCCATACAAAAAACAAAGGAATAAAAAAGGTATAGGCAATGGTTTTAATATAGCTATTTATCATGCCACCTTGCGGCGTTTTTCGAATAATTAAACCTGCAATAAAAGCACCAATTATTGCAGCAAGACCAAGATCATCTGCAAGTGCCGCAAAAAGAAAACAGATAATCAAAGGAATCGGTAAAATAAGCATAGTAGTCTGCCTTGCCATACTTTTTTTTATCGAATATCTGATAATAAGATAACCTGCTATAAAAATAAAGGCAACAAAAATCAAAATTTTTAACATATAAACGACAGGGTGGCCCTGTCCGATTATCAAAGAAAAGAGCAACAAACCAAAAATATCATTAACAATACCTGCTACTTGTAAAGTTAAGCCAATTCGAGTTGATAACAGATCCATATCTGATAGAATTCTCATGGAGATCGTAACAGATGACGCAAAAAATATTGCACCTATACCCATACACATTAAAATATCTAAATGAAAAGCTAAACCTACAGCAAAACCAACAAAAAAAGGAACAATAACAGAAAAAACACCAGTTAAAATACCAGATTTACCAGCTCTTTTTAAATCAGAAATATTTGTATCCAAACCACATATAAACAAAAGAAATACAATTCCAATAAAAGCAAGCTCCTTAAACTCTGGAGCATTAAGATTTAAATTAAATTCAAATAAAGTTGAACCAAAAAGATTAAGTGAAGAACCTGAAAAATATCCTATACAGCAAGGACCTAAAATAATACCTGCAACAATTTCGCCTACTACGCCTGGCTGATTAAACTTTTCAAATATAAAATTTAGAATTTTTGCCATTATTAAAGTTATTGCTATCTCTAGTAACATAGTAGGCATCCCATTTTCAATGCATCTAATTATGAAATGTCAAAGTGATTATTTAAACCCATAGAAAACTATTAATACAAAATTATGTGCAGGTAAGGGGCAGGTAACATATCTTTTTTAAAATTTTTAATACAACTATTACTAATAAAATTTTAAAAAATAAACATAAATCAAAAAACCTATATCTGACCTAATACTTCTGGTGTTTTAAATATGTCAAAATCAGATAAATCACGTTTTATACCTGAATATGGTGATGTAAACAATCCGGATGTTAGAGCAAAATATGGCTATCTAGAAGCAAAGGTAAGTATAGTTGGAAACACAGCATTGTTTATATTAAAACTGTTTCTAGGCTTATATATCAATAGTATTGCACTTATCGCTGATGCTATACATACTTTATCAGATGTTGGTACCTCTGGTGTTGTAATATTTGGTTTTAGAATAGCAAAAAAACAACCTGATAAAGAGCACCCTTTAGGCCATGGACGGGCAGAATATATTGCAACCCTTATCATTGCAGTATTATTAATCGTTGTAGGTATTGAATTTATCCGACAATCTGCTGAACGAATAATAGATATTCAAGATATTACGAATCAAGAATATGCTATAATTATATTCATTATTGTTTTATTATCAGCAGTTGCAAAAGAACTAATGGCAAAATACTCTTTTGTTTTATCAAAAAAAATTAATAGCGATTCTTTAAAAGCAGATGCCTGGCATCATAGAAGCGATGCAATAGCATCTGTTGGCGTTGCAATAGGGATTATTGGTGCAAGATATGGTTTTCCTATACTTGATCCAATATTTGGATTATTTGTCGCAATAATTATTATATATGTAGGAATAACACTGATTAAAACATCGTCTAATTTTCTAATTGGCGCAACTATTGATGATCAAACAAGTGAAAAAATAAAAAAAATTGCAAAATCCATGGATTTTATAAAAGATGTGCATAAAGTGTATTTACATGACTATGGAACCACAAAAATAGTTACATTGCATGCAGAAATAAACCCTGATTTATCTATTGACAAAGCACATGAAATTGCAAATAAACTAGAACAAAAAATACAGGTTGAAACCAATTTTTCAACAGTTATTCATCTGGAACCAGCTAATGTGTATAACAGACCTAAAAAAGATGACAAATTTATTGAAAGCATTTTAAGTAAAAAAAAAGAGATAAAATCTTTTCATAATATAAGAATCATACAATCAGTTGAAAAAGAGGATATCAAAATGCACCTTGTGGTAGACAAAGATATGTCAGTTCATGATTCACATGAACTTTCTCATAGTTTAAAATCAATTCTTGAAAAACAATATGGTCCTTGTGAGATAGATATACATTTTGAACCATGTATAAATAATTGTAAAATTTGTACTATATCCTGTCCAAAAAAAATAAAAAAATAAGAGATTTAAACCATTTCTCCTATTTCTATTTCACCGTCTTCATCTAAAAGACTTTCATCGATTTCACTTAGTATATCATCAGTAGAATAGTCTTGGGTTTCTTTATCATCTGAATCTGAGACGTTGTTTGTTAAAACACTGACAACAAGGACAGAAGAAAATATGATAATTAAACCAACTATTGCTCCTAATATTTTTTTATTCATTGTTTACCACCACCTTGGTTATCACCATTTCCGTTACCACTGCCACCGTTACCGTTGCCACTATTATTCTCATTTAATCTATTTTCCATTCTCTGCTGCATTTCTGCTCTAACCCAAGAATTTGTATGACTCTGCGAATTTTTTGCATATTGCAATCTATGCTCAATCCTTAGTTCTTTTCTTGATGTAAAATTATGTGTAGCATTTTCAACACAAATCATAGCGTGTATCCTTGCTTTTATTTTTGATTCTTTTAACTCTGAAAAAATCTGGTTTCTTTTTTCTTTGGTCATATCATTAATAATTTTACCAATCTGGTTTTTCATTTGTTCTTTTGTAATATTACCATTTTCATATTCATCCAAAAATGAGTTATTAATATAACCTATGAAATCATATAATCTATATAATTGATTTCTATTGTAAGATCGTATTCTATTTAGTATTTTTTTGCTAAGATTAAGATTCTGGAATTCTACACGAATCCTTTCTCTTAAACTTTCCAGTGCTTCATCATCTAACATGGCTTTCAAGGTATCTCTAAATTCTTTTGTAAGTTCTTTTGCATCGCTTTTTAAATCAACAAAAACTTGAACTGCATCGGTAGCATTTGGATCAGCTGCTTGAACTTCCTCAAGTAAAAGTTCTAACTCAGCAAGTATCGCCTCAAGCGCGGTGGTATTATAATCTAGCTCTTTTAACACAGAAATAGTTTCGTTTCCTTTAATTATATTTTTTGTTATAGCTTTTTCAAGCTGAAGCAATCTTATTTCTGCACCAACTGAACAATTCATTATCTCAGTTTCTTCTTGAGTTTCCTCATCAATTTCAACTTCTTCTTTTGTATCGCCAGCTTCATCTTCTGCCAATGCTAAAGGTGAAATTGATACCAAAAGCATAAGCACAATTATTATTCCCAATATTTTTTTCATATATATCACGTTTCAGAAACCATTTTTCATATTGGTTTCAAACATATATTGGATGAAACAGCATATATATTCTAACCGAAAAAAAGCGGAACAAAGCGGAACAAGACCAAAAAATTAAGGTTTTTTAAGTCTAATTAAATTTGACATACCACTTTGTTCTTTTTCAATTAAATCTCTTAGTTCTAAACCACGTATATTTCTTGAAACAGCGGCTTTAGGTATCTTTAATTCTTTTTGGATATCAGTTTGCGTTAAAGCTATTTTTCTTTGAATTAGAAGATTCATTATATCTTTTTGCCGCTGGTTTAAACCTTTAGAATTATATACTTCAACAGATAAACTTGGCTCTTGGGATTTTTTGATATCCTTTGATTTTCTAAAAAATAAAATAACAATAATTACAACAAGAATGATTATAGGAATTAAAAAGATAAATAACAAATTACTTTCAAGGATATTGTCACTTTCTGCAGTTTTTTCAAGTTGATATTGAACTGCAACAGAAAAGGATTCATTTTCACCAAAACCCTTTACAAGAAGTTTATCATTACTAGTTTCAATTCTAAAAGAACCAGATGCTGTAACATAATTTATAGATGAATCATCAGGTAAACTAAGAACATACACAAAATCAGAAAAAACCTCTTCTTTTGTAATGTTTAATAGCCAATAACTCTGTTTTTTTAAAGTATAAAGCTCTGTATTTTTGACTAATAACTTTGGATGATTAGTAACGCCTTCAATTGTTACAAAACCTGAAGAATCAACCTCGATATTTACATCTGCGTAATATTTATCATCAGCAGAAACAGGGTATATATAAAAAACAAACAAGGATAGGATTAAAATAATTAAGAAAAACTTTAGTAAATATTTGTTTCTTAAATCCATCTTTGTCTCCCGTACCACTATTCACCTATAATAAATCAATTGATAATAAAATAATTGGTTTATTTACACTTGTCAAATTTTCAAATAAAACATAAAGAACAATAAACATTTACCGCATGAGAAATCTATATTTTTTCTTTAATAAGTTGAGTATAACAAGGATAGAATTTTTCAATTGATTCGAGTTTCCAAAGAAGAAAACCTAAATCATCTCCCTCTAAACTTTTAATTTTTATTTCATCCATATTAAAACCCCTTCTTACATCTATATTATCTTTCTATTTACTAGTTTAAATACTTTTTTATTATCTATTTTAAAAAATAAAATTAAATGTAACATTTAGTCTAAAAAAACATTAAAAAATACTATTTTGTTACAAAATAAAAAATCAGAATTTATTTCTAGCACTAGACAATATGAATATCAAAAAATGTTTTAAAATGAAACAAATAAAAGTAATATTTATAACAAAAGACAAAAACATAACGCTAAACTGCGATATAGCAAAAAACCTTATAGAGCAAACAAAAGGCTTAATGGATATAGAAAACCTACCAGAAAACAAAGGAATGATCTTTGAATTTACAATACCTTGGCATCGATTTTTCTGGATGAAAAATGTAAAAATTCCACTAGATATAATTTTTGTAAACAAAAAATTAGAAATAATTCATATAGCTCAAGCACCTGTTGAAACAGGACTAATTTACAAAAACTATTGGAGCCATGGATTCTGTAAATACGTAATAGAAACAAATATAGGCTTTTGTAAAAAAAATAATATTTCAAAAGGTGCCAAAATCAAAATAAATTAAAAAAAAAGAGATTTGTGCAGGATTTGCAAATCCTGCAGTTTTATGTTTTATTCGGGTACTTCTTCTGTTTCAGTTGGAACTATAACAGTTACATTTGCTTCACCAGTAAGAGGTACGTCATCAGTTACAACAACTTTGACAACGTATGTGCCATCTTCTGCAAAAGTGTGTACAAATGTTGCAGTAGTACCTTCTTGTAAGACATCATCTATATACCAGGCATAACCTGTGGTTTCATTAATTACTCCGTCACCTGGCGTTGCTGTTGCAGTAAATGTTATCTCTGTTGTATTTGTTATTGTTTCTGGAAGATCTCCCAACACAACTGTTGGCGGATTTGTAATTGTTATATCCTCTGTATCAACTTCGCTATCAACTGTTCCATCATTTACAGTCAAAGTTACTGTATAGTCTGCAGATAACTCATATGTATAAGTTCCAGATACATCTGTTGCAGTGCCTATTGTGTCACCAAAGTCCCAAGCATATGTTAAGGTATCTCCATCTACATCTGTCGAGCCTGACGCATCATAAGCTATTATTAGACCATTTTGGGTTATTGATATAACTGCTACTGGCGCCGTGTTTTCTGGTGTTGTCTCTTCTTGTACGCAACCGCTTAATGCTCCTACAAGCAGTGCAATACCTACTACCAATATTAACAATTTTTTCATCAAATTTCTCTCCTCTAAATATTTTATATATTTCTATATTTTTTATATAGATTAAAAGGATAGTATTTATTATTTTCGAATTTTTAATATTTACATTACAATTTAACAGACTAATTAAAAAATAGTATATACAATAATTCACAAAAAATAAATCCAAGTGAAAAATAAAATTTTTTAAATAGTTATCCTGCAATTTTTAATGAATAATTTTATAATTACTTATTGTATTACACCTCCCGGATGGGTAATTCTTCCAACAGGAGGGAATTAATTTGTCTCAAATAACAGCAGAAGAACTGGCTAAAAAACAAAAAGAAATCTCTGTTGCAGAATTTTTTGAAAGAAATAAACATATACTTGGTTTTGGAAATCAAACAAGAGCATTAATAACAAGTGTAAAGGAGGGAGTTGACAATTCTCTTGATGCAACTGAGGAAGCAAACATTCTACCAGATATCTACGTAGAAATTAAAAACCATGAAGATGGGGAATGCAAAATAATAGTCGAAGATAACGGACCAGGTATAATAAAACAACAGATACCTCACATCTTTGGAAGATTATTATATGGATCACATTTTCATTCTATACGCCAAAGCCGTGGTCAACAAGGTATAGGAATATCTGCAGTAGTACTATACGGCCAACTTACAACAGGCAAACATGCAAAAATTACTTCAAAAATAGAACCAGATAGACCAGCAATTATAACAGATCTAGTTATTGATACCAATAAAAACCGTGCTGAAATAATAAACACAGATACAATTCACTGGGATAAACAAAATGGTACACGTGTTGAAGTAAGTATAATCGCTGATTTTAAACGAGGCAAAAAATATGTTTACGATTACCTACAAAGCACATCTATTGTTAACCCTCATGCTCGTATAACATATAAAGAACCTGATGGAACAGTTCATATTTTTGAAAGAACCGCAGAACAATTACCACAAAAAGCAGAAGAGATAAAACCTCATCCATATGGAGTAGAACTAGGAACACTTATAAAAATTGCTAAAAATACAAAAGCACGTCAACTTAACTCTTTTTTAAAAACCGAGTTTAGCAGCATGGGTGATAGAACCAGCAATGCAGTTATTGAAAAAGCAGGACTTGAAAAAAATATTAACCCTAAAAATATGACTCGTGAACAGTTTCTAGCACTTCATAAAACATTCAAAGAAATAAAAATAATGGCTCCCTCAACTGATTGTTTATCACCTATCGGTGAAACACTAATAAAACGCAGTCTCAAAAATGAAACACAAGAAATATCCCCTGAATTTATAATTACTGCATCTCGTCCACCATCTGTACATTCTGGTAACCCATTCCAAGTAGAAGTTGGATTGGTTTATGGTGGTAATTTACCAAAAGAAGAACAAGTTAAAATACTAAGATTTGCAAATAGAATACCTCTTTTGTATCAACAAGGTGACTGCCTTATTACTCAAGCTATATCATCCATTGATTGGAGACGATATGGTCTTAATCAACCATCTGGCAAAGGTATACCGACAGGTCCTGCGATTTTTATGGCTCATATTTCTTCAACTCAGATTCCTTATACCTCAGAAAGCAAAGAAGCAATTGCTGATGTTGAAGAAATTGAAGATGAAGTAAAACTTGCGTTTCGTGAATGCGCCAGAAAAGTTCAAAAACATATTAATAAAAAAGTTAACCGTGTAAAAACACGAGAAAAATTTGATCTTATCACAAAAATCCTGCCAGAAATTGCAAAAAAATCTGCGCATATGCTTGATAAACCTGTGCCATCGCTAGACCCAATAATTACTAAAATTATGGATGTAGTATGGATTGAAGATGTTGTAGAATACGAAAAAGTTGGTAGAAAACCTGTTCAAACAACCCTTGCTTCTGAAGGAGTAGAAAAACCACGTGAAAACGTTATTACAAAAAGTAAAATTATGGTTGTAAACTATAAGCGTAATTCTCAAAAATTTAATCTTTACGCAATAATTCCTAAAGATGCAATTGTAGGAACAGTAACACCTAAACCTTCAAAGATTACCAGTAATTACATTAAATGGAGTTTTGACAGCATCCAACCAGCAAACAAAGTTGATATCAACTTTGAACTGGCAGGACTTGAAAAAGGCGATTTTGATGAAAACGATTTATATGTAGAAAATATAAATCCTGCCTATGTAATTGGTGCTGATAAATGGGAGGGCGACTAAAATGGTTAATAAAGATTATAGCCAAGTTTTAACAAAAATTGATATGATAGCTGAAAAAATATACAATGATTTTGAGGAAACAAAAATACCATATCTAAATCTACCAACAAGAACCAAAGCAAATATAAAATTTGATGATAAACTAAGTGTCTGGAAATATGGTAAAGGTTCAACAGAAAGAAACGCAAAATCCCTTGATGGCGCATACATGATTCTAAGAACTATGTATATGGCTGATTTTATAAAAGAAATGATAAAAGTAAAAAAATCCTCGACTCTAAGAGAAATGTATTATATCTCAGAAGGCTGGGATCTTGCAAAGTTTCACTCACAAGATGAATCAAACCTTTTGGCTGAAGACCTAGAAATAATCACAAGTTGTATGCGTGAAGATTTCAAATTAAGGCCTGAGGAAGACGGAGCACGTGTAATAGGAAACCTAACAATAGAAGAAATGACACGTAATAACACAAAGAAAAAAATCCACTGCCAAGATGATATAGGCGATGCAGGATATAGTATACCTTACAATGTTGAAAAAGAAAAAATAACAATTAAAGGCTGTGATGCAGATTTTATTGTTGCAATAGAAACAGGTGGTATGTTTGATAGACTTGTAGAAAACGGTTTTGATAAATCAAGTCGCGCAGTTCTTGTGCATCTTAAAGGTCAACCGGCTCGCTCAACACGCAGATTCATTAAAAGATTAAGCACTGAAAAAAACTTACCAGTATTAGTTTTTACAGATTGCGACCCGTGGAGTTATCGTATTTTTGCAAGTGTAGCATACGGTGCAATTAAAACCGCACATATATCTGAATACCTTGCAACACCAGAATCACAATATCTAGGAGTGACACCTTCAGATATAGAAAACTATGAACTACCGACGGATACCCTTACAACAGAAGATATCGGCGCCTTAAAAAGTGAACTTACAGACCCACGTTTTCAGGATAACTTTTGGAAAGGAGAAATAAAACTACAATTAAAACTTGGTAAAAAATCAGAACAGCAGGCACTTGCAAAATATGGTCTAGATTATGTAACAGATACCTATTTACCAGAAAAACTATCAGAAATGGGAATTACAAAAAAATAAAGAAAAATTATTTTTCTATTTCTTTTGTTTCGTTTTTACTCCAAATTTCACTAGGAGATATCATAAGAGTTCTAAGACGTAAAACATTATGAGAATCTATTTCTACATAAGTCTTACTAAAAATTCCTCCTTCAACACCTTTTGGATGAGTAAAAACATGAACATGTTTTCCATCTATAAACTCAGGCGCAGGTTGTGATTTTTGCTTTATTTGTTTTTCAAGGTTTATGAAACGAAAATAAAACAAAATTTCAAAAAGTATGAAAATACCAAGTATCGCACTTATTATTAAAACCCATGTTTCAAAACTAATACCTGCCCAGTTATAACCATAATTCCAGAAAAAAACACCTGAAAAAACAATTAAAAACCATATTATTAATATGATTCCTATCAAAAACAAAAGTTTAGTTATTTTTGAATATTTTTTCCTAATTTTATTATCAAATTCAAAAATTTCTTCGGTTTTTTGAAGCTCAGACATATTTCAAACCTTAATAATAGGTATTATAAGTATAGTATTTTAAAACTTTCCATTTATATTTTTTTAAAAAAATCAATTAATTTTTCAAGTGATTTGCCACGATGAGAAAAACTATTTTTATCAGAAATATCCATCTCAGCAAATGTTTTACTAGAATTTTGGGGAATAAAAATAGGATCATAACCAAATCCGTTACTACCACGTTTTACAGTGGAAATAACACCTTTGCATTCACCGACAAATAACTGTGGTTTACAACCTGGTGCACCATAAGCAAAAACTGATCTGAAAACTGCTTTACGATCCGTAATATCATTCATAAGTTTTAAAACACCATCTAAACCAATTGTTTGATATACATATGCAGAATAAACACCTGGAAAACCAGCAAGTGCATCAATAAAAAGACCAGTATCTTCTAAAATAAAAGGTTGATTTAATCTATTTAAAACATGTTCTACTCCAAAAATAGCTACATCTTCTAAAGAATCTGCCTGAATTTCAGGATAACCAATATTTTTTTGAACAACCTCTATACCTATTTCAGAAAATTTTTTTTGGGCTTCAACAAGTTTACCTTTGTTACTTGTTACAAAATAAATTTTTTTCATCTATATCTTCCTCTTCTAACAATCTCATCAATTTTAAGAATTATTTTTTTAGCCTCTTTACCATTAGTCTTTCTGTAACCCTCAAGGACATATTCAAAACAATTAGAATATTTAGAATGAGTCGATTCAATTGCCTCAGTTAGAACATGTAAATCTACACCTTTTGCTTCAATTTCACTACTTTTCTCACCAAGACCAAAATCAATAAAATAAACCATATCATCTAAAAGAATAATATTAGAAGTAGTAATATCACCATGGATAATATCATTTTTATGAAGATTTCCTATACTCTGCCCAATTTTTATACATAGTTTTTTACGCTCATCCTCAGAAATATCATTTAAAATATCTTTAACACGCTTGCCTTTAATATAAGACATAGTAATTACGCCTTTTTGTAAATCTACATCATAAATAATTGGAACACAAACACCACTTTGTCTTGCTTCACTTATTAGTTTTGCTTCCTCACGAGTTCTACTAGAAATTAGCATATCATTAATTTTTGCAAGCCTATAACCTTTAACTACACGTTTTTTTAAAACAACATCAAAACCAAGATATTTTGAAACAACAATTTCTGCTTCAGCACCCTTATATAAAATAGTTTTATCAGTCACGCCAGGTCACATCCACCATATCAGCTCTAAAACGCTGATTAATAAAACTATTCTCAACTTTCATTCTAACACCACTATTATACATAAGAACACCAAGCCACGCTATCATAGCACCGTTATCAACACAAAGAGATTTTTCTGGAACAAAAAAAGTAGCATCTCGCTCTTTAGCCATTGTATCTACCATATCCCTAAGTCTTTTATTTGCTGCAACACCACCACCTAAAAGAACCTGTTTTTTTTCAGTATGAGCCATAGCTCGCTCAGTAATCTCAGTAAGTGCTGCAAAAGCAGTTTCCTGAAGAGAAAAACAGATATCTTCTAATTTTTCACCTTTTTTATACAAAGTTTCAGCAGCTGTTAAAAGACCTGAAAAGGCTATATCCATACCTTTAATCGAGTAAGGTAAATCAAGATATTTTGTAGCATTTAATGCAAGCTGCTCTATTTTAGGACCACATGGAAAACTTAAATTTGCAATTCTACCAAATTTATCAAGACAATTACCAATACCAACATCTAGTGTTTCACCAAAAACACGATATCTGCCTTCTGCAAAACCAATAACTTGAGTATTAGCACCAGATGTATAAAGCAAAACAGGATCAATGCAATCTTTTAGAGTACCTCTACCAATCTCAAGATGCGCAACACAATGATTCACACCTATTATTGGTTTATTTATTGATAATGATAAAGCCCTTGCAGCTGTTGCAGCGGTTCTAAGACAAGGACCAAGACCAGGACCTTTAGAAAAAGAAACAAGATCAACTTGACTTTTATCAATACCAGATTTTTTTATAGAATCAGATATAAGATCAGCAATATACGTTGCATGATGATTTGCTGCCTCACGCGGGTGAATACCACCTTTTTCAGGTTTGTAAATCTTAATTTCATTAGAAAGAACAATGCAACTATTGTTTTTTTCTTTTACAAGTCCTACACCTATTGAATGTGCAGTACCTTCAATTCCAAGACATATCATAAACAAAAAACTGAAAAGCTAGGGCTATATAAAAGAAATTTGGTTAAAAAAACAGTTTTTTTATTCTTCAGCTAAATATTCTTCCTGATACAAATAAATAATACCTTTTTTAAACAAAATTAAAACAATTAAAATTATTGCTACTACTATCAATATTACATATACCCAAATATTGCCAAAAATACTATTTGTATAATCTGCTATTTCCCCGTTTATGTAACTAAAATCCCAAACACCATCGTTATTAATATCAATAAGATACATATCATTTTCTTTTCCAACATTGCTATAATAACCTTTTAACGGGTTGCATATTTTATCATAAAAACCATCTGCTTGGATATCTACCAAAAAATAGTTTGTATCCATAATATTAATCAATAAAACATCTGAGTCATCTTTTGAGTTTGAACATATATGATTTTCATAAATATCTCCTAGTTCATCATTATCATCATCAGAATCTCCTAAAAATTTACGATCTGTAGAGTCTTCATCAGGTGTTTTATCACCATCTGTATCTAGCGGGTAACTATTTTGGTCATTTGGATATGTTTCATAAGATATCTCCATTTCATCACTATAGCCATCGCCATCGGAGTCTAAAGGTTCAGATGATTCAGCGTAAACAAAAGTTGATGAAAACAAAAAATAAAAAACAACAAAGCTAAAAAGCAATAAAAAAATACGTTTTTCCTTCTTTACATACTTTCTAAATTTATACATTATTTTGCATCCCATCTCATTAAACAATTAATTGTTTTAACAATAAAAAATCATTTATTTGATATTTAAATCTTTTTTAGATTTTTTATTCATCCTTTTTTTCAACCACTATGTATCCTTTTTTATATAGGATAAAAATGATTAAAAGAACTATAAGTATAATAAGTATTATTATCCATATTATCCATGGAAAATCATCTGGTGACTCTGGTTCTTCTTGATAAGAAGTAATCGCCCCCGCCTGTGGATCGTAATAATAATCCCATTTTTCATCTCCAACAATATTTAAGAGTAATCTTCCATCTTCAGAAAAACCTAAATCTGTTACTCTACCTGTTGGGTTATATACACAATCAAAGACGCTATCATTATTTGAATCTATTAGATAAAAGTCACTACCATTTATATTAATTAGTTTTACATCTGAACTGTCTTTTGGATTCGAACCAATTGAATCTTCTATTTGATCTGGCACACCGTCGTTATCATCATCTTCATCGACAACATCAGGTGTTGTATCATTATCTGTGTCTAACGGTGTATTATTATAATCTGTTTCATTTGATCCATACTCTATTTCTTTATCATCACTCCAGCCATCACCATCTGTATCAAGAGTTATATTTGCATATGTTGTATCAGTACCTGTAAGACCATCATTATCAGTAACAGTAAGAGTAACTGTGAAACGTCCACTCGTTGAATAGCTATGAACTGGTTTTACACCATAACCACTAACGCCATCACCAAAAGACCAAGTATAATTTGTAATAGTACCATTATCACTGCTACCAGAACCATCAAATATGAAATTTTCAAAAGTAAGACCTTCATATGGACCATTAGCATCTGAAGTTGGTGGGTTTGTCTTATTCTCCTCTTCTGTTTCTTCAGCAGGTGTAGTCGGCGATGGTGGCGATGGCGATGATGACTGCACATTTTTTACAGTTATCAGCGAAGTGTTAGTATTATATCCTGAAGCAGTTACATTAATTTGGTATACAGTATCTGACGAAACAGAAGGAGCAGTTAATGTTATTTGTCCTGTAGATGTAAGATGTACTTCTAAATTAAAGATAACGTCAACAGCTGGTAGAATTGCACCACTAGACGTGCTAATCGATACAACAAAGTTACTTCCTTCATTTACTTGAGAAGATGCTGTTACTATAAGATCATAATAATAATTATATTCATAAAATAAAGGATAAGAATCGTTGTTGTTTTCAACTGTATTGTTAACACCACCTGTTATATCATATGGTGTATCACCTATATGATCGCCATCTTCATCTAAACCAGTATAATCATCCCAGTAGTTACCCTCATTTAGAGTTGTATTATACCAAGTGTTATTGCTTTCATCATTTGCATTTTGTGTATTATCAATAAAATTATTATGATAAAATGAGTTGTTGCAAGAAGATTCTGAGGCATATATACCAATATATGAATTGTTATTGATATCATTTTTAAAAATTGAATTATTTTGAGAAGAATCAATTAATGATATTCCTATATCTGAATTATTATGTATATTATTTGAAAAAATATCACAGTTGGATGAACTCTTTAAAGTTATTCCATTCTGAGAATTATTATAAAAGACGTTATATGAAATATAGCTATTATTACATGTCTGAATAAAAAGTGAATTACCTGAATTATTAAATATTGTATTTGATAGAACATATGTGTTATTTGAATTTACTAACAAAATTCCATGCGCACAGTTATAAATCGTATTATTTGAAATTGTTATATTATTTGCTTCAAAACTATTGTATAATAAGCATATCCCAATAGTACAGTTATGTATCGTAAAACCATTGATTAAAGTGTTATTGCTTGTAATATTAAAACCAACATCACCACAACCATCAATTATTACAGAGGAATCTGCATTAATTGTCAGATTCTTATATAATGTAACACTCGCATTATATGTACCATTATAAACATATATTCTTCCTCCAGAGCTAATATTATCAATTGCATCTTGAATATTATCAAAATGGTCAACATTCCAACCAGGTGTTGAACTGGTATAATCATCATCAACCCATACGAAGGTTGGAGGTATTGTTCGCTCGTACATTAATGGATAAAGATCTTGGTTATCATGGAATAGAATATCATAGGGAGTATCACCTATTCCATCACCATCAGCATCTAACCCAGTGTAATCATCCCAGTAATTTCCTTCCCGAAAAGTAGAATTATACCAGGTGTTGAACGAGATAAACTCTATACTATTATTTGAATTATTTATGAAATTATTATGATAGAATTTCGAAGAAGCAGAAAAAAATGAAAATACACCATAAACGTTATCATTTATACAATTATTGTAATATTGATTGTTGATACAAATAAGCTCACAAATACCGTAATTAAAATTTGTCATTTGATTATTATATATACTGGTGTTTATCATAGCAATTCCACAGATACTATAATAATAAATTTGATTATTATCAGAGCTAAAGTTATTAAAAGATATTAGATTTTCATATGATGATTGTATCAAACAAGATATTTTATTATTAAAAAGAGTATTATTAGAGAGTATGCTATCATTAGTATAAACTATATATAAACCATAATTTGAGTTTGTAATATTTGTATTATTAATAGATATATTATATGAATATAATATTTGTATAGCAGCATCAGTTTTTGAAATATTACAATTACTAATTGTAAAATTACTACAATTAACAAGTATTATCTGCCCTGCATCAGAAGGAACTGTAAAATCTGAACTCTGGTTTCTATAGTAATAAAGAGGTTTAGAGTTCACAAGATTATTTGTAGGAATTGTGTGAAAACAATCTAGCATCGTGGAACCTGCAAAAAATATACTATTGTTGAAAAAAATGTTTTCAGTTATTTCACAAGAACTAGAATTTATAAGATATATACCACCAAAAGTTGAATTTAATGAACCAATGTTGTTTTGGATTATATTATTACTAACAGTATTATTGGTACAGTTATAGATATATATTCCACCTAAGTTATTATTGATATTATTGTTGTAGATATTGTTATTGTAACTTTCAGTAATATTTATACCATATCCACAATTTTGTATATTATTATTAGAAATATTTGTGCTATTTGAATTAATTAAAATACCATTACAGTCAGCTGATGAATTCTTTATTGTAAAACTAGAAATATTTACCCAGTTAGAAGAAACATAGAAAACATTATCGTTTTCATCACCATCAACTATAGTATTGGTCTTATTTTCACCCAGTATTGTTAATGATTTATTTACAATTACATTCTCATAATAAATTCCACTATAAACAAAAATAGTGTCACCATTTGATGCATTGTCAATTGCTGCCTGTATAGTTGTATAATTTGCTCCACCATCATCATCGACATAAATAATACCAACTGCTCCTCCATCTGTTATCGTCCAATTGAAAGTATCTATAATATTCTGCCGTGCAACTCCTCCAGAGTCAGGAGCAGGGTTGTATCT